>Ga0114922_10003620_pt1 | contig 14377 bp, 11 predicted proteins | sample AartaG_FD_100975 | JGI IMG/M metagenome (GOLD analysis project Ga0114922, IMG submission 100975) | Deep subsurface microbial communities from Aarhus Bay to uncover new lineages of life (NeLLi) - Aarhus_00045 metaG | ecosystem: Environmental > Aquatic > Marine > Oceanic > Sediment | place...
AAACAACCTCACGGTTAGAGGCGGTCCCTGACCGCCGATCTGGACTGAGGGAGATATATACATATTTTTTATATATGATAGGATACATCTCATATGGATACCCACTCAAATCCGTGATGAACCCCCTTTTTTTGTATAACCCAGGTTTAACAAGCGCGAACTCAACCTATCTATCTTTAATGAGGGCAATAGGATAAGTTTCAATCATGGAAAATACAGCACGAGTTCGCATCTCTTTTGAAATCGTGGTTAGAGACTATTTTACAAGCGTGCATTTTTGCACTCTTAAATAATCATTGGCTGAAAATTTTACAAAATATACACCGGATGTTAAATCTGAGGCATCGAAAGGAATGCTGTACATGCCCGTTTCATAATTGTCATTTACCAGCTCTTTGATGAGTCTTCCCGTTATATCATATACTGAAACTTGTACGATTGAACGGATTGGCACGGTGAACAATATATTTGTTGTTGGATTAAAGGGATTAGGATGATTGGGGAACATTTGAAATTTTTCAATCTTTAAAACCATATTATTAGTGTCAATCGATGTTTCCTCATCAAAAAGAATTTCATCGTATTCAAAATTTGGCAATTCAGCAACGAGATTTTGTACTGACAATTCAGAGAGAGGGTTATTGTCTCTTAAATCCAAATATCCCCGACCATAACCGGAAGTATTAATAGATTGATTGTCTAAACTATCCAATTCATACAGGTAGACCAGGCCGTCGTCATCCAACCGGTTTTTCTCAATGGAGAGGTTTTCCATTTTTTTCAACTGTGATATGGGAGAAAAATCAGATATTTCATTGTCTGTGATATAAAGACTCGTCAGGTTGTCAAGTTTCGATAAAAAATCAATATCTTTGAGTCCATCCCTTCTCAAATAAAGTTTTTTTAATTTGGTTAAAAAAGATATTGGCAAAAATTGCTTAATTTCCTCGTTATAGGATAACCACAATGTATGTAAGTTCAACAGGTTTTCAAAAACAGAAATGTCTTTGATCTGATTACTGCTTAGATACAATCTCTCTAATTTTGAGAGACCTGCAAGAGGAGTTATATTTTCAATTTGATTAAACGATAAATCGAGGATACTTAGATTTATCAAATCGGCAACAGGAGCCATATCATTTATGTTATTATTAAAGAGGTCAAGTTCAACAAGATTTTCTAAATTCTCCAATGGTGAAATGTCAGAAATCTCATTGTAAGAAAGATCAACACTTTCAAGGGTAGTTAAATTGCTTAAAGCAGACAAATCACCGATTGTACCATAGGCCGCATTGTTCGTTTTCGACGATTCATTCATCTGTTCTAATACCATTTCATCGGTTGCAGAAATAACGGAGCTTCTATTCCCGCCCGGAGGCATGTTGTTCTTAACCTTTATTTTTTCTAAATTTACTGCATGCTCCAGACCCGTAAGATTCGATATCCCTCTATTGGATCCATCCAATTCTGTGATTTTTTTCATATCATCAGAATTGATGTCACCGGACATTTTTCCAAGAACTTCACGAATCAACAACTCTAGATTATTATCCGTAAAAATGACCATTACAGGAGGAGGAAGGGGAAGCATATTTTCGTACCAGGCGATTTTGTCGTCCCGAATCGATGCCGAGAGCACATCCAAATCGCCGTCATTATCCAGATCGGCCGCATGAACATCTGTAGCACCATCCGCATTGGTGCTGAGTACATTTGCACCGCCGAACGTGCCCTGACCGTCGGTGTTTTCGTACCATGCAATCATGTTGTCCTTGGAAGATGCAGACAGGGCATCGAGATCGCCATCACGATCGAGGTCGGCGGCATAGACGCTATTAGCACCGTCAGCATTGGCTGTGATGATCTGCTGGGGGCCGAAACTGCCGCCGCCACTATTTTCATACCAGGCAATGATACTTTCACCCTGCGATACTGAAAGCACATCCTCAAATGCTGAGAGCACATCCAAATCACCATCTCCATCAATATCCGCCGCATAGACGCTGTTAGCGCCATAAGCAATCGTGCTGATGATCTGCTGATCTCCGAAGCTGCCATGACTGTCATTTTCATACCAGGCGATCCTGTCATCAAACATGGACGCCGAAAGGACATCTAAATCGCCATCATTATCCAGATCGGCTGCATGGACATTTGTAGCACCATCTGCGCCGGTGGTAATCGTATGCAGACTTCCGAAAGTGCCCTGACCGTCGGTGTTTTCGTACCAGGCAATCCTGTCGTCAGTAATCGATACAGACAGGATGTCTTTATCCCCGTCGCCATCCAGATCGGCTGCAAGAATGTCATTACCGACATTTGGACTGGGGCCGATCAACTGCTGGCTGCCAAAGACACCCATGCCGTTATTTGCGTACCAGGCAATTTTGTCATCTAAAAAGGATACTGACAGGACATCCAGATCCCCGTCGCCGTCCAGGTCAGCAGCATCAATTGCGGCTAAACCATCCACATTAGTCGTGATTACCTGCTGATCTCCGAAAGTACCCTTGCCGTCGGTGTTTTCGTACCAGGTCACTCTGTCGTCTATAAAGGATGCTGCCAGGACATCCGGATCACCATCGCCATCCAGGTCAGCCGTATGCACGTCATTGGCTCCGTCAGCATTGGTGGTAATCACGATTTCCTCTGTGAAGTAATGCTCTGAGCCTAAATTTTCAAACCACGCAATCACACCGTCTCGCCACGAAGAATGCAAGACATCCGGATAACCATCGCCGTTCAGGTCGGCGGTAAGGACCCTATCTGTTCCATCCGTTCCGGTGATGATCTCTTGCTGGGGACCAAAAGTCCCCTGTCCATCGGTATTTTCGTACCAGACGATCTTATCGGCATCCTGCAGCGCTACAAAAATATCCGGATCTCCATCGCTGTCGATATCGTTAATATGACATTCTCTGGGTTTCAGCATGTTTGTGTCGATGACCCGCTGCTCACCGAATGTGCCCATGCCGTCACTATTTTCATACCATGCAATCTTGTTCTCCACACCATATTCCACCAGAACATCGTTATCGCCATCACCGTCCAAATCGGCAGCATAGGGGCCCGCTAATACATCATCCACGACCTGTGGCGGTCCAAAAGTCCCCTGTCCGTCCGTGTTCGCATACCAGTAGATCGTTCCGTCACCGCCAGAACCACACAACACATCCACATCACCATCGCCGTCCATATCAGCCGCACACAGATCGAAAGACATGGAAATGCTGGCCGTCACCGACTGTTGAGAACCGTAGGTCCCTCTGCCGTCCATATTTTCAAACCAGAAGATTCCGTCCGTGTACATGAGCAAAAACAGAATATCGATGTCACCATCTCCATCTATATCTTCCAAAACAACTTGCATGATAGCTTCGACATTGGTGGAGATGATTTGCTGAGGCCCGAAAGTGCCCCTACCGTCGGTATTTTCATACCAGGCCAACTGACTGTTCATATATGAGGCAGCGAGAACATCGAAGTCACCGTCGCCATCAAGATCGGCCGCATGGGATATACTGGGTTCATTCATATCTCCACTTATTGTTTGCGCGGGTCCGAAAGTTCCCAGGCCATCTATGTTCTCATACCAGACGACTCTATTCTCAGCATCCAGAGCTGCCAGAATATCCAGGTTACCATCATTGTCAATGTCGGCAACATCGATATCCTGTACACTTTCAACATCTGTAATGACACGTTGCTCACCGAAATCGGTCATTGCAAACGTCTGTGCGGCAAGCAAAAGACTCAGAACAAAAGTTTTCATGGCGTGTCTCCCAATTGACTACTTCATCGATATTTCGACATAACATTATACCTGAGCGGTCGAACCGCCAGGAACTACTTTCCCGAATGATGTGATTCCACAAAACCAAAATCATTTATCATTCGAGAAAATCAGAGAAAGATACCCTGAACCGAACCTCCGGGCATCTTTTTATCCGTCTTCACCGCTTTAACTTCAAGCCCTTAGCCGTACGGTCTTCCAGCGGTGGGGCCGGCGTCATCCTTGGAGGATTGGTTTTCAACAGCTTCAATACTTCTTCTACCACCTTTTCTATCTGCGGATCGCGGCCCTGCACCAGGATATTGGGATCATCCCATACTTCGAAGTCAGGAGACACCCCTTCTCCTTCCCAAAACCAGTGCCCAGCATTATCGTAGAGTCGTGCTCCGGGTACGGTGATGCTTCCACCATCAATCAACCGATGACCTGTGGCCGGTCCGACCAGGATCCCCAGTGTACGCTCCCCCACAATGGGTCCGGCTTCCAACTCCTGAAAAGCCCAGGGCAGGCCATCGCCACCGGAACCAGCCCAACCATTGATCAGCATACCCAGCGGACCAGTGTTGGTCTTGATCGGGTAATTATGATCTTTTCCGTGTCGCCAATGCAGATTGTACACGACCGGACGCTGTAGCAATTCCAGAAAGCGATCGGCCAACTGCCCGCCGCCGTTAAAACGTTCATCGATGATGAATCCTTTCTTATCCAACTGTCCGTAATACATACGCACCAGTTCCAATTGTCCACGGCCGGCCGTATTGGACATATAAACATACCCGAGTTGACCATCCGAAAGTTCATCTACCACTTTCCGGTTGTCTTCGATCCATTCCAGATATCTCAGGTTGATCTCCTCACTCTGTGTCAGACATTTGATGACCAGGTTTTTGCCGTCCTCCTCTTTACCCGACCGGCTGACGGTCAGGGAAACCGTTTTTCCCGAGAGCCCTTCGAAGGCTGCGTAAGGATCTTTGCCCGGATCCAGTGTCACACCATTTACTGACAAGATGGTGTCACCGGCCTTTACATCCACACCGGGTTGATCGAAGGGTGACCGGACTTCGGTATCCCACGCCGCCGGTGTGACAATGCGTTTGATACGGTACAGATTGTTATTCAATTCCCAATCGATTCCCAGGTAACCGGTCACTCGCGGGGAGACAGTTTCTGCATCTCCTCCACGCGTATAAGTATGCCCTGCGCTGAGTTCTGCAGCCAGATTAGACTGGATATTGCTCACATCCCAGCGGGTGCGTGCATCCTCGATCAAAGCGCCATATCGCTTCCGCAAGGATTCCCAGTCGACCTGATGCATATTGGGATCATAGAAAAAATCACGATGCCTGCGCCAGGTGTCTGCAAATATTTGACGCCACTCCTCCCGCGGCACCAGATCCATCACCAGACCATCGGTCGGGATGGGTTTTTCGATCTTCTGTTTGGGTGCCGGCTTGATAATCCCGTATTTATCCTTGCTTCTGACCAGCAGGGATTTCCCATCCGCGGTGACCACGGCACGGTCGACATCAGAAAGTATCGTCTCTTCCTCCCGCTCCTCCAGATCATAATAGATCAGAGAAGCCGATCTCTCTCCCGACCCTGTATTGGGGCGCCTGAGATAGACCAGCTTTCCCTTGAAAGGCGCGAGCATTCCAATATTGCCTGCTTTCGGCGGAAGGAGTACGAGACGCGCCTCTAAATTTTCAAAGTCCACATCAACGGAAACACCGGCAGAATCCTTCAATGCTTTCTCGTCTTTCTTGTCTTTCTTGTCCTTCTGGTCCTTTTTTTCTTCCTTTTCTTCCTTTTTTAATTCATCATTTTTAGGGCGGAGGAGCGAAGGCACTTTTTTGGTAAGACTTAACGAAGCAATTTGGGTCGCATTGGGATAAATCCAGGTACCGTCACCCATATCCGAGTAGGCGGCAGACAGGCTGCGGTTGGTGAGGTAAAACAGGTATTTTCCATCCGTGCTGAAAACAGGATCAGAATCTTCATAAAAACCGCTGGTAGCCTGATACGACTTTTTATTCTCCACGTCGTAGAGGAAGATGGCATTGTTGGCATTTTCCAGGCCCTGATTGAATGCCATCCATCGGGAATCGGGAGACCAGGCAATGGAATATCCAAAGCGGCCTCCATGACCCACATTCCATTTTGTATTACCGGCAACCGACACCTTGCCGCTCTCCACATCCACGACCGAGATGGTATTGGTTTCACCGATAAATGCCAGCTTTTTACTATCGGGAGACCAGTAGAGGGCATACCCAAATCCTTTCTTACGATTCGTCAATTTTTTCGGTTTTGAACTGCCATCGCTTGCCTGCAGGTAGATTTCATATTCTCCTGACCGGTCGCTCCAATAAGCGATGTGTTTTCCATCCGGCGACCAGGCGGGATCATGGTCAAAGGCGCCGCTGCTCTGGGTCATATTGAGGACATAACCTTCTTTAGCCGGTACATTGAACAATTCACCCCGCGCCTCGAATACGACCCGTTTCCCTTCAGGAGCAGCCGTCATGTTATTGATCCGTTTGCTGACATCCCTGGATCCGGGCATTTCTGCAGACAGATCACTGACAACATTTACTGTGACCGGCTTATAGTCCTGACTACTCAAATCCATCAGGTACAGCAAACCGCCCGCTTCGAAGACGATATCCTGTTTTCCGGCCGACATGAAGGAGATATCAAAATCATCGAAAAGAGTGATCTGAGAAGACATCTTCGTTTTGGTATCGTAGACCCAGATGTTGAGACGCATGTTCTTCCCCTGATCCGACAGGAAGTAGACCTTATCACCGACCCAGGCGGGTTTGCCGTCATTGGCATTATTGTTGGTAATGTTTTCAGCGGTATTGTTTCGCAGATCATAGAGTAGGATATCCGAGGCCAGGCCGCCGCGGTAACGCTTGAATGGATAGTTTTCCGTAATCTTGGTGATATAGGCCAGATGATTTCCATCGGGCGAATAGCTTGCGAGTTCTCCGTAGGGCACTCTTAATTTCTCGGGGAATCCCCCTTTTTTATTGACCAAATAAAACTGCCGGATAGATTGACGGCCGCTTTCACGTCCCGAGGCAAACAGGATATGCTCGCCATCGGGATGCCAGTCGACCATTCTGTCGGCATGGGATTGATAGGTAACCCGGATCGGCACACCGCCCAGGGCAGGCATCACATACACATCCTGGTTTCCGTTATAACCGGCCGTATAGGCCATCGATTTTCCGTTCGGTGAAAATCGGGGCCATGATTCCTCACCGGGTGAGTGGGTCACTTGAATAGCAGTACCGCCCGTTTTAGGCATGACCCAGATATCGCCGCCATAAACAAAGGTGATTTGTGTGTCTGACACATCCATATAGCGCATAAGCTTGGCGCTGATCTGGCCATACGTGTTATTGAACAGGAATAATGTGCTCCATACTAAAAGTGTCTTTTTCATATTCATGATTTTACTCCTTTGGGTTAAGTTTACTGTATGTCAAACGTGAAAATCTGTGGCCAAATCGCCACGAGTTATCTTCATGAATCTTATTCTCCGATGACTTCTGTGTAACTCACTCCCTTTATTCTACCATTTCGATAAGCATTTAGTCTTTTTTCAGCTTCTTCAGTCCAAATCTGATCAATATTCTTATCGGGTTCATCTAAGCTTTCCATAAGTCCTTCAAGTAGGCTTATTCTATCTTGGGGTTTGAGTTCGAGAGCTTTTTTTAATAATTCTTTACTGGCTTCCATATTTTTCACCTCACAGTTAAATATAATATGAATTCTATTTAATTTAATAATATTTACATTAATTGTAAACTACTATTGTGTCAAAAGCAAGGGGGAAATTTGCTCCAATATCTACCTTTGCAAAATCATTTTTCTTACCTCAGTAAATTCATCTGCTTCTAAACGATACAGGTATATTCCACTGGGCAATCCTTTCGAATCCCACAGCACGTCATATTTACCCGCTTGCCTAAACCCTCTGATGAAGATGACATCATCAGATTGATTTATAAAGGATTATGAGAGTTAATTAGCTTTAAGACTTCATTTCTTAATTTTTCTGTAACCTCCTTCAATTTTCTTTTGTCGTAACCTTGTTCATAATTTTCCACATAAATAGGCTGCCCGAATTTGACAAATACCCGATGCGGCCTGGGAATCATATTACCTAAAGGGAGAACCCGATTACTTCCGATAATGGCGACAGGAATAATGGGTACATTTGTCTCCAGCGCCAGTTTGGCAACACCCAGTTTGAATTGTCCCATTTTTTCATCTTTGCAGACAGTTCCTTCAGGAAAGATAGCAAGGATCTTATTTTGTTGTAATATCGTAGTGGCTGCCATAAAAGCATGACGGCAAAAACCTTTTCTATTAACAGGAATAGCATTCAGTTTAATTGCAAACAATTTTAAAATGGGATTACGAAATAACTCGATTTTCCCAAATGTATAAAATTCAATTTTAACGGCGGCCAATAGTATAAAAACATCTATATTGCTAAAGTGATTGGGAGCTAAAATAAATGCTTCATCAGTTGGAAACTGATCATCTCCTTCAACCCGCATTATTGAATAGAATCTAAAAAAAAGCAGTGCTATAAGTCTGAAAACATTATACAACATAATTCTTTTCCAGTGAAGTCTCTGCAAGTTTATTTATTTGAGGAAGCATAGCCAGCGCCACATTCTCACCAGTGGCTATCAATTCCTTGGCACGATGGAATTCCAGCATTTTAAAATCGTTGATGTCTGGTGAAATAAGTAAATCCGGTTTTTCTAACTGCAGTTGCAATTGAATGATTCTATTTTGAAGAATATAAGTGCCTTGAAGTATATTATCGACAATTCCAAGCGATGTGGGAGTGTCCTTTCTTGAAGTGTTTCCACTCCCAGAACGTTCAAGAGATGCAACATTTAGTTTAAGCTTGCCCATTTTCTTCATTTGTTTGAATATGCTAATACGTACATGTGATAAATTCTTTTTTAATATAGCAGTACGCTTTGACTTTCCATTCTTTTTTTGAAAGCTAATTTCAGGTGAATGGGCAACATTCACTGCAATAACACTATCAGCTCCCAGGCTGTAGGCTATATTAACTGGCAGTGGATTAATCATGCCGCCATCGACTAAAATTTTATTCTGGTTTGACAGGCGACTTTTTCCATTTTTTCAATACTGACGCCGGTTGCGTAAATACCGCCAATAAGTGCGCCCATGCTTGTGCCAACAATTATATCAGTTGAGATTTTTTCATGCTCCAATATTTTAAGCACACCAATTTGTGCCAGTGCTCGTGCCCCACCACTTCCCAAGACCAATCCTATTTTCTTCTTTACCATAATATTATCTTTAGAATCAAGTTTCCCGGTATTAGTGTCTCTTTAACTTTTCGATCAGGTTCCCGGGCACTTGATCAAGTCTCTTAATGGAATGCCATGCATGTTGGATCTGTCTCAATAGTTTCCCGGTCACCCCGCTTGGATCATAGGCCTTCAAGAGAGCATACAGTATAACAGGATTGAATCGAGGGGGCCAATACGCCAGATAGCGGCTCTCCCAGGAAGTGGGACCGAATTTCATCTTGAAATTATAGAGGGGTTTGTAATGATGAAAATATCCCAGATGCTCAAAAGCGAGTTTTAGTGCCAGCTCGATGATATGTCTTTGTATCGGATCACACACATGCCCGTATGCGAGAGGGGCTGTACCGAGTGTAGCCATCGCGTATCCCTGATCTTTCAGGATGCGAAAGGATTCGGTAATTAACAACTGGCTCGTGCCGCTCAATGTCTTCTCTTTGCGGCGCATCAGATCGAAATAGATTCCATTTCTTCCAAAAATGGGTGCGCAGACAACGAATGCCTCAACTTGGTTATCCTTCAGCGCCAAAAAATATTTCCGCTCTCCCGGATCGGTAAGACTGGGTTCACCTATTAAAAAAGCGAACTCGCCCGAGCCCTTAAATTTCATCCAGGTGGCGGAAAGCTCCTCCATATTCTTCTCCCATTCCCGCCTTCGCCCGGTAAGCGGACGATATTCAACCACCGTCAAACCGCGCCTTTTTGCAACATTGGCGTCCTTACGCAAACCCCGAAATTTGCCGCCAGACCACGACACTTTATCAAACTCGAAGATCGGTTCTTCGCCTGTTTTTATCAGGCCGAAGTTCAGTTCTTCAAGGACTTTCTTGCAACGATCTGTAACCGCCTGGAAGCAGCAGCGCAATTTCCGCACACTGCAGAAATTTCTGAATTCAGTGACGAACTCGGCAAGGTTGGAAGGGTCGCACACCGGATCCCCGGCAGCCAAAGCAACTTTTGAACGGACCGCATAGGCTATCACCCCATCAACCCCTGAAGGTGAAAAGAAATATGATTTATCATTTCGAAGTATGCTGTACGACTGGGACTGATAGGCGTAGCGCCTCAGTATTTTCAATACGCGATCTGTGTTATCCTCTGAATACATGGTTGTATACCTTCTCTACAATTTTCCCGACCGAATAATAGCAATCACCAACCATAAACCTAAAACTGCGGCAATGAGATATCCCAGTATTCCGAAAACAGGAAAGCCAAATACCTGAGGTCCTTTATCCAACCGAACAATGAGCGATGATCCAATAATAAGCGCCGAAATGATCATGCTGAATGACAACCGATTGCTGGCTTTATCCAATTCCAAAATAAGATGGTCTAAGCCATGGTGTTCAATCTTGATGTTTAATTCGCCTTTTTTGATTTTTGTTATAATCACTCTAAATTCTGAAGGTAAAATTTTAAAAAGACGACTGATATCATCCAGCGTAGCGGCAAACTCCTTCAAATGGCGGCGTGGATCAAGTTTGCGGACCATCAATTTCTCGACATAAGGTTTTGCCATAGTAATTATATCAAAATCCGGATCCAGTATTCTACCAACGCCTTCTTCGGTGACCAGTGTTTTGCCCATTAAGGTTAAATCGCTTGGCAGTTTAATGCGATGTTTTCGGATGATCTCAGTCAACTCACTTAAAATTTTTCCAATATCCAATTGGGAAAACGGAACTTGATAATAGCGGTCAAGGAAATCTGTCAAATCTAACTTCAGCCCTCTAACATCCAGCGTGTTTTCTATGATGCCGATATCAGTAAATGCACGAATAATTTTGTTCACATCTTTGTTAACAATCGCAGTAAGTAAATTTCCTACCGTTTCCATCAGTTCCTCATCAAGGCTGCCCATCATTCCATAATCCAATGGTGCGATAACATTATTTGGGAGAACGAAAATATTGCCTGGATGGGGATCAGCATGAAAAAAGCCATGGTCAAAGACTTGTTTTAATATGGATTGGGCGCCATTGTAAGCAATAATTTTCCTATCTAATCCAGCTTTTTCCAATTTATCCAGTTCCGAAATTTTTATTCCGTCGATAAATTCCATAGTCAATACACGTTCTGTGGTCAGTTCCCAATAAACTTTTGTTACAAATACAGTATTGTCATCTTCAAAATTTCGGCGAAAGCGGTCGATGTTGCGTCCTTCGCGAATAAAGTCCAGTTCACCGCGGATGGTTTTGGCAAATTCCTGGACAATACCTGTGGGATTATAAAGCTCACTTTCAGGGATATGCCTTTTAATCAATCCTGCCAAATCAAAAAGAATATTCAAGTCGGTTTCAATCACACTTTGTATATTGGGACGCTGAATTTTGATTACTACCTGTTCGTTATCTTTAGTCACCGCACGATGGACTTGGGCAATTGAAGCAGCAGCTAATGGGGCTTCATCAAATGAGCTGAATAACTGCTCCACAGAGTGCCCCAGTTGCGTTTCAATTGCCTCCTTGGCTTGTGCTGCTGAAAAAGGCGGTACTTCATCCTGTAACTTCTGGAATTCATTAATAAAACTTGCTGGAACAAGGTCTGGACGCACACTCAGCATTTGCCCCAATTTGATGAATGTGGGACCTAATTCCTCCAATGCTAAACGAAGCCGTTGGGCAGTGGTGATTGTTTCCAGTTCTTGCGCTTTAAATTTAGGAATTATTTTTTTGCCTAACTGGATATAATAATCAATTTTCAACCTATCGAGCACATCATCAAAACCGTAACGTAATAAAATCGTCAATATTTTACGGTAACGTTTGATGTTGCGATAGGTACGAGTTAATCTACTTACTTGCATAGTTGTACCTCGAAGTAATATTAAATAGCAGTAGCGGGGGCAGATACATTATTAAGCAACAACACTACTGCTATCTACTACTGTGACTACCGCTATTGTTTTTTCAACTCATCAATCTTTTTCTCCAACCGTTCCAAATCCTTTTTGGTTGGAACGCCTAATTTTTCGATAGTCTTATTTACCTCGGCACTCACTTTATCGATGAGTATTTTTTCCTGTTCATCGACCTTTTTCAGCAAGTCCTGAATTGCTTTAGAACGTTCATCTTTAGCCAGCTCGCCTTTTTTGACAAGCTCATCAACTATTTGTTCTGCTTTTTCTTTGGTGATAGTGAGAGCACCTAATCCCATTAAAACACCTTTTTTAAATAGATCAAACATGGTTAGTACCTCCATTGTTGTTATTCATGAATTTTTTGATTATTTTCCAGCTGATGTTAACTCTAATTGTTCTTTAATTTTTTGACAATGATCCTCAAACAGAGTGAAATGGAGTTTTAGATGCTTTACATTAATCTCCTGATCCCTACTATCTTCCATATTTGTTTTTATATGTTTAATATCATTGTAAATAGTATTTAAATCCGAAAATGTCACATTTATGCCCTTCTTAAGCAAGGCCATTTTTACCTCATCTGGAACTACCGCGGATGAAAGTTCAATAACAGAATTTGATATTAATGTCAGTTGTGTTTGAATATCCTGTAAAATTTGCTCGGCGTTATCAACATCCTTCTGCTCTATTCCTAAATTAATCCAGGTTGAATTTTCCATGCTGACCCGATTAATCAATTCCTTTGCCTTACTTAATATAGTCTGTAAATCTTTAATATTGGTTTTTATTTCTGACATCGGATTTCTCCTGTTTGTTTTAATATTGATTTTAATATTGGTTGCATGATAACATCCTCATTTAATTTTTAAAATATGTAAACTAAATTAAAAGAGTGTTTTAGTTTTTTAGTCGAAATTTGATAAAAAAATTAAGTTCTTTTTTCAATTCCTTTTAATAAAACTTCCAATAAATTGTCCACACTTTTTTTAATCTCGATCATAGAATCTTCAAAAGTCCATGAGAATTCTAAGCCCTTTAAAGCCGTGACTATTGCCAGTGAGGTCAGTCTTGGATTTTTTACCTCAAAAATTGCCTCATTAATCCCTTCCTGTAAAATCATCATCACAATTCGAATCTCTTCTTCAAAATTATTCTTGCGAAGTTTTTCGATGAATGAATAGTGCTCTAAATATTCTTCTTTAAGAGCGCTGTAATAATTGACCAAATTTTTCAGGCACTCCATTTTGGTAAGAATAAACGCCCGTAGTTTTCTCTGGGGAGCCGTCTCACCGTCTATTGCGTTTATTATTTTATCTTTTAAAAATTGCGCCTCTTTATCGATGACCTCAGCGAAAATTTCCTCTTTGCTGGTAAAATAGTGGTAAATTGTGCCTTTGCCAATCCTTGCCAATCTGGCGATCTCATCTACTGTTGTTTTGAGTAGTCCGAAACGAGCAAACAGTTTCTGCGATACTTTGATGATGATTTCTTTTTTATCTTCTTTCATGGGACCCTCTAATTAATATTATCGACTGATATAGTTTTATAGTCAAAAATGTACAAAATCAAAATTGAAAAGTCAATGATTTTTTTAATTTTTTAAAAATATTTTTAGTTCTCTGTTATCAGCTTGTAATTTATCAAAGGGGCATTAACAAGTTTCATAATACAGGCTCAGGCAATTCTACTGATACCGTTTTCTTTAATGAGGTGAATTGAACCTCTTGAATTATTAACTACTATTGTGTCAAAAGCAAGGTGAAAATTTGCTCCAACATCTACCTTTGAAAAATCATCTTTCTTACCTCAGCAAATTCATCCGTTTCTAAACGATACAGGTATATTCCACTGGGCAATCCTTTTGAATCCCACAGCACGTCATATTTCCCTGCTTGCCTAAATCCTCTGATAAAGATGACATCATCCCCCATGAAATCACCAGGGATGGATCCGTTCTTTTCTTAATTTTTATCTTCCCTTATCGTTTGTAGGGCATCAGACCATTTCGGACATTTGCTATAGAAATTCAAGAGATACAATTTCCATAATCAAGTTTACAGGAAAAAAGGACTTGGATTTTAAAAAAGATGTCGTATATTTACATCTTTGGATTTTGTATTTTGAGTTCCTTTCCGGGAACTTATTTTATACGAGCTTTAGAACGAACCACAGAGTCCGAGGTGCGTACATGTCCATAACCGTAAACAGAAAATCCCCTCGCTTTTTCCCCAATCCCAAAAGAGTCATTACCCACTTTTTCAATCCGGGAAATGATGACAGGGTTCGGAATATCATTCTGAAAATTCTCGGCATGTCCGATCAAGAGCGCCAGACAGCTTTCAATCAAACGTT
>Ga0114922_10003621_pt1 | contig 14376 bp, 13 predicted proteins | sample AartaG_FD_100975 | JGI IMG/M metagenome (GOLD analysis project Ga0114922, IMG submission 100975) | Deep subsurface microbial communities from Aarhus Bay to uncover new lineages of life (NeLLi) - Aarhus_00045 metaG | ecosystem: Environmental > Aquatic > Marine > Oceanic > Sediment | place...
ACTGTGTTCTCCACAACCTGCACCTAAAGGCGACAGGGACAGCCACGGCGCGGGGGTGCTCGGCAACGGGCGGAAACTACAATCAGCTTATCCACATTTATGTCGAGCAGGCTACCAACGAGGGCTTACACCTCAATTCTGCTTACACTCAAGTCATCGGTTGCTACATCCAGGCGGCAGGCACATACGGGATCTACCTGGGGGTATCTGGTGGCATCAACTCTGTGATCGCCAATACCATCATCGACGCGCCAGGAGACGATTGTCTTTACGCCCACGATGAGGCGGGACTTGTCGTCAACTGCACCTTCTATGGCTCGGTGGCAGGCTCCGGGATCAACTGGCGCGACAGCGACGAGGAGTCGGGGCTCGTCGTGATCAACACGATCCTGTACGGCAACAACCAATACGGGGTCGAGCTGAACGCGGCTGGCCGCGAGTGCTTGCGCAACAACGCCTTCGGCGGGAACGGCGTCGGGGCCGTGGATGGAAACGTGCGCTTCAACGCCGAGGCGATCACGCTCACCGGCGACCCCTTCACCAATGCCGCCGGCCACGACCTCTCTCTCGACGCCACCGCAGGCGAGGGGGCGGCCTGCCGGAACCTCGCGTGGCCGATAGACTTCCGAGGCAGTTCGACGACCAGCTACCTCGACCTCGGCGCGGCTGACCACGTAGACCCCGCTGGCGGCGGCGGCACCGTCTCGCCCTACCGTGGCAGGCTCTCAGGAGGTCTGGAATGAAGCGGCTACTCATCCTCGCAATGGGCCTCCTGCTCGCGGCGAGCGCACACGCGGCCTTCGCCGTCAAGGCGGGCAGCACGTCCGTGCTCGTGCCCTACTTCAAGTTCATCGACACCACGACGGGCACCGCGAAGACCGATATCACGGGCACCGACATCGACCTGTCCTACGTGCGCGCGCAGGCCGACCACTCTGCGAAGGTGGACGCCGTCGCGCACGCCGCCATTGACGATGCGTGGGACGACGACGAGGTCTTCGAGATTGACGACACGCTGCACCCCGGGCTGTGGCGGATCGACTGGCCTGACGCGGCGTTCGCGGACGGCGCCGATTGGGTGATCCTCACGGCCACGGTCAGCGGCGCCTACTCCGTGTCGATGCTCGTGTGGCTCGTTGACTATGACCCGCAGGACACCGTGCGGCTCGGCCTGACGGCTCTGCCGCCCGCGGCGGCCGACGCGGCTGGCGGGCTGCCTATCAGCGATGCCGGCGAGCTAGACCTCGACACGCTGCTCGGCCACCTCGACGCGGACATCAGCAGCCGGGGCACCTCGACGCTGACCGAGGACAGCAACATCGGGATCGACCTGGACGACACCACGGGCACGCTCAGCGATGCCGAGGTGGACGACGACGCCATCGGCGACGGCACGAACCTCACGGAGGCGGGTGGGGACGGCGACCACTTGACGGAAGCCGGCGGCGACGGCGACCAGTTCACGGGCATCGCCTGGGACGGCGATTGGGACGCCGACGTGGAGAGCGAGGTCAACGACGCGCTTGTGGCGCTCAACCTCGATCACTTCCTGAAAACCGCGGTCAACGACCCGGCGAATCTCGGCGGCGACGGCGGCAGCGAGGTCGTCGAGAACACCGTCATGGCCCTGTGGCTCGCGAGCGACGGGGACAGCGACGGCTACAACTATACGACCGATAGCGCCGAGGCCATCCGGGACCAGGGCGACGCGGCCTGGACGACGGGCGGCGGCACGGGCCTCACCGCCCTCGCGTCGGGCACCGCACAGTCGGGCACGGCAAGCACCATCGTCCTCGCCGCCGCCGCAGCGTTCGCCAACGACGAGCTCAACGGCAACACGATCAACATCCACACCGGCACGGGCGCGGGGCAGTCCCGCGTGATCATCAGCAACACGCTCGCCGACGACACCTGCAACATCGCGCCCAACTGGACGACGAACCCCGGCGCGGACTCAGAATATGAGATTGTGCCTGGCTCTGCGAACGTGGCCGCGATCAGCCTGGACGCCCCGGCCGCGAACAACCTTGAGGCCATCCTCGACGGGACGGGGGCGGTAGTCACGCTCTCGCAGTTTGTGCTCGCCGCCGATGACGCCAACGGAGCCGTTTACATCACGAACGCTGGCGGTCCGGGGCTTGAAATGACGGGGACATACGGTTACAAGATCGAAGGGACGTCACAGGTGGGTGGCTACATCACGGGAGCCACGGGGAAATATGGCCTGCACATCCGCGGCCCGAACATGAGGGCGATCTATCTGGAGGCCACCGCGGCTGCGATTGACAGCAACGCCCCCGTCATCTTCTCGGGCTCGCTCGCCGATCAGGTGGCTACCATCGCGGTGGACGTGGCGGGCCTCGACGGCGACGCCATGCGCGGCACCGACAACGCTGCGCTCGCGGCCACCGCACTGTCTAACCTGACCTGGACGGACGCCAAGGCCGGCTTCCTGACCGGCGACGCCTACGCCAGGCTCGGCGCCCCGGCGGGGGCCAGCATCGCGGCGGACATCGCGGCGATCAAGGCGGACACGGCGGCAACGCTGACGGACACGGGCACGACGCTGCCTGCGACGTTGACCACGCTCGCGACGTCGGCGGCGCTGGCGACAGTGGACACGGTGGTGGATGCGATCCTGGTGGACACGGGCGCCACACTACCGGCGACGCTCGCTGGCCTCGCGACGTCGGCCGCGGTGGCGGTGGTGGACGCGAACGTGGATGCGATCCTGGCGGATACGGCGGAGCTGCAGGGCAACCAGGGCAACTGGGCGACGGCGACGGGCTTCTCGACGCACAGTGCGGCGGGCGTGGCCACGGCTCTCAAGGCGAGCACGGGCTGGGAGGTCGGGAACACGCTGAGCTTCGCGACGGTGATCCGGCGGGTCTATGGTGCAGAGTTCGGCAAGATGACGTATGCGGGCGGGACAGTGCGGTACTACGACACCGACGGCACGACGGAGCTCGGGGAGTTCACGGTCACAACGAGCGGTCGGACGCCGCAATAGAGGGCGAGTGCGATGGGCGTGGCAATAGGCGACGGGCTGAGCATCGGGGTCGGCGGGTGGCTGACCTCGTCTGGGACGACGGTGCCCGCGGCGCCGACGGGGCTGGCGGTGACGAACGACGGGGATGGCGACGCGGTGACGCTGACGGTGACAGGCGCGGACGGCGTGTCGTATCAGGCCTACTACCGCAAGGTCTCGGGCGGGTCGTGGACGACGGGCGAGACGCGGGTGGACGCGGGTGTCATCGCGCAGCCGGGCCTGGACAACAACACGTGGTATGAGTTCCAGGTCGTGGCGATGTCGGGCTCGGTGCCGAGCCTGCCGAGCCTGCCCGTGCGGTGCTTCGTGACGGATCAGGTGCCGCCGACGGCGACGGGGCCGCTGAGCGTAGTGCTCGAGCAGTTCCGGGCGATGGTGGCGGGCCTGTCGGCGTTCCAGGCGTGGACGGGCACGGCGGACGCGACGTCGGCGAAGCAGCGAGTGTATCTGGAGGGGATCCACCGCGAACTGCGGACGGCATTCGACACGGCGGACTATCCGTACGCGCTGATCTACCACGCAGACGCAGGCGGGCGCCACGAGCGGATCGCCGATCTCGCGACGCTGGAGAGCGGGGAAGTGGTGATTCGCCTCGTGGACAGGGTGGCGTCGAGCATCCAGGACCTGGCGGAGGTGGCGACACTGACGTTCGAGAACAGCTCGGGTGCGGTGCTGGCGGGCCTGATGGGCCTGGCGCCGAGCGACGCGAACGTATCGATCAACGCCGTTGACTGGGGTCCTGTGCTGCTGGGCTCGGAGGCGGGCCAGACGTCGGACGGGCAGCTGGTCGTGCAGGAGCTGACGGTGGACTGGGGGCCGTGAGATGGTGATCTGCACGCTGCGGATGGAGGCGCCGCCAGACGTCGTGCTCAAGCGGTGGCAGACGATGATGCAGGCGTCGCTGATGGAGGCGGCGATACACTGGCACAGAAAGTTCGCGCCCCGGCATTTCACGACGCGGGCAAAGGTCAGATACAACTATAAGCCACGCTCGCGAAAGCACCAGATGACGAAGCGAAAGAAGTTCGGGCATCTGAACTACCTGGTCTGGTCGGGTCGGTCGCGGGAGCAGCTGACGCGCCTGATGCGGCTGACCGCGAGCGGTGGCCGGCGCGGGAAGGGGAAGGTGACGGGTCGGTTCGTGGCGCCGCGCTACTTCTTCCGGCGCCCGGCGGGCCACCCCGACAAGTTCGACGAGTTCTCGCGGATGCTGCTGTCCGAAAGGAAGGACCAGGCGCGGCTGGCGGACAAGGAGCTGCAGCGTCAGCTGCGGCATTGTGAGCGCGTGGTCACAACTCGGAGGTTCAGATAATGGCAGTCAGTGCCGTCTATGTGCCGTATGCGGTCAACATCAACCGAGCGGTGGATCTGTTGATCGACGGGGTGGTGAACCAGGTGGTGGACACGGGTCTGGCGGAGTACGTGCTGCTCGCGGACGGGGGCGTGGACCCGACGATGATCGGCGTGGGCGAGCACCGCCCGATGATCGGCTTCGGCACCACGAGCCTTGGCACGCTGCTCGCGGAGGCCAGCGACGCGTTCCTGACGGCGGGCCTGGCGCTGAGCGGGAGTGCGATAGCAGAGGCCTACTGCTACAAGGTGGCGGAGGCGGGGACGCGCGCGGGCGCGGGCTCGCACGTGAAGGTCGCGGTGAACCAGGGGCTGCTGGTGCCCCGTGGGTTCAGCGTGGCGGTGGGTCGGACGCCCGCACTGCTCGACTGCGACATCGTGGCGACCTATGACGGGACGAACGCGCCGTTCGTGATCACGGACAGTGCGGACGTGCCCGGCACGCCGCACGCCGACGAGTCGTATTTCATGGGCCCGCTGACGATCAACGGGTCGGCGATCGACGGCGTGCAGGCGGTGCGGTATCAGACGGGGATCACGCTGCTGACGCTGTCGGGTGCCGCGGGCTATGCGGAGTTTGTCGCGATCGCGAGCCGCCTGCCGCTGCTGACGGCGACGGTGGTGGACGTGGGCGCACTCTACGACCTCGGCCTGAGCGGGACGAAGCAGAGCGATACGGACAGCGCGTTCTATCTGCGCCAGGGCGCGACGGACACGCCGCGGACGGCGGACGCGTCGGAGGCGCACATCAAGCTCACGTTCGACGAGGGGCTGGCGTGGGTGCGGCGTCTGAGCGGCGATCACCCCTACATGGCGCAGCTGGTGTATCAGCCGATCTGGGACGGGTCGAACGCGGCGGTGGTGGTGGACACGGACAGCGCGATCCCATAGTGAGGAGGCGGCGAGATGGCGGGCCTGGTGTATTTCTGCGCGGGCCGCGACACGGTGCGTGAGGCTGACCTGGCGGCGCTGGGGCTGGCGGGCGTCTTTCGCGGCAGGGGCATCCACCACCGTGGCTGCGACAACGGGCGGTTTGGCCGCGGCGTGACGTTCCAGCCCGCGCCGCCGCCGCGGGCATCTTGGCCGACACTCGGCTGCTGGCGCGAGGGCGAGACGGCGGCGGAGCGTCAGCAGCGGTGGAGCCCGCTGGCCGAAGGGCTGTGGGTGGGCAGCTACGAATCGGCGCCGCCGATGCCCGACGACCTCGCGCGCCCCCAGCGGGTGGAGGGCCACTGGGTTCGGTTGGGCGATGGGCAGGACTGGCTGGTGCCCGTGGCGCGGATGCTGAACGGCGGGACGCGGCTGCCGCAGGCCCTGGAGATCGGGGCGGACGGTGCGATTGTGAAGGGCGCGGTGATCGCGCCCTATGCGGAGTTCTCGGAGCACGCGCTGGCCTTCTGGGACATGCTCGAGGAGACTTCGCGGTATGCACTGCTCGAGTGGGCGCCGCTGGCGGTCGAGGCACTGGCGGTGAACTACCACGTGTCTGGCCGCGGGCTCGCGCACCTGGGGCTGCTCGACACGGCGGTGGTAGAGGCGGTGCTGGACGCGGTGCTCGACATGCCGACACTGGCGGCGGCGATGGAGGGCGACCAAAAAAAAGAGGGAGCCGCTGGCTGCGATACCGCAGCTGGCGCGCAGGGCGGCTGACGGGCTACGAACCGACCTGCGCCGACCTGCACTGGCTGCGGAGCGAGGGCGAGCCCGAGGAGGTGGTGGCGGGTGTGATGACGGAGCTGCGTGAGACGGTGGCGGGCCTGCGAGGGGCGGTCGACGCGCTGACGAGCCTGCTGGCGAGGTGACGGCGGATGGCAAAGAACACGATCGTATGGACGGGCGACGCGGCCGACGCGGTGCGGTCAGTCGAGGAGCTGAAAAACCGGGTGGTGGACCTCGAGGACAAGCTGAAGCGCGCGACGGCGGCGGGCCAGGGCGGGCTGAAGGGGATGGCGCGCGAGGCGGCGGGGATGGTGATGCAGTTCGTCAGCGTGGGAGCGGTGATTTCGCAGGTCACGGCGGCATTGCGTGCGATGCGCGAGGAGCGCGCGCAGGCGGCGGAGGGCGCGCGTGGGATCGAGGAGGCCCGCGGCGCCCTGGCGCAGCTCGCCGGCGGCGACCCGGCACAGCTCGAGCGCATGTACACGGCCGCCAGTGCCTCCCGTGCGCAAGGCCTGTCGCCCGAGCTCGCATACAACCTCCAGTGGCAGCTCGAGATCGCGGGCATGCAGGCCGATCGCGACCTCTACGCGGGCCTCTATCCCAAGGTCGCCGACCCCGCGCAGCTCGTGGGCGGGATCAGGACGATCCGGCGGTCGATGGGCGCCGCCGAGACGGGCACGACGCGGGAGGTGCTGAACAAGCTGATGGCCGCTGCCGCGCCGAGCCCCATCACGATCGAGCAGTTTGGCCCTGCCATGGCGGCGGTGGCGAGCGGCGGGTCAGCGCTCGGGTACAGTGACGAAGACCTGATGGCGACCCTCTCGATGATGGCCGAGGTGGCGCCGGGGACGGGCGAGGCGCAGGGTCTGATGGCCGCTACCCGGCTCCGCGGTTTTATGAAGACCATCCAGCGGAAGGGGATTCAGGCGGAGAGCCCGCTGGCAGCGGCACGGCAGATCGAAGCGATGGGTATGCCGGGGCAGGCATTGCAGAGGTGGATGGGTGGCCGCATCCAGGGCTTTTACGGCTACCGCGACATCCTGCAGCAAGGCGGGCGGATCGAGGAGGTCAGCGGCGAGATCGCGGCCGCGCAGGCGGGCACGGGCGGCCCGGGCGATTTGGTATCAGGGATGAACCGTGTCTTCGCGAGTAATAAGCTGAACGCCGCGCTCGGCGAGGCGAGGGTCGAGAAGGCGCTCGCCGACCTGGTGACGGAAGATGCGCTGGCGCCGGCTGAGCTGCGCCGGGACGCGGCGTACGACCGCGTCCGCAGCGAGGGCATCCAGCGCGGCTACGGGCCTGTGACACGGTTCATCCAGCGCAGGGAGATGGCGATGGCGCGGTTCCTGGGTGCGCCCTCCGGCGCGGTGGAGACGGTGGGCGAGGCAGCGGGATACGTGCACCAAGTGCCGGTGTTCGGCGGGATGATCCGTGCGGTGGACGCGCTGTTCGAGGCTGGGGAGCGGCTGAGCCGTGCCGGCGGGCAGGTTGCCCAGGACAGGCAGAGCCGACAGCGTGCGGCCCCTGGTGGAGAGTATTGAGATGGCCCAGCCGAAGGTCGGCACGCAGGAGGTCGCGTTTCTGTGGGGCGCGGTGCAGACGGCCCGGATGCAGCTACGCGACATATCGCGGCCAGGGACGGACGGCCACGGGTATGCCCAGGACGGGCAGAAGGCGCCGATTAGCGAGTTGCGGACGATGACCGACTGCGATTCGGCGGCGGACGCCGAGACACTGTATGCGGCGTATCTGGCGATGGTCGGGGACGACCCCGTGACGATCACGTACGCGAACGGGCAGACGGTGGCCAACGTGATGCTGCTGGACTGCGTGCGGTGGAAGCAGCCGCAGGAGGTCGTCAACCCCGTGGGCTCGACGCTGGTGACGGACGGGACGCGGCTGTTGTGGGCGCGGTGGTTGGTGCAGCACAGGGGCGATTGAGATGGCGATCGCGGCGTTCACGGCGCAGCAGACGGGCCCGCAGGAGTGGCGCCTGGCGTTCAGCTCCGACGACAGTGCGGCGACCTTCTACCTGTATCGCGACGGGCTGCTGGTCGGGCAGACGGAGCTGGGCTGGTGGGACGTGGTGGTGCCGACGGGCGAGTATCCCGTGTTCGAGGTGTACGACGACGCGGACGCGGCGTCGGGGCCCGCGCACCCTGGCCTGGTGCGGCTGCAGTGGTATCGGGTGTCGGGTGTCGGGCACTACCGCGTGGACGAGCAGGTGAGCGGCGTGTGGACGGGGCGCGCGCGGCTGTATCAGGACGGGCGCGGCTACTACCATTGGACGAGCCGATGGCTCGAGGACGTGACGAGCCACGCGTTTCGGGTGGTGGCGGTGGGCGTGGACGGCAATGAGGCGACGGCGGCGGAGCTAGCGGTGCTGATGGTGCGATGGCCCGACCCCCCCGACGTATCGCTGAGCTACAGCGCGGACACGGGCAAGGTGACGATCTCAGCAGCATAGAGGAACGACGATGCCATACCAGTACGACGGCGCGGACGGCCTCTGGTGGCTGCTGACGGGCGCGACGTACGACGGCGGCCCCCAGTCGGACCCGTATGATTCGCGGGGCAACTACGCGGGCAACACGCGGTTCGGCAGCCAGGGCATCTCGTGTGCGGGCGGCCCGAGCAACCTGCGCGTGGACTATGCGAGCGGGTACAACGGGACGGGCACGGGCACGCTGCGCTGCACGGGCGCGGACGCGGTGGCGTGGACGCCGCCCGACGGGAGCGAGGGGGCGGCGATCACGATCGCGAACGGGCAGACGCGGGTGGTCTGCGGGGACGACGAGAGTAAGTACCTGACGGTCACGCGCACGTCGGCCGACGCGCTGGCGGATTCGATGAGCGTGACGCTGGCGGACACGTACAACTGCCTGTGGGACAACGTGACGAATGGTGAGCGGACGGCGGGCGACACGGAGATCCGGTGCCTGGGGACCCGCAACCGCAACGCGCAGTCGCTGACGAGCCTGAAGTTCTGGCTGCGCAGCCTGGCAGACACGGCGGAGGTGGGTGCGGCAGGGTACGCGGCGGCGGGCGCGGTCAGCATCGACGCCAAGACGGCCGGCGAGTTCGCCGACTGGCCCGCCGAGGGCTGCGCGATCAACGCCACGACGAATGAGGCGCTGTGGTACACCCGCACCACCGACGATACGCTCGAGGTGGCGGCGGGCGGCCGCGACTTCTGGGGCGACGGGGCGGCAGCGGGCAACGCGGACGACGTGCTCTATCCCGTCGCGCCGATCTGCATCGCCGCCGAGGGCCCGAGCAGCCAGCCAGGCGGCTATCTCACCGACCGCACGGGCGAGGGCCAGGAGGGCGGAGGCCCGCCCGGGACGCTCTACCACCCCGTGAGTGCGTCGGCAGCGGACGTCGTCGAGGTCGGCACGGTGGCGAGCGGCTACCTGTACGGCCTGTGGATCGAGCGGAAGGTGCTGGCGGGCCGCGGGGGCGCGGCGACGGTGGACTGGGGGGTGGCGTGCTCGTTCGAGCTCGTGCCGTAGTGACCGGAGCGTGCGATGGCGACATACTATGGGATGGTGCGCGGGTGCTGGCGGGTCTATCAGGCGTACAACACGCACGTGCGTGGCCTGTGGCGGACGGCGGAGACGGCGCTGGCACGCTACGAGCTGCACGACGGCGAGGACGACAGCCCCGACCTCGACGCAGCGGCCTCGGCGACGTCGGCGACCCTGCCGTTCAGCCACGCGCTCTCGGCTGGCCACACCCACCACCTGGTCGTGCGCCAGCGCAACGCGTACGGGCTGGTGAGCCAGAACGTGGACGAGACGGTGATCGAGATCGCGGCCGACGGCTCGCAGGTGGCGACGCGGCCCTCGGCGCCATACGACGTCGAGGCCGACGCGGCGGCGGGCGGGACGGTGCGCGTGCGGGCAAGGTACAACTACCTGGCCGACGCGGGCCACGAGGGCACGACGTGGGCGATCTGGCAGACCGACGACGGCTCCGAGCCCGACCCGACGGACCCCGAGACGGCGACGGTCGCGATGGTGAAGCGCGACGGCGCGGCACGGCTCGACTGGACGAGCGACGCCTATACCGACGGCCTGACGGTCAAGACCCTGGTGCGAGCCCGCTACGCGAGCGGCGGGAGCGATATCGACAGCACGAACACGGCGAGCGTGTCGTGCGTGGCGAACGACGACGGCCCGGCGACGGTGGCGGCCGATGCCTTCTTTGCGAGGGCGGTCGCGAGACAGGGACAGTAGGATGCCACGACCAGAGTTTGTGGGTCATGAAACGGGGCATGTGACACACAAAGCCGGTTGTGGGTCATGGGTGACACACAATGTGGATGCCGTGGTGACCAACCGTCGGCGGCGGACGCGGGATAGTAAGAGCAGGGGGACAGGGCGGTGTTGACGATCGAGGACATGCGGGAGTGGGAGCGCCGGCGGCCCGGGCGCGGGCGCCGGGCGGGTCAGGTGGAGATGGTATGTCGGACGTGCGGAGCGCGGTTCCGTGGCAAGGCGGTGGAGTGGCCGATCTGCCGGAAGTGCCGGCGGCGGCTGCGGGCGGCGCGCAAGCACGGGTGCCGGCACGAGGCTCGGCTGCGTCGGACGGGCGAGGAGTAGGCTATGGCGCGGGTGCAGATCCCCACGCACAGCTCGAGCATCCCGCGAGCGCGGGTGTGCGTGCAGGTGCGCCAGACGTGGAGCGACGAGTGGCAGGAGGTGGACTATCTGCAGCCGCTCGAGGCGGTGCACCAGGCTCAGCCTGGCCTGTCGCAGGCGACGCTGCGGTATGACTACGGAAGCGTGATCAGGGAGGACGGGAGCGCGTTCGCGACGGCGGCACCGCTGCGTCTGGCGAACTGGTTCGTGCGGATCGGGCTGCTGAGCTACGACGACGAGCCCGTGGCGACGTGGACGGGGATCATCAGCGACCTGGCGTACTCGGTGCACGGCGGGGATCCCGAGCCTGGCGGGGTGCAGACGCTGGTGGCGTATGGACTCGAGCACCTGCTCGACGGGGTGCGGGTGCGCTCGGCGAAGGCGGCTCAGGGCGGCGGGACGGCGGAGCTGCCGTGGTGTCCGCCGTTCAACGAGCGCTACGGCCGCGGGCCTGGCGCCTTGGGGAACAGGACGACGACGGCCTCGGGCGGGCTGCATCGGTTCAGCGGCGACGGCGCGCAGTGGACGAACAGCCAGATCATCGACCGCCTGATGACGGACTTCGCGCCGACCACGGGCGCCTGCGACGGGATGAACTGGGCGTGGGGCGGCGATATGGACATCCTGGAGGCGCAGGTCGGGCAGTATGCGCTCGACGGCCTGACGCTGCGGCAGGCGCTGAACACGCTGATCGACCGCCGCCGCGGGCAGGGCTGGGTGGTGCGCGTCGTCGGCGACACGGTGGGCATCCACGTCTTTTCCGTGTTCGACGAGCCTGTGACCGTCGAGGGGCGGACGATTCAGCCGAACGCGGACATCGTGCGGTTCACGCTCGACGGGGACGCGGCGCACAGCCTGTCGGACGTCGTGCTCTGGCGGCAGCTGAGCCAGCGAGCGACGCGGGTGGTGGTGCGCGGGCAGCGGATACTCAGCACGTTCACCGTCGGCTACGGGGTGACGAGCACGCTCGAGATCGGCTGGACGGCCGCCGAGCAGGCGGCGCTGCTGGCCGCGGCGGGCGACGACATGGACGAGAACGCCCTGCACCGTGCGAGCCGGCAGCATGCGCGGGTGGGCTGCTACCACAGGATCCCCGACGCCTGGAACTGGATGGCCCGCAGCGGCGGCAACGCGAACCCGAAGGCGAACGACGACGGGACGGTGGACAGGTTCACGACGGGCGATTATTGGAACCACGCCAAGCACTTCGAGCCATTCGTGCCGTTCGAAGACGAGGCGGAGAACACCACGGAGCCGCGGTACGTGCGTCCGCTGGTGTTCGTCCAGCACCCTGAGCACGCCGACAAGTTCATGCAGATCGACCGCCCGCCCGCGGTCGAGGGTGGCGGTGCGATGCTCCCGCCCATCGCCGTGCAGCTGATGGCCCACGAGATGGCGCTGATGCTGAAGACGCACCCGCTGACAATGATGTTCGGCCTCACCGACACGGCGGGGATATTCGTCCAGCAGCCGATCTACAAGTATACCAGCCTGGACGCGACGGTGGCGGTGCGGACGGATCAGCACCTGCAGGTGGTGGCCGAGATCGCGGACCGCGACGACGCGGGCCCCGAGCGGGAGGTCCTGGTGAGCGTCCCGCAGGCCGAGTACTGGCACATCACGCCAGGGACCGTCGACCGCGTGGAGACGGACGGGACGCTGCACGTGTGGGACGGCGGGACGCCGGTGCGGGACGACAGCGACCTGCTGCTGATGGTGGCCGCGCTCGCGAAGGCGTGGTATCGGAAGGAGCGGAGCGCGGTCGAGATCACGATGAACTACCTGAGCCCGACGGTGCGGGTGGGGTCGATGGTCGAGGGCGTGTTCCTCGAGGGCGACGTGATCGGCGTGGAGATCCACACGACGGTGAGTCAGGTGAGGTGGGACTTCCGGGCGCAGCGAACGTATCTGCGGACGCAGTTTGCCGAGCTGGACTATACGTGAGGGATGAGCGATGGGGATCGATCTGCCCGGGATGCCGAGTGCTGGTAGCCTGCTGAACGAGGTGCGTCGGGTGCAGGCCGAGCTCGCGGAGCTGCGCGCGCAGGGTGCGGGCCTGGCCGGCAGGGGGATCTCGGTGCCGGGTCTGCGCGACTGGTTCATCGGCCGCATCCAGGCCGAGGGCCCCGACGGGGAGGCGGACTATGGCGACGAGCGGTATTGGGTGCAGGAGGTGCTGGTGACCGACGAGGCGGGTGCCGCTGAGGACGCGATCGCGCTCGGGCTGCGGACGAACGGCCGGTACGTGACGGCGACGAACCTGGATGAGCTGGCGGCCGGGACGCACAGCCTGGCCGCCGACGACACCGAGCCCGTGGTGGTGTCGTGGGTATACGACGCGCAGGACCCGCGTGTGCGCCGTTTTTTTTTTCGTAGGGGCATAGGGGGCGGCGACTGGTCTGCGTGCGGCGCGTGGAGCTCGGTGACCGACGGCGTCGCGGTGTGGGGCGACGCGGACGTCGAGATCAACGTGGCGGATGCCGTCTACTACCGGACGCGCTACTTCTGCGAGTTCCCGAGCCCGATCGCGTACGGCAGCGTCGCGGGGATCCTGCTGCCGAGCATCCAGACGCGGGCGATGCAACGGTGGGACGCGGTGGAGGAGCCGATCCACGACGAAATATCAGCCCACGCCGACGTGTTCCTGGTCTATGAGGAGTTCCCCGACGTCCCGGTGACCTGGGCGAATCAGCCGACGGACATCGAGGAGCTGACGCCGATGGTGATGGACCCCGTGCAGGCGAACGACGACTGGACGGACGAGGACTATGCGGCGGCGACGGCTGGCTGGTCGTTCGGCCAGGCGGTGGGCGCGTGGCTGGCGTGGCCGTGGGGCGGGCTCGCACTCGGCACGCCGACGCGGACGTACTACGGGCTGTGCGTCAAGAGCAGCTGGGACGCGGGCGACGGCCATGCCTACGGCATCCAGCGTCAGGCCCGCGCAACGCCGACCGCACAGAGGGCGTACCTGTTCGGTTAGGGGCGGGTGAGCCAGGCGACGAGGGCGCTGAGCCATCGACCGAGGGCGAAGAGCAGGCCGCCCAGGGCGAAGAGCCCGACGCCGAGCATCACGAGCAGGTCGAGCTCGCGCAGGACGGCCCCGACCCCGATGACGAGGGCGACGCCGCAGAGCACGGTCGCGATGATGTAGAGCCCGCCCGCGAACCACCCCGTGGCGGCCCGCAGCGACCGGCAGGCATCGTCGTCGTGTGCCACGGGCAAACCTCCATCCAACACCTTGCAGTATAGCGCCTGGCGGTCGGGGAATCAAGGCATAGGCCGTCGGCGCCGCGTGCAAAAAAGGCAAAAAAAAACCGGTTTCGCGCTTGACACCCCTCACCGTCTTTCGTATAATATAATACAGAAAGGGAACGGACATGCGGACGGCCGAAACAACCAGGGGAGACCGAAGGAGCGAGACGATGGCGACACTGCACGAGTGCTTGAGCGAGATCGAGGCGGCCTCGCCGCACGGCGACCAAACCGTGCTCAGCGACGGCGCGACCGACTGGACTATTGAGGGCTTGCGCGATGCCCTGGACAACGGCGACTGCGCCGAGGCTGAGACGTGGGACGACTACCGCGTCATCGGCTGTGGGTGGGAGGGCAACGCGGGCCTCTGCATCGTCCAGGTGGGCGCCGACGGCTATGACATGTCGCCGGCCGCATACGTCG
>Ga0114922_10003622_pt1 | contig 14375 bp, 9 predicted proteins | sample AartaG_FD_100975 | JGI IMG/M metagenome (GOLD analysis project Ga0114922, IMG submission 100975) | Deep subsurface microbial communities from Aarhus Bay to uncover new lineages of life (NeLLi) - Aarhus_00045 metaG | ecosystem: Environmental > Aquatic > Marine > Oceanic > Sediment | place: Aarhus...
ATAATTCGTTACCTCCTTATACGCAAAGTTCTGTTCTGGCTCGGTGGTTAGCCTTTAGCCAGGCTGGATTGTCCAGCTTGTTAACATCAGCTTACCTTGGCACACCCATTTACACTCCTACAAACCATAATTTTCTCCGTTAATAGTACGAAGGATCAAAAGCACCACCACTATTAATAATAAATCCGCTGCCTGGACCGTTCCATTGTTCTTCAAGGAAGCCTTCACCACCAACTTCAACAGAGGCAGGCAAATTATCCTCCAACTTCAGTGGTATCGGCCTCCACTGTACACTGCAGTCACCGAACAGTTGACTTCTACCAGTGGCATCCTGCTCGCCGTCGAATTTTACTTTTCCTGGTAACTTGCTCATGTATTCAAAGCAATACGACCAGCCGCTTCTGCCATGGTTATAATGCCATGCATGAACGTCATCCATGTACATACTTTCGCTCATCAGCAAGCGCTTGGGACTCAATGTATCCAGTGTCAGGTCTCTGAGGGTATTTTCACAAAGTATTGTATTCTGACTTGTAGCAGTTTCACTGAGATTATACGCGTCGCTTACACGTCCCCAGTAGGCATATCCAGAGAATACAAAACGAAGATCATAATAGAACGTTGACATCTCTTGTATAATATCCAGAAAAAGATCACCGCTGCAGGCAGGACATATCATAACCTTGGTTGCAATACCGGTAGTTGCAAAGTCCTTGGAAACACATTCAATATACGGATTTATGGAATAGACGTTCCATTCATCCGGCGACAATCCTTCTACCGGCGGCGGGTCTTGTACCAACTCCTCTGCTGGGGCTGTACCCATAAATGTCGGGAACATTCCATGCCAACGAACCAATATCTGGGGAATTTTATTATTGGCCACGTCATAAGCAGATATAGCTATTCCCCATTGTTTCAGTGCACTGGCACACATAATCCGCTTGGCTCGCTCCTTGACCTGATTTAGTGCCGGTGTAAGGATGCTAAGCAATAACGCAATAATAGCAATCACAACCAGCAGTTCAATTAACGTGAATCCCATTGGGACCTTTTTTGTCTTCATTTCACAGTATTTTTCGAATAGCCTGATCTTAAAAAGGAAGAAAAGGGTTCCGGACCCTTTCGGAACCCTTGTATTCATAAACAGAGCAAAAATATTTGTTCAGCTTGTTATACTTGTTAATCGAGCGGCTACTCCTATTCTACAACTAAGTTCCATGCCGCACCACAGTCACCCCATTCGTTGTAACCGCCATCATAAGGTTCGGTACAGAGCAGCCATTGACCGTAAAATATCGCCAATTCTGAAAGATCAACGTAGCAGTTTTCATCTATGTCATAGGGTGGGTAACCCACTGAACCGCATTCATTGTCCTGAACGTTGAACTGAACCTCCGTCTCTTCAAGTTCGCCGCCTTCGGAATCAGACTGGTACTGGGGGTCATCACTGAGAGCATTCAAGATGATAAAACCGGGAACCCACTCTAACCAGGGTTCAGCCAATCCGTCATCGTCACGGGCCTCGAGACAAATGGTCTGGGGAGTATTGTAGTTGCCGGGTGTAAACTTCAGCTTGTTCGGGTCATCTGCCACACCAAGAGGCGGGTCCATGACAGACATACTCTCCAGAAGGATATTGTACTCTGAGTCGCGGGCAACAAGGACGTAAACATCATCGGTCGGCAAGTGCGAAAGAGTAACATCGAAACAATAGGGGACACAGGGATCGTTCTCAGACAGCTGGCCCTCTATCGCTAAGGGCAGAGCCACAATATGAGGTATGTCATTATCCACCACCCCGATATAATCGGTCACCACCACTGGTGTAGGATTTCCGAAACAGGGGTCGGCGATGTCAATTGTGACAGTAAGCTCGATCGGATAGCTCTGGCCACCTTCTCTATCGAGGTCCGCAACGGCCTGAACGTGCACGTTCTGGTATTGGTTCCAGTTGGCCTGTGTGAAGGTAAGATCCACGCTTCCATCGGCAGCGATACTATCGGGGAAGACGAAGTCTTCATTGGGGACGTCCCCCTCGTTGGGGTCGACATTAACCGTCGCTGTGAAGTTGGGATAGCTCAAATCTTCGCCCGGCTGCCAGGCAAGGCGGACTTGTAACTGGCCATTGGTTGGACCCACAGGCGGCGGACCACCGTCATCCTGAGGCTCGTGAACCGGCATATCATTGGAGTCAACAATAATAGGCAGTTTTGGGAGACAGGTACTGGTACGAGGAGAGCCTGTCGGGGGCGTTGCTGACTCGTGGAGAAGGATATCCATGATAATACCCTCTATCTGAAGGGCGTCACCACTCGGTTCGATATAAAAACCGCAGCTAACCCCGTCCGAAGGGAATTCATCCGTGCCTTCTATTACCAACAGGCCGTCACCTTCGTCGGTAGTGGTCAGTGGAAGAACATCACCAAGCCATTCGCCATCCGTGTCGACAATCTCAAAGCTTGTATTACCAAACGTTGTTCCTGACCCGGGTGCAAGTTGAAGCTGGGCCCGTACGGTCACATATGTTCCTGAGCCAGCAGGAACTCCCGCCCAGCAATAAAGTACTTCATCAGGTGTAAATACACCATCCATAGCCACCCAAGTGCCTTCAGATCCCGAATCCCAATGGCCTCCAGTCGCTCCATCCTCACATGGAGGGTTAGTCATCGGATCCGACTCCATCTGCCATACGGTAGTAGAACGAGGAGTAGCGCTGCCCCACGGGGGCGGTGCAGAATCATTGATCGTTGCCGAAACGGGCACCGAAATCGCTAATACCATAAGAAACATTATCAATTTTTTCATAATTAAATCCTCCATTCTTTATGATTCAAATTATAGTCATAAACTCCTTAGCCATTCCAAACAACCCTTTACAGGTATGACTCGCAACTCGGGTCTTGTAGATACGAGCAGTTGAGCCATTGGGTGGCAAACTCAATCAGGTCATAGATATCCACGTAACAATCCGGCAACGGATTACCGTCTGAATCTCGGTAATTTGGATCGGTGAAAGCATTAGGATTACCAATGTCCAAAGGCAGAATTCCGAATGAGCCGCATTCGTTGTCCTCGATGTTGAACTGGACTTCTCGTTCCAAATCGGTGTAGCGCGGATCTCCACCGTCGTTTACCACCCATACATTGAGTGCAGCACTATAGTACTGTTCGCCTTCAGCGGAGGCACCTTCTGTCTGGAGCACCGCATCGTCGTTACCCCATATCTTGATGAATTGGTAGGTATCGTAGTTAGCGGCGGTGAATATCAAGCCGTTGGGGTCATCGATATCTTTATAAGGCAGACACGGGTCCGTCAAAGGCAGATTGTCACCTTCGATGTCACCGTCCAGTTCCATGTTGAGCTTGACCGAAGTAGGTTGGCAGGGATCCCCATCGACCAGGGGCGGCACCTGCAGTTTAACCCAGATTCTCCGCCATCCGATTACCCCGTACTTTTTGGGCTCCTCCCATATCTTGACGGGAACGGTTACAGGTATCTTAGTGCTATAATTTCTCGCCGGTCCATACGCGAACAATATACTGGCCTGGTCGTTGTCCTCTACATCAACGGTCACGACCCTCTCGCCCACGAAGTTTGCATCTGTCTCGTGGCCAGGCCAGGAAGATGAAACGAGTATATTCTGGTGTTCCAACAGATTCGGCGGTTCGGCGATGTCATCGTCAATAGCCTTGAAGCAAATGGTGTGCGGCTCATCCCAGTTGCTGTCGTTTACGTCGAAAGTGATACTGCCAGTGACTCCGCTGCCGCCGATGAGCGTAATATCCTCACTCGGTCCACCACCATTGGGGTCAACCGTAATTGTGATCGTGGCCCCCGTTGGCGGCTCGTTCATCAGGCTAACGGTAAAGTCGCCTTCGGTCTCATCTGTTTCATAGACGAGCATTACGTTGGGGTCAACCAAAATAGCCGACACTGGTACGGGACAAGACATGATACGAGCAGGGCCTTCCTCGAGTGTTTCTTCATCGTGAGTAATAACATCAATGATTATACCTTCTAGCTGTAGGTCATTTTTCTCGATGTAAAAACCAGCATAAAATGCGTTTCCTGCCCTTGGGAGAGTGCCCATAAGGGTATATACACCACCACCCGCATTTACCAATTCCGGGAAAATCTCTGTTATAAATGGGGGTTCAGCTCCAGGATAAGCCTCCTGCGCACGTGTCTCTAAACTTGTTTGAGCAGCATCTTCTATTTCAGCCGATGCTGCAATCTGAACATGTACGGTTACGTATGATCCGCCTTCCGGTATACCCAACAGACCCCATAAGGTCTCATCTGCGGTGCTGCCGGTAGTTATGACACCATAAGCCCAAGTAGCACCAGGAATATCTAAGTAGTAAGACTCTGTACCAAAAATACAAGACGGCTCTGACCAAGCAGGATCAACAAAATGCCATACACCAGTATTACCGGCGGCTCCCCACATAGGCGGTACAGAATCATCTATTATTGCCAATGCGGGAACAGAAATCGCTAATACCATTAGAAACATTATCAATTTTTTCATAATTAAATCCTCCATTTGCCTGTACGATTCAATTTAGTTTCCAGCTCTCCTTTTGCGTTCTTTACAGGCTTCGAACAAACTGGAGAGCACTTGCCCACCTAAAATGGGCATCTACAACAATGTTCTGCTTCTTGCTCCGTTTAACTTACAAAATTCCTTCACTTTATAAACAGTATCATTTTTTCATATTTCAATCCTCCACTTACTGTAGTATTAAACTTTCTTCACTGCCCTCCTTTACGCGAGTTACAGGCTGTGAGCAAGTTGAAGAGCATTTGCCCATTATGAATGGGCATCCACAATAATCGTTTCCCTTGTTAACCTCTGAAAAACTGCATTATCTCATCCTTTTAGGCTACATACTTTTGCAAGCAACAGAACTACAAATTACAATATACACTTTATACTCAGTCTTTGTCAAGAAAATAATATGGCTTTTTTACTTTTCTTCTCTATTAAGACATAGTGTCGTAATTTCTTCTTGCGATAATACCCTCTCATAAATGCCAAAATTATCTATAGCGCCGTTGAGTCCTTCTGTTATAACTGGATTATTCTGATTCATTCCAAAGCCACTAGCGCCGATCAGGATATCCCAGCTGCCTTCGGAGAACAACTGATCCACTATCTGAGTAGGCATTTCCCACCGCACTTCTCGCACAGTTCCATTAACATAGAGTCGGGCAAAAGCCGGCGAAACAACGGCCGCGATATGAAACCAGGAACCGATTGGAAGTTTTATATCTTCAACTTGAAGATTAAAATCCAATCCATTTACCCTAAGCTCATCAGAGCCTGCAAACAGGTCCAAGCTACCATCGTCCGCTATGTACAATTCCACTTCCACCGGTGCCATAGAATAATTTTCTAATCGTTTTTTCTTAGCAAGAAAGACCTGGTTCAAGAATTGCAAGTTAATAATGTCCGGCCGAATCCACATTACGAAGGTGTAGCCACTACGCGAGCTTTGGTCTTGTGGAAAGTTAATTTGGACGCACCCGCCATTCAGACTCAAAACTTCGTTCTTAACGGTGTCGCCGAGAGCGCCGGTCTTCGCGACCGAAGCCTGGCCTATAAGTTGACCTATTGTTTGATTATTCACGCGATTAATCACGGATCTGTTATCAGTTGCATCAAAAGGAAGATAAACAACGGGCCCGCTTTTAATTACTGAGCTTTCGGATGCAAGTGGGATAGCTTCAACACCTGTTGCCACTTTACTAATAAAAGATTTTCTATCCAGCACAATATCCTCTATTTCCTCTCCGCCTTTGACAACACGTTTGGCTTGGCCGGCTTTGACAATTTGGGCAACTTTCTCACCGAGTTTGTCCACCATTTCACCAAACTTACCTGCCAATAGTGAAACCTTCCCCTTAAATACATGAATATCGCTGGAGCCATCTTCGGCAACACTAACCCCAAATTCGGTCCCTAAGTCAATTATACAAGAAGAAGGGGTATTAACCATAAAGCCACGAGCCTCCAGTGGGACATGAGCAACGAGCTTGCCAAACGCCAAAAATACCTTGTGCGCATCCTGCAAATCTATCTCACAAGGTGATTCAAGTATTACTTTTGTACCTTCATCGAAAGTAATCTGAGCAATTCCCTCAACCAGTTTCATAGCATCGGGTCGGAGCAGACTGTCAAGTTCTGTAGGTTGTTCAGAATCGGCCCATTTAATATCAATCCCATCGGTGAGTGTGGCCACAAATACCGGCGGTGGGGGATTCATTACGGCGTACACAAGATATCCAATCACCATCAGCATAGCCGCTATCGCAGCATTTCTTAAATACCCTCGCAGTCTTGCTGCTATTATGCGGGCCCTCTGTGCTCTTTGCCTGCGGCGTAGTTCACGCTCGCGAATTCTGAGCCGTGCCTCTTCCTCCAATCGCCTCTCCTGTTCTTCCATAGCTTTTTCTTCTGCGAGGAAGGCCCTAATCTTGGCCTGGCGTTCTTCTTTTGTTAGTATCCTCTCAGCCGGCTCCTCGATCCTTTCAACCTCAACAGGTTGCGAATTTTTTTCATACTCTTCCAATTCCTCTAAGACTTCCATATCGACGTTTGGTTCCGCGGAAGAATCAAATGTTATAATGTTATCGAACAGTCCCTTTGGTTCGTGCATGCAAGAATATATAATAATTAATTCCAGGTACTCGTCAAAATCGGCCGGACTACCCAAGAGCCTTCGTTCCAGGGATACGTATTCTTTGTGGTCAATAGCACCATCCAGTAACTTAAGTACCGCTTCGTACCATTTGAAAGGAGAGGTTTCTTTGTACTTCACACCATCCTTCTTGGCCATTACACCATTCCTCCTTCAGCCAACGTTCCCCGGATACAAATCCGAAGTGATTTGTGAATTCGAGCCATTGTCCGATACATGATGTGTACTGACACACCAATAAGAGCAGCGACCTTTTTAATCGTAAGCTTGTTTTGATAACGCATTACAACGAGTCTCTGATCATATTCACTGAGTTTAGCCAAACATTTTTTTAACGCTTTCTTGCGTTCACCCGTCCCTTCAAGTTTCTTTGGCATTTGTTCCTGAATCATCTCCAGCAGTCTGGCGGAAAATAGAACTCGGTCGTCACGATATTTGTCGAGATATTGAAGCGTTTTATAGCGAGCTATTGTCAAAGCCCATGCAATAAAATCTGTATGAGGTTCAAACTCATCGAATTTTCTCCAGATTAGTGTGGTAGTTTCTTGCATTATGTCATCGGCATCAGCGCAGTTATGCACTAACGCAAGAATGAAAGCGTAAATCCTATTCTGGTTCGTCATTAATAGGTGAAGAAAGCGTTCATCTCGCAACGTATTGTCTGCTTGATCGCTCAAATAAAGCTCCTCATTCATTTGGAGTCGAAACAAAGGGTTTTTGAGAGTATTTACCCACATCAAGTAAAACGCTCTTCTCTATATATATATCAACCGAAAAAAGAAAATTCGCAAAAAAAAAATACTAACAACTCAAACTGACCGATTTTTTTAGTTAGAAATTGATGTAACTTCTTATTTAACAAGATGTTGTATAACACAAAAAAATCAATAAAATCAGCCATCCGCCGCAGGCGGATTCCATAATTTTGCATTTTTCAGTTTGATTTTTGCATTCTCAAACTGGCCATCGGTCAGTTTGAGTAACAAATTAAAATACCCCAGATACTCTATTGCAATGCTTCAGACGGAATTGGACATTTCCTGAATTTGAATTAGCCCCGCCCCTCGGAGGGGGGTAGTAAGGACCACTCTGGTGGTGATATTATCTATAAGCCTTATCAATAGGATTGATTATTGGTTCGCAAAAAGGCTGGAGGCTTATTGTAGAAGCCTTTTCTTTATAAAAGATATATCTCGCCGAGGATATCTTAAATTAATTTAAAACGAAAAGAAAGGAATATAACAGAAGAATGCCACAGGTGCCAATTTTAATTTCAGGTCGAATTAGCTTCGACAAAGTTGGCCAGATCGCCGAGCAAATGAGTAATATTGATTATCCGGTTGAACTGGCATTGCCTTATAAATATTCTGACTGGAATGATATTGCAGATTACGATGAGATGTTGGAAGAGCTAGACAAAATGTCTCTGGACATCAACGCCATTCACGCAACCCATGGAAAAATTTACGATGAGACATTTCTAGAGTGGGGAAGGCAAACTATCAAGGTGGCTGATTTCTTTGATGCAAAAGCAATAACAATACATCCTAATAATGTTAAGCAAAACAGAGTTAATATGCAAATACCTGCAAAAAGATATATCAAGCAACTTCAGCGTGAAACAGCAATAGTAATAGCTTTAGAAACATTTACTAACTCGGATCGTTTGTTCTTGCCTGAAGAAATTATCCAAAACAAAATACCGATGACGCTTGACATGTCGCATATAGCGAATCGTGAGAGAATAAATGAAATAAAGTATACCGTGTGAACTGAAGCCGCGTCCCAAAAACGCGTCCCAAGCTTGCCCCTTTAGTGCTACTTTGGTTCTACTTGGGTTCCACTTTAATTCCATAAGTCTTTATCCCACAACCATAAACGCTTTTGCCACAAACACTTACAAACCATGAAGGCGGACTGAAAATCCGTGTGTCGGCGGTTCAGCAAGCTGATTTTCTTGATTTATCCTCCGGTCAGTGCTAACATCCCAATCCGACAAGAAAATATATAAATTAAGGAGAAAACTATGAGAAAGATTTTATTTTTTTTGGTTATTAACCTTTTGTTAATTGGATGCACAAATCAGGAGGCCTATAAGGACACAAGCTTACCGTTTGATGTCCGCGCGCGGGATCTTGTTTCCAGGATGACGCTGGATGAAAAAGTTTCACAATTACGGCATGATGCCAAGGCGATAGAAAGATTGGATGTTCCGGCTTATAACTGGATGAACGAGTGCCTGCATGGTGTTGCCCTCATGGAAGGCTATGCTACAGTCTTTCCTCAGTCGATTGGCATGGCGGCCTCATTCAATACGGATTTGATGTATGAGGCGGCGTCTATCATATCTGACGAGGCAAGGGCGATGCATCATAACGGAGTGAGAAATTCAGAGGAAGGTTATGTGTGCGGCCTTACTTTCTGGTCGCCTAATATTAACCTGTTTCGAGATCCGAGATGGGGAAGAGGCCAGGAAACTTACGGCGAAGACCCATATCTGACCGGACAAATGGCGGTATCGTTTGTAAAGGGCTTGCAAGGTGATCATCCGAAATACCTTAAGACGGTTTCTACCGTAAAGCATTATGTTGTGCATAGCGGCCCGGAAGCTTTGAGGCATGAGTTTAATACAATATCCAATGAACGTGATTTTTGGGAAACCTATATGCCGCATTATATCAGGTCGATTGAGGAGGCGAATGTAGAGTCGGTCATGTGTGCATACAGCAGGCTTAATGGGGAGTCCTGCTGCGGCAGTGACTATTTAATGAACGAGCTGTTGAGAGATAAGTTAGGCTTTGAGGGGTATATAGTTTCCGACTGCGGCTCGGTATCGGATATTTATGATGAGCATCATTTGGTTGATTCGTTTACTGAGGCGGCCGTACTGGCGCTAAAATCGGGAGTGGATTTGAACTGCGGCAGAGCGATGACTTTTCCTTACGATAAGCTGGGCGAAGCTGTTCACAAGGGAATGTTGGATGAATCGTATATTGATACGGCCGCGTATCGATTGATGCTGGCAAGATTTAAACTCGGAATGTTCGATCCTGCTGGTATGGTTCCTTACTCTAAAATGCCTAAGAGTGTTATTGATTCACAGAATAATAAAAAGGTGGCCTTACAGATGGCAAGAGAATCAATGGTACTGTTAAAGAATGAGAACAACTTACTGCCTCTTGATAAAGACATTAAGAAAATCGCCATGATCGGGCCTAATGCCGATGCTCACAGGATGCTTTATGGCAACTATAACGGGATTCCTTCGAAACCGGTTTCTGTTTTAGAAGGAGTTATGGAAAAATTGCCGAAAGGACGGGTTTTATATTCGAAAGGGTGCGAACTTGTGGCGGAGGAAGATTTCAAGACGCCGATACCTTCAAAATATATGCTGACGCCGGACAAACAAAAGGGATTGCTCGCTTCGTATTATCCTAATAAGACTTTTTCCGGCCGGCCGCGACACACAAGGATTGAACAACAATTGATTCTTTGGGATGAATTTGGTCCGCCGTTTAAGGACTTGGAGATTGATAATTTTTCGGTTCGCTGGGAGGGGTACGTTTTGTTTCCGGAGACGGCATCTTATACAATTAGTGCGGAGGCTTCACCTCATTACAAGATTTATATAGACGACAAGCTTATTGCGGATGAAGAAAGGGGCGGGCAATTCATGCAATTACAGGCGGACAGGCCATATAAAATCCGAGTTGATTTTGTTAGTGATTCCGATGCATTCTCCATCAGCATGGTTCATGCGTTGGATAATTCATCCTTACATATAAATGCTTTCAATGCCGCAAGAAATGCAGACGCGGTAATTCTGGCGGTGGGAACATCAAATCTTCTGGAAGAAGAGGGGTTGGACAGAGAAGAGATTGAACTGCCCGAGATTCAGCAGAGGCTAATCAAGAAGATATTAAAACTCAATAAACCAACCATCCTTGTTATTCTCAGCGGCTCACCTGTTGGGCTGGATGAGGAGATATTAAAGGCAGGGGCGGTAATTGAGGCATGGTATCCAGGTCAGTCGGGAGGCAGGGCTGTGGCGGATGTGATATTCGGCGATTACAATCCGGCGGGGAGATTGCCGGTTACCTTTTATAAGTCGACTGCGCAACTACCACCCTATGAAGACTATGACATGGAAAACAGGACGTATAAATATTTCAGGGGTGAGCCGCTGTTCGAATTCGGCCATGGATTAAGTTATACATCCTTTGCTTACAGTGATCTTAAAATTTCGGATTCGGTCAGGGCCGGAGATGATGTCAAGATTAGTGTCAAGGTCAAGAACACCGGCAAGATGGCTGGCGACGAAGTTGTACAGGTTTATGTCAAAGATTTAAAGGCCTCTGTACGGGTGCCGCAGCATTCTTTACAGGGATTTGAGCGTATTCATCTTAAACCGGGTCAGGCGAAAACAGTGACATTTAATCTTTCGCCGGAGAATCTTGCATTGCTGAACGATGATATGGAATGGATGGTTGAACCGGGCAGGTATTTGATATCGGCCGGGGGAAGACAACCCAGTAAGCGAGAATACTTTGAGGGAAATTATAAAGATGTCGTAGTAAAAGGATTGGTTGTTACAGGCGAAAATTATACGGTCAAATGAAAGGAGTTTTAGATGAAGTTCAAATATATTGTTAATTTATTCTCTAAATCGGTTCTGGCTGTTACGATGATAATAGCAGCTTTATCAGAACCGGTTCAAGAATCTGTTTGCGTATAGTAATGATCTATGATATCGAGGTTAATCCTGGTGGCGTGTTCCTACCGACACGCTGGATGTTCCATTGGGACTGTCCCCGATCCGTGAATGAACCGCCGCCATTTATTGCTGTGCCTCAATGATCTGCATGGACTCCCAATACATTTGGATGTCCCCGATAGGTGTGTGGCAACATATATATGAATGCCCGAACTTCGAAGCAGAAAGATGATATCAGAAAGATCTTACAAAATAGGGTAATCGTTGATTGGCAAAAAAAGCGTTTTGGGATCGAATTGGACGGTGTAAGTTGGGCTGCCCTCAAAGTAAATATTTTGAGGAAAAGATAATTTTATTGCTTGACGTTGAGTTCTTCATAGGTGTGTCGGCGGTTCAGGATAATGCAGCTTAATTTTCGCGATTTTGACTGCGATGTTAGCCAATATATATCAAAAAGATTCACAAACACTATTAGATCTATCTCGGAAACTTAGGTGCGCATCTCTTTTATCAGGTCGCATCATAGATATTCCTTTTAGCTGTTACTAATAATCTTTTTAAATTTGAAGCGTAATTACCTATGCCGCCCCAAAAAACAATACAATCAGTGCGTTTGGAACAAGTAAAACTCTAATCATTGTGAAATCACTTTTATTTCAAAGGAATGGTGAGCTTATGCCCCTGGGCAGGATCCAATTGAATGAGCTTGTCTTTCATTGTTGTCCAACCTTTTTGATGCACGACAATGGCACAACAGGAGGAATCGCTTAAGGGCTTCGTAGTTAAGGTGGCCTCATTTCCATCGGATGATATGACCAATTCGAAACTCAACGGCCCAAAAGGCGTCGCCACCCCATTCAATGCGGTCTTCATGCCCGGTTTTGCCCAGGCAGCGGGCATACCTTCAAACAAGTGCAATTCATTGCCACGATCCAAGGCCAGCAGGTGAATGGCCAACCGAATAAACTCTGCGCTGGCCCAGTTGTGGGGCATGTCACCCACCTTGTTGTAGGGCTCACCTTTTGGATTCTGTTCTTCTCGCCAAGTCAGCAGTGGTGAGGCATGATTCGCCATAGCATAAAGTGAATCATAGGCTTTCTTTCCATTGCCCTGCCACAGCCAGGCATGACCATAGAACGATGCGAAATAAGTCCAGAAACCCGCTTCATCCCAACCGGTACCGTAGACCATCCCTTCCCGTTCGGTGGCGGCGAGCATGGCCAGATTACCGGATACCAAAGGATCTTCTTTGTCGAACAACTGCCCTGGATACACCCCATGACAAAAAGCCCACTGCGCACGCTGGGGTAGTTCCTCACCTATATTATTCATGATGGTTGGCAGATATGTATTGCCATGCGGATCTTTGCGCAGATCCTTTTCTGCGCGTTTTCTAAAAGTGGTATAGAAATCCAGGTATTCCTTTTTCCATTCCATGGCCTGGGTATCCCGCCCCAGCCAGTCCGCCGCATGAATCGCCGCCTTCAGGCCCAGAAGGTTCCAATACACATTGGTGTATTCCCCCTTCGTCAGCTCCGACAAGCCACCATCAATCTCACCGGGTGGCATCAGCCCGTGACACAACCATTCTGGATCTTCTTTCGATTTTTCACGCAAAATTTTTATATATGCAACGGCTTTTTCCAATTGCGGCCATACCGAACTCAACCATTTCTTGTCCTGGGTCAACATTGCATGACGTACACAGGTCCAGAGCACAATACCGTTTTCTTTGTAGTAATCTTTGGCTAGTACTTCGAACGCCCCAGAGGGACTCTGTTTACTGAGCATGTATTGCACACCGGCTCGGCCGTCATCACCCGCGCCCACCAGTGCTGCGGCTTCAAGAAGAAAGGCGCCGTCTACAATCCATAATCCGCGGTAGCAGGTAGGTCCTACTTGATAGGCTGGCAGGCCATCCTTTATTTCACGGGCTTGCCAGATATTTCTTATTGAGCTATCAATTAATGCCTGAATACCGGGATCGGGTATGGTCACACCGCCATAAGGAAGTTCCGCTTCTTGCCAATAGTCCTCCGCTTTCTCACGCGCTTTTAATACCTGCTTAAGCGATAACGGCGTATTATAAATTGTTTCACCGCCATGATAAATCAATGCGAATTGAACCGATTCTCCTGCTCTAATTTCAAGAGGTTTCAATGTTATTTCTGCCCGGTAATGCTCCCGTTTTAATATTGCGATATTGGCTATTGTCTGAGTGCATCTCACCGTTTCGTGACGATTAATCTGCACCCCCTGTGTCCCCATTTTCTTGAGCCGAAAACCGCTATCGATGATCAGCTTAGGCTGGATCTTTTCTGTCTTCTCCCCGTTATTGGTCACCGTTACCAGGATCACATCATTGCGAGATGGTTCAGGGACAATGTTCCCTTTAGTTGTAATAGCGAAGGCTTCTTCGACAATGGTCAGTGAATTCGTTTCACGAGTAGTTTGCACAATAGGAATGCGAGGGGAGAGCAGTTGCTGATCCGTCTGTGCTGCTTTTTTTACAGCTTCTACACAGACCGTCGTCCCAAACTCTAATCCCTGCTTATTGTAGTGATACAGCAATTTGCCTTTATGGTCTACAAGCGATTTATGCGGATCATCTGGAAGACATATCGCGGTCTGCCATTCAGGGGGTGCATATTCAAAAGTCACTTCGGATGCGGAAGCCTCAGCAAGTGTTCCCAGATAGAACAAAGCTAATAGAAAAAATGCATTCTTCCAACCGTATGTTTTTAACTCACACATATTTAGCGTTCCTTGTCTGTTTCTTCTTTCTGAGCCGTCACCCTATCCAGTTGGAAACAACCCTTCCATTTTGTTCTTACATTTCGTCGAGTAAACATAATATAGTTTCTTCATTTAGGTATCCTTTGTATTCCCTGTTTCTCTTGTCTTTCGATCTCAAGAGTGTCACAATATTCTACCATGTGAAGAAAATTCAATG
>Ga0114922_10003623_pt1 | contig 14374 bp, 6 predicted proteins | sample AartaG_FD_100975 | JGI IMG/M metagenome (GOLD analysis project Ga0114922, IMG submission 100975) | Deep subsurface microbial communities from Aarhus Bay to uncover new lineages of life (NeLLi) - Aarhus_00045 metaG | ecosystem: Environmental > Aquatic > Marine > Oceanic > Sediment | place: Aarhus...
CCACCTGTAGTCAATAAGGAGCTGGGGATCCGGAAGTCGGCTGTCAAAGAGGTTCGGAGTATATCCAAACATTTATTGTCGGCCGGTGTTCAGACCATCGATTTTGCTCGGAGTCGCCTGCGGATGGAGATTCTCCTGACCTATCTCAGGGATGCGTTCAAATCGTTTAATAAACCTGTCCATTTAATTCGGGGGTATAGGGGCGGGTAGCTGCCGAACCAGAGGAGGGAGATTGGAAAAGGACTTCGGGATGGAGCCATTCAGGGCGTGGTGTCCACCAATGCCCTTGAACTCGGTATCGATATTGGTCAGCTTTCGGTCTCAATCATGGCAGGTTATCCAGGAACCATCGCTTCCACCTGGCAGCAGGCAGGCAGGGCCGGCAGGGGAGAATCGGTTTCTGTGGCCGTGCTGGTATCGACCAGTGGACCGCTGGATCAATATATCATCAATCATCCCGAGTACTTTTTCGAAGGCACACCTGAGATGGGTATCGTAGATCCCAACAATCTCATCATTCTTCTCTCTCATTTGAAGTGTGCCGCCTTTGAACTTCCCTTCCGGGAGGATGAGCAATTTGGTATAGACGCAACGGACGAACTCTTGAAATACCTCGAAGAGCATCGTGTACTCCATCGAGCTGGCGACCAATATCATTGGACCAGTGAAGCCTACCCGGCGGAGGAGATCAGTCTCCGTCGCGCCGCTCCTGAGAACGTGGTTATCGTGGATAAGACAAAGGGCGAGAGGGTCATTGGAGAAGTCGATCTCTTCAGTGCACAGATGCTGGTACACGACGAGGCGATATATATCCATGAGGGTACCCAATACCATGTGGATCAGTTGGACTGGGATAGACGGAAGGCTTATGTCAAACAGGTCAATGTCGACTATTATACGGATTCGCAGACGAAGACCGATATCCGCGTCATTGAAGTATTCGAAACGGAACCCGTATCGAAGGGAAATAAAGGGTGCGGTGAGGTGAGTGTGACCACGCTGGTGACCATGTATAAAAAGATCAAATTCGAGACCCATGAGAATGTGGGTTCAGGGAGGATTCATTTACCTGAAATGACAATGCATACTTCGGCTTACTGGTGGGAGTTGGGAGAGACTGTGGGAGAGATGCTTTCGCTTTCAGAGGCGAATTTGAGCGATGGTCTGAAAGCCGTTGCGAATGTGTTAGAGAATGTCACTCCCCTCTGGGTGATGACGGATCCAAAAGACCTGAGAACGATTCCCATGCTGCGGTCTCCTTTTTCTGCCAAGCCGTCGATATATATCTACGAACATACACCCGGAGGCGTGGGGTACAGCCGCAAGATTTTCAATCTTCACGATGAGCTTCTAAAAGCGGCGAGGGAGCTTGTCCGTTCTTGCGGTTGTGCGAGTGGATGCCCTTCCTGTGTCGGACCGGTTCTGGAGGTAGGGGAGAAGGGGAAGGAGAGTGCGGTGAGGATCTTGGAAGTGGGATTGAAATGAGGATCGGGGGAATAGGGGGGTGATGGATATAGGGGATATAAGGGATATATTGGTATTTTCTACGAAATACTGAAAACCCTGTCAGGGTTTGGAATCCTGAGAGGATTGAGCAACTGGTTAATTCCATTTTTTATTTGATTTTATTCATAGATATAATTATCTTAATACCTCACGACCCCACGTCACCGAATACGGTGACTCTATCCGACTCATCACCTTGGGCATCGGCGGTGAGGACACATTTATAAGGAGGAGAGGACCCCAGAAACCGTAACAACGTTATATTTATCCAACCGAAAGGGCAATCCCCATCGAAAGATCGGGAGCGCAAAGCCAAGGATCTAAGGTAGGCTGATTCCGGGGGGAGCGAACCAGCGGCCTTAAGGGGAAAATCAGACTACAATATCGACTGCTTACTAAGACAGCCGGGCTGCCGAAGTGTATTGAAGCACTTTGTGTGGTTCGGCTTTTTTTGATATAACCTCCCAGAGGTTTGGAAGTATCATAGGTAACGAATGAATAAAGGAATAATTATGCAGTCCCGCAAGCGTACGACCGGCAAAAGAATGATCATCCCCCTGACACTTTTAGCAGTCATCGCGCTTCCCCTGTGGGCAACGGCTTATGGGCAGGAAAAATCCGAAGTGCGAAGCCGCACCCGCGGGAGCAGCAGGGGCGATCGCCCGATCAGAGTTGATATATCGCGTTCCGCAAACATGGGCGGCAATTCTACAGGATCGGCCGGACCCGTGTTCAAGATAATGGGGAATTACTTCGACGATTTCAACACAGACCCAGATCCAGGCAACTGGCCTCAGGTCAGCTTTACCACCGGCAGCGCCGCCACCGGCTTGACCTACACGTTCTCTCCCGATGGTGATGGGGGCGATTTCTCGTGGGTAACCACTGGGGGACATAGCAACTCCGGTGTGATCAATGTCCTCTCCGCTGCCTTTAATCAGGCGACCACGGAAAAAATTACCATCGTCTCGCGCGACGGAAAGGCATTCATCTTCAACAGCGTCTACCTCGACGTAATCGGAGACGGTATTACAGTTACCGGCTCGGGATCGGAAGCCTTCACCATTTTCGCGAGCAATGGTAGCAAAGAGACATTCAGCCCGTCGGGCGGGAGCAAGCTGGTGACGGAAGTGGAATTCTCCAGCACAGATTTTTATGAAGATTATATTGATAACGTGAACGTGGAACTGGACGTGCCCGGCATGGACGTTCAGGGCAATGGAGTCACCATTGTCAACGGCGACAACTTTCCCGCAGCCGGCGATCACACGGATTTTGGCTCCACGCCGTCCGGCACACCCGTCAGCCGTACCTTTACCATCAGCAGCATCGGCGACCTCGCCCTGGATCTCACCGGGTCACCCTATGTCACGCTTTCCGGCTCCGGGGATTTCAGCGTCACCAGCCAGCCCACCACCGATCCCATCGCTTCGGGCGGTTCGGATACTTTCACAGTGCAGTGCAACCCCTCCGGCGCTGGCGCACGCACTGCCACGGTCAGTATTTCAAATGACTCTGAGGCCCATCCCTACACGTTCGATGTGCAGTGTACGGGCACATCCGCCCCAGAGATCAATGTAGAGCGGCCTTCGGGCACAACTATAGCCGACGGCGGCACGGACAATGCCGGCAATCGACCCGTGGGTTCTGCCGTCACATTCCAGTATACCGTACGAAACACGGGCTCGGAACAACTGAACGTAACCAACATCACATCGACTGCAGCCAGCAATGTCACTGTCAACTCCATCAATCCTACCAGTTTCTCGGTGGCATCGGGTGGTGGCACGGCCACCTTCGACGTGCAGTATACGGTCACGGCAGGCGGCGCATTCAGTTTTGAACTGGATGTCACCAATAATGACGCCGACGAGGGGAATTACGATATCACGGTGTCGGGCACTGGCGACAACGATCCGCCCGGTATTACCTCGTTTGCCAGGCAGACACCGGCCACAAGTCCGACGAATGCGGACCAGTTGATCTTCCGCGCCACATTCGATGAAGACGTGCAAAACGTGGGTACGGCCGATTTCTCGGTCAACAGCACGAGCACTGCGGGAGTGACCAATGTTGCAGTGGTCACCGCCAACAGTGTCTACGACGTGACGGTGTCCGGCGGCAACCTGGCCTCTTTTAATGGAACGGTGAATCTAAATCTCGCAGGCGGACAGGACATCACCGACCTTGTCGGCAATGCCCTGCCAGCCGGAGAGCCTGGAACAGACGAGACCTACACCGTGGACAACGACGCACCCGGACTCACCTCGTTCGCCAGGCAGACGCCTGCCACCAGTCCGACGAATGCGGACCAGTTGGTCTTCCGCGCCACATTCGATGAGGACGTGCAAAACGTGGGTACGGCCGATTTCTCGGTCAACAGCACCAGCACTGCTGGAGTGACCAATGTCGCAGTGGTCACCGCCAACAGTGTCTACGATGTGACCGTGTCCGGCGGCGACCTGGCCTCTTTTAATGGAACGGTGAATCTAAATCTCGCAGGCGGGCAGGACATCACGGACCTGGCAGGCAATGCCCTGCCAACGGGAGAGCCTGGAACAGACGAGACCTACACTGTGGACAACGACGCACCCGGACTCACCTCGTTCGCCAGGCAGACGCCTGCCACCAGTCCGACGAATGCGGACCAGTTGATCTTCCGCGCCACTTTCGATGAGGACGTGCAGAATGTGGGCACGGCCGATTTTTCCGTCAACAGCACGAGCACAGCGACGGTGACCAATGTCGCGGTGGTTACCGCCACCAGCGTCTACGACGTGACCGTATCCGGCGGTAACCTGGCCACTTTTAACGGAACGGTGAATCTAAATCTCGCAGGCGGACAGGACATCCAAGACCCGGCAGGCAACGCCTTACCTGCAGGAGAGCCGGGAACAGACGAGACCTACACCGTGGACAACGACCCGCCCGGAATTACTTCATTCGCCCGACAGACACCGGCCACCAGTCCGACGAATGCGGACCAGTTGGTCTTCCGCGCCACATTCGATGAAGACGTGCAGAACGTAGGTACGGCCGATTTCTCGGTCAACAGCACGAGCACGGCGACGGTGACCAATGTCGCGGTGGCCACCGCCAACAGCGTCTACGACGTGACCGTATCCGGCGGTAACCTGGCCACTTTTAATGGAACGGTGAATCTCAATCTCGCAGGCGGACAGGACATCACTGACCTTGTTGGCAATGCCCTGCCTGCGGGAGAGCCTGGAACAGACGAGACCTACACCGTGGACAACGACGCACCCGGACTCACCTCGTTCGCCAGGCAGACACCGGCCACCAGTCCGACGAATGCGGACCAGTTGGTCTTCCGCGCCACATTCGATGAGGACGTGCAAAACGTGGGTACGGCCGATTTCTCGGTCAACAGTACGAGCACGGCCGCAGTTTCCGGCGTCAATCAAGTCAGCGCCAGCATCTACGACGTGACCATGTCCGGCGGCGACCTGGCATCGTTTAACGGAACGGTGAATCTAAATCTCGCAGGCGGACAGGACATCCAAGACCTGGCAGGCAACGCCCTGCCAGCCGGAGAGCCGGGAACAGACGAGACCTACCTCGTGGACAATGTGGCCCCCACTCCCACCATCGATCAGGCGGGGGGCCAGACCGATCCCACCAGCGCTTCACCCATCAATTTCACCGTGGATTTTGGCGAGGATGTCACAGGATTTGCGAACGGGGATATCATCACAGGTGGAACGGCCCCAGGCGCCCTCTCAGCCGCGGTGACTGGCGGACCTCAAACCTACAATGTTGCTGTCTCTGGAATGACCGGTGACGGCACGGTAACAATCAATTTTAACGCCGGCGCAGCAGCCGACAATGCCGGCAACAACTGCGCTGTGCCCACCCTGACGGATAATGAGGTGACCTATAACCATCCTGTTCCCGAGATCGACGTGCAGCGTCCAGTTGGGACATCCATTGCCGACGGCGGTACAGACAATGTGGGTAATCAGGCTGGCGGCGCGGTGAACCTGACCTACACCATTGACAATACAGCCGGCACGGCTCAACTCACCGTGACGGGCGCCACGCCTTCTAACTATACCAACAGCAGCGGCTTTAGTGTGGTAACAGCCATGCCGCTGAAGGTGGCTGCCGGTGCGACCTCTACTATGCAGGTCTCGTTCAACGTGGACGCGGCCGGCGCCTTCAGCCTGGACATGGACATTGCCAACGACGATGCCAACGAGAATCCCTACGATATAACGATTTCCGGCACAGGCCTGGCGTCTGAGATCGACGTGCAACGTCCTGCTGGGACATCTATTGGTGACGGGGGAACCGACGCTCTGGGTAATAAAGGTGTGGGCGTGGTAAACCTGACCTACACCATCGACAACACCGCTGGCACGTCACAGCTCGCCGTGACGGGCGCCACGGCTTCCAACTATACCAACAGCAGCGGCTTCAGTGTGGTAACTGCCATGCCGTTGAACGTAGCTGCCGGGGCGACCTCCACAATGCAGGTGTCATTCAACACAACGGCCGACGGCGCCTTCAGCCTGGACATGGACATTGCCAACAACGACATGAATGAAAATCCGTATGATATCACGATTTCCGGCACAGTGACCGACGCCGACGGTGACGGGATCGTCGACGCTGATGAAGGTGCGGGCGACCGTGACGGTGACGGCACACTCGACCATCTTGACTACGATCCGGCGGGCTGGATCTACAACGAGAACACCGGTGACATCATTTCCGGCGGTACCATTTCAGTGACGCCGCCTGCAGGCGTGACCATCGCCCATGATGGATCGTCGGGATACTATCAGTTCTTCGTCTCCTCGTCAGGGACGTACACCTTGTCATACACGCCGCCGGCGGGCTACAATTTGAGCGTCACGCGTGCGCCACAGGCCGGTCCTCTGGATCCCACGGGTGGACCCAATCCCTATGTCGTGGGCGATGGCAGCAAGGACGGGGCCACCAACAAGATGACGGACTGGACCGAGGCCAACAACCCGTATTACTGGACCTTCGCTTTAGCGCTGACCGATCCCCTGGTCATCAATAACAACCTTCCCCTTACTCCCGATGCCGACTACGGTGACGCGCCCGATCCAGTAGTGGCCACGGCGGGTCAGTACCCCACGCTCCTGGCCAACAACGGTCCCAGACATACAGTGGGCACCAATCTCATGTTAGGCGCATCCGTGGATGCCGACGCTGATGGCCAACAGGGTGTGGGCGCTATGGGCGACGACACCGACGGCGCAGACGATGAGGACGGCGTGGATCCGACCCAGCTGGTAATCTTCAAGGGCGTTGCACCCAGCATCACGGTCACGCTGAAGAACACCACGGGCAATCCAGCCACGCTGTCCGGCTGGATCGACTACGACAGCAATGGCATATTCGAGACCACAGAAAGAGCCCAAACAGCCGTGCCCAACGGGGCCACCCAGGCGACGCTCGTCTTTCCGGTGGTTCCCATGACCGCGCCTCTGGCCGGTTACGCGCGGTTCCGCATCGCCACCAATGCGGCAGAAGTCGCCAACCCGACGGGTTTGGCCAACGACGGCGAGGTGGAGGACTATCCAGTGGCCGTGGGCGGCATGCAGGTGGTTCTGACGAACCCCAACGCCGGAGAGTGGATCCGAGGCGGGTCTGCGTTTGAGGTGACCTGGTATACGGTGCCTCCGAATATAGGCAGGATCGCCCTGTACCTTTCCAAAGACGGCGGATACAGCTATCCGGACCTCATCGCCGACGGACTTCCCAACAACGGAAAATATGTATGGACCACGCCCGGGATCAACAACCGAAATTGTCGTGTCAAGATCGAAGTACACGGCAGTCTCCTGGCTCAGGACGTGAGCAACGCCAACTTCACCATCGATTCCACACCGCCCCACGTGGTTTTGACCTATCCTGTGGGCGGCGTGACCTGGATTGCGGGCGGTACGTATACCATTACGTGGAATCCGGCCACGGATAACTTTCGGCTCGCAGACAGACCCATCTCTCTCCACTATACCACGGACAACTGGAAGACATACACCGTTTTTGCGGCAGATCTGGATAATACGGGCAGTCATGACTGGACCGTGCCTGCAAGTCTTGCCGGTACGACCACCCTCCAGATCAAGGCCCGTGCCGTGGATTACGTGGGGAATGTGTACTGCGGCCACCACGGAGGCACCATCACGGTACAGGCGGCCCCGTCTCCCATGATGGTCACCTATCCCAACGGCGGCGAGACCCTGGCCGGTGGATCTAAGCAGGCCATCACCTGGACGAGCAATGTTCCCTCATCCAAAGTGAACATCAGCTACTCCCTCGACGGGGGCGGGACCTATCCCTACGAGATTGCCATCAACGAGGCCAATGACGGGGTCTTTGGCTGGACGGTTCCCATGATGAACACACGGAAATTAAGACTTAAAATAAAGGCCCACGGCGGCGCCATCACAGAAGAAGACGCGAGTGACGAAAACGTGACCATCGACGATACCCCGCCGGTGGTGACGTTGATCTCACCCAACGGGGGCGAGATCTTGGAGGCGGGAGGGAGCTGCACGATCGGCTGGACTGCCGAGGACAACTATGGATTATCCGAAGGTCCCATTCTTCTGATGTATTCCGAGGACTGCGGCATCAGTTTCTCCGATACAATTGCAGTGGGTGAGGCCAATGACGGGACCTTCGGCTGGCTCGTGCCCGTGAAACTAAACACCGGCAAATTGAGAATACTGATCGAAGCCACGGACCGTGCAGGGCAAAGGAAGAGGGACATGAGCGATGCGGATCTGAGGGCGAGTCCGGCCATGCTCTCCCTGACCTCGCCTCTTGGTGGAGAGAAATGGCAGGGCGGCACGACCCACGAGATCATATGGAATTCGGCACTGGCCGAAGGCACGGTGACACTGAAATACTCCACAGACGGAGGCACGACCTATCCGAACCTCATCGCCAAAGACGAAGCCAACGACGGCAGCTATGGCTGGACCCTGCCCTCCCTGAACTCCCGGAAGATGCGGGTGAAGATCGAAGTCCAGAGCGCCCGGACCGCGGAGGCGGTCAATCATGTCGACTTCACCATCGATTCCTCGCCGCCGAATCTGACGCTTCAGTCCCTCAACGGCGGGGACAGCCTGGAGGCCGGGGGCTCCTACGAGATCCGCTGGACGGCCTTTGACAACTTCGGTCTTGAAGAGGATCCCATCACCATCACCTGTTCCACGGACGGCGGTTTCACCTATCCCAACACCATCACCGCAGGCCAGGCCAATGACAGCAGTCATACCTGGATCACACCAATAAATCTGAAATCAGACAAAGTCAGACTCAAGATAGAAGCCATAGACGAGACCGGTCTGAAACGGTCTGCGTATTCCGCGGGGACCTTCACGGTCATGCCTGTGGAGATCACCATCGTTTCACCCGACGGTGGCGAAGTCTGGCGGGGCATGACCACGCAGAGGATCGCCTGGACGAGTAATTTCACGACAGGGATTGTGAGCCTGTTCTATTCCACGGACGGTGGATCGACCTATCCCCACAGCATCGCGACCGGCCTGACCAACGCTATCGGTTCCTATGACTGGGAAGTGCCCCAGATCAACGAGGAGAGCGTGCGGGTGAGGGCCGACCTCAGGCTCCAGAACCACACCCAAGATGTGAGCAATGGGAATTTCGAGATCCAGCACCATGCGCCGGAAGTGATCCTCATTTATCCCAGCGGAGGCGAGACCTGGGAGGCCAATTCAGTCAACCAGATCATCTGGACGGCCAGAGACGATTACTTCGGTCTGATCGAAGATCCCATCACGATCCATTATTCCACGGACGGGGGCAGAACCTTTCCCCACACCATAGCGAAGAAGGAATTGAATGATTCGACCTATATGTGGACCACGCCCCGGGATCTGAATTCTCCCAACGTCCGAATTAAAGTGGAAGCCTTGAACATGAGGGACGTTTCCGGATACGACACCATCGATGAGGACATGGGGATATTGAATCCGCCTCCTGTGGTATCGAACCTGCCCGATTCCACCTTCGAGACCAGCACGGCCCTTTACTTTTCTTTGAATCCCTATGTTCGTGACAACAACGACAAACTGTTGACCCTGATGTGGTCTACCTGGTCATCGGAACCTGCCGTGGAAGTGCTCATCAACAACGACAACAAGTGGGTTACGATCCTGGCGCGGAACTGGACCGGAGAGGCGGATATCGTGCTGACCGTGACCGATCCCTTCGGGGACTCGGATTCGGATACCATGCATGTGGTCGTTCATGGCCAGACATCCGTGGATGCATTGGCCGAATCATCCGTTCCTGAAAGTTTCGTGCTGCACCATAACTATCCCAATCCCTTCAATCCGCAGACAACGATATCCTACGGTCTGCCTGAAGCATCAGATGTCACCATTACCGTCTTCGACATGAACGGGAAGCATGTCACGGATCTGTTTGAAGGGAGAAAAGAGGTAGGTGTTCACATTTTGAGGTGGAATGCGATTGACTGTCCTTCGGGTGTGTATTTCATCAGTATGCGGGCCGGCCGGTTTGTGCAGATGCGGAAGTGTGTGTTGATGAAATGAGAATTAAGAATTTTGAATATTGAATTAAGAATGTTGAATTTTGAATTGAGAATCGGGGGAAAAGGGGAATTAAGGTATATAGGGATATCTGGGTATTGACCTCATTTCCATGCTTTGCGTTTGTGTGAAACCCCGGTTGTGCAACGAAGCGGCTCACCGGGGTGTTTGCTAACATGACAGTTATTTTTACACTTACCATTCTCTTTTATCCCGCTTCATTTTATCAGTAGAAGAAGTCCGATAGATCCGAAGCTTTGGACCCTATTGAACCTACGCTGAGACAGTTGAAAAGTCTTAAGATGTGGGATGATACGGTGTAACCATTATTGTACCCGTGCGTATTTAAAGTAAAGAGGTGTCATTCGCAGGGAGGAATGGAACGATGAGAAAGTCTGCAATAATCTTTTTGGCCGTGCTGGTCACCGTTTCTTCAATCTATGGCCATGACCATAAACGCCACAAATCGAAATGGTTAAAGAATCGTATCGGTTGTCTCGATCGCATGGACATATCCATCGACGATGGGAGCGTTATACTGTACCCCAAACATGATGATGATGATGACGATGATGATAGAACCGTAGAGATTACCGATGACTACAGGCTCTATATTAATGGGCGAAGGATCAGAACAAATCATGAGGAGAGAGAGTGTTTAGCCGAATATCATGAACAGGTGTTTGAGATTGTCGATGAAGCGAAACGGATCGGTTGGGCAGGTGCCAAGGTCGGTGTCCATGGAGCGAAAGTCGGCCTTACAGCCGCCATGGGTGTCTTTAAGCTGATACTTCCGGGGTATGGAACCAAGGATCTGGAACGTGATGTGGAACGTGAAGCGAAAAAACTGGAAGCCAAGGCGAAAAAGTTAGAAAAAGAAGCAGAGAAAATAGAAGACATGGCAGATGATCTGGAGGATATGCACTATACCTTGAAACGGAAGATACCCGAATTAAGAAAATTACGGTGGTTTCGGTAAGCAAGAATCTGGCCCATCTCGGATTTCAGGCGAAGCTTCGCTAGTTCATCAGCAAATTTAGTACTTTCATTTTCAACTTATCAGGATCGATTGGTTTTGAAAAAATGGGTATTACCGACTGATCAATGACTCGATTGAGCTTCGTTTCGTCTACATGAATTCCACTGATGATAATAATAGGGATGTCATGCGTTCGGCTGTCTTGTTTCAATCGTCCAACGACTTCATACCCGCTCATACCGGGGAGCATCATATCCAGAATGATGAGATCCGGTTTCTCCCTTCTGGCTTTTTGTGTCACCTCTTTGCCATCATAGGCTTCCTTAATGAGGTAATCTTCTTTACTCAGGAACCCTTTAATGATTTCCGTAAATTTCTTATCATCGTCGACGATGAGAATCGTGGGGAATGGAACCTTTGCAAGCGTAAACCAGACTGTTGTCCCCCTGCCCAATTGGGAATCAACCCGGATTTTACCCCCATGTTTCTCGACCAATCCTTTAGCAATGGAGAGACCAAGTCCTGCACCCTTGTAACCCGGACCTTCAGCCCTTCCAATTTGCTCAAACTTGGAGAACAATTTTGACAGGTTCTTCTTGGCAATACCAATTCCTGTATCAGATACACTGCATTCGATGACCTTCTCTTTATCGTCAATTTTAATTGTAATATTGCCACCCGATTTTGTGAAACGAATGGCATTATCGATCAGGTTATTGAAAATTTGAGTTATCTTGTCTGCATCGGCATACATTCTCAGGGAGTTTTTCGGAAGATTTGTCTTTAATTGAATGCCCTTGTTCTGTACCTGGTGATCATAACTCTTAATTATCTTTTTTATGGTCTCACTGAGATTCATTGGATTTCTTCTGAGATCGATTTTTCCTGCTTCGATTTTTGAAAGATCGAGTAAATCTTTAGCCAACCGGGTTAAACGTGTAATATTTGTCAATGTGTCGGTGAGAATTTCTCTTTGGGTTTTTGTAATCTCTCCTGCGAGACCATCCAGGCAGATAGATACTCCTTCCTGTATGATGGCAATGCGCGTACGAAGCTCATGGGTCACCATGGAAAGAAAATCGCTTTTCTTTTTATTCAGTTTTTTCAGTTTCTCATTCGTTTTCTTCGAGGATTCCTCTGTTTTCCGACGATGGCTTATTTCCTTTTGTAGTTGTTTATTTAACCGACGAATTTCCATCCAATCCTTGTGGCGGGCCATTGCAATACCGATGGCACGTTCGATCTCGCTGGGTTTGGGGTGTTTCGTAAGATATGCCCCGACGCCGACCTCACTCGCCTTATCGATGAGATCAGTGGATTCATGGGCAGTTAAGACAACCACAGGTGTCGGATTGGATTTCTGTATTTTCTTTGTTGCTTCCAAGCCATCCATAACAGGCATCTGGATGTCCATGAGTACAATGTCCGGATGTAATGAATTGGTCATTTCAACGGCCTTCTGCCCATCAGGCGCAACACCGAGCACATCATAGCCGATGCGCTTTAAGGAGCGTTCGATGTCTCGACTGATGAGGAAATCGTCTTCGGCGATAAGAATGCGAATTTGATTTTGCTTCATCTTTTGTGGTTCTCCTCTCGACTCATTTCAATTTCATTTTTAAAGGTAATATGGTTTTATTTAACCCAGGGAACGGAAATTCCTAATCGTTCTAATTTCTCTTCGAATTCGCTCCGTTCGATATGATTTTTCAGTCTGCCTTCTTTGCGAGGTAACCAGCCATGAGCCTCGGCCGTGTCGACGGCCTTCTGTGCCTGACCCTTCCCGATCCATTTCAAAATGTCCTGCTCCGCAGTAGAGAAGCTTAAACTGTTCATACGATAATCAAGGAATGCCTCCCAGGCCATCGGGCACCAGCGTTGGACGATTTCGTTCCCGACGATATTGGCATAGCATCGAATCTCGTACTGGGCATGGTCATCCATACGGAGCTGGAGGAAATGGAGGAGATTGTTCAAATCGATCTTCCAGTAGGCTTCGGTATAAGTCGACAGAGGGAGATCTTTTCGGGCCTGTTCACGCGCGATACCGGCATCGATCCGTTCTTTGTACACCTCTCGGGTAAGAATGTGGAGCTCATTTTCTTTTTGTGTCAATTTTTTGCCCATTTTTTCATCGACCTGGCCTGCACTGCCCTGGCGATTACTCCTGGATTGTGCACGCCATGCGTCGGGTTTCGTTTTTAAGGCAGCGTCGATGGCAATTGAATATCGAGTAGAGTATTCATTGACATTGGCCGTACGGTGGCGTATCCACTGGCGCCAGGTGTCCATGGGAACACGGACATGAAATTTGATTTCGCACATTTCCAGAGGAGAGGTATGATGGTGCCGTATGAGATAACGTATTAGTTCCCGATCCTGACGGAGTTTTTTCGTGCCCTTGCCATATGCCACGCGAGCCGCCTGGACGATGGAATCATCGGATCCCATGTAATCCACGACGCGAATGAAACCATCATCCAGTACGGGAAAGGATTTGCCGAGAATGGGTTCTAATGTTCTAACGCGTTTTATCTGAATTTTATTTAATGATTTTGTCATGATCCGAATGTCACTCCTGTGCTGATGATGTATGATCGTGTACGATTTTCCAGCCTGTCTCGGTTTTCCGAAAGAGGAGGGTGAACAATCCCGTTGGTTTGTCACTTTTCCTTTCTAAAGTATACCTACCGAAGACAACCGCCGCATCGTCGGATATTATTGTAATGGATAGTTGGGAAAAAGTCAATTTGCCCATCGCTTCAGGTTCCGGATAACGGTTCTTATATCTCTCGAGGGTCGTTTGCCAGCCGTATTGCACGGACCCACCGCTGGCGAATCGCAGGGCGTCGGACTTTAAATAGCCCTCCATGAATCGTTCGATGTTGAATTCATTCCATGCCCGTACCTGATCGTTCAAAATGTTGAGGATGGCTTCTTCAATAAGCGCTTCGTCTGGAGGGGACTGTTTTGTGCATCCGTATATGACGAATGCCGATAACAGGACTAATAAACGACAGATTGATTTTAACACCGGTATTCTCCTATTTCTTTCCTGTCAATGAGGCCTCGATTTGCCTAATCGTTTGGATTCGTTGTAGCACCGGAGGGTGGGAATAGTTCAAGAATACATAGAATGGATGCGGTCTTAAATTTGTTAAATTATGGACAGATAGGGTTTTCATGGCATCGATGAATGGCATCGGATCTTCTATGGTTTCGGTAACAAAACGATCGGCCTGGAACTCGTTGTGTCGTGAGAATAGTTGCATGAATATGGATAATATCAATTCCACGGGTGTATAGA
>Ga0114922_10003624_pt1 | contig 14374 bp, 29 predicted proteins | sample AartaG_FD_100975 | JGI IMG/M metagenome (GOLD analysis project Ga0114922, IMG submission 100975) | Deep subsurface microbial communities from Aarhus Bay to uncover new lineages of life (NeLLi) - Aarhus_00045 metaG | ecosystem: Environmental > Aquatic > Marine > Oceanic > Sediment | place...
CTTGGGTTTTTGGTCCACCTGAGTGCCAGGGTGGGTGTAAGCACACTGATGGTCATGCGTGTGTGCAAGTAATGCACCGGGGTGAATTATGCACTATTAGCCATGACAACGTGCACTCCTACTACGTGCGGGAGAAAGAATGCTAAAACCTATCGCGCTACCCGAGACCGAGCTGGTTGCGTGGGCGCATAACCTTGCAGTGAGTGTAGTAAGAAGTGAAGAGAACGAGCCCGATCCAAGTGCTCGCGCAGTAGTTATTCACTTCGCCGATGCTGGACCAGTTGCCGCCGAGGTTATCTTTGCCAAGCCTCACCCACTCACCCTCCTCCTGGCACCACACGTACCAACACCGATCATCAACAAGGCTCGGTGTAGTGGTGATAGGAGAATGCAGGACCTCATACTAACGCAAAATGAGGTTGTGCGGTACAGAACCTACTTTGAAGTAGCCAGTGGTGACTGGAGCTTTCAACTAGAACGACCTTGGAGGTAAGTATGTGTCTACTATGTGGCAGTAATCATGTAGCTGGTCCTGATGAGCAGCATGGAGTTTCTGTCTGTCGAGTCTGTGGGGCATGGTGGGGTGGCAATAGTCTACCATTTGACCCAGATGACCGAGACTGTCAGATTGTTGCCGCAATCAACCGTGGCGCAATACCAGTACGTGTTGACTCGGTAAAGTATCCGGAGGTGCCAGTATGACGCGCGAGAAGGATGGACACTCACCTATCGTGGGACACGTGGGCAAAACCTGTCGTCAGTGTTTTCATGCGCGTGTACCATATCGTATGGTAAACACCGGGATAATATGTTGTCGGAATGAACTAAGTGACCACTACTGTCATGTTATGTATTATGGTCACCCAACTTGCTCCGCCCGTATACTCAAGTCAACAAAAGAGTAGGTGGATGTCGGAGCAATACTAAGGGAGCTTAGAAATGAGTAAGACAAGAGCGGCACTAACAGTCATTGCAGTTTTTCTTGGTTTACTTGCGATTGGGTGGGGGTACTGCTGGCTATGCGAGCACTTCTTGCCCGGCAATATTCTCCTTAGTTTCTTTGCTCTCTGTATACTGGGAGCATGTCTCGGTATTCTTTGCATTGAACTAAGAAACTGTTAGAGCATGACAAGAAATGAGGAAAAGGGAGGAAACTGAATGGGTATAAAACTCAAATCATCCCTCATTGCCACAGTAGTATCGCTGGTGTTCGCAGTAATACTGGCTGGTATGATGCGCTGTGTTAGGTGGGAAGAGATGATCGCAGCTGAGGTTATCAGTATTAGCAAACTTTACATCAGTCTTGTCGTGTGTGGAGTTTGCTTCTGGTTTATTATCAGGTCGGCTATACTGGTCGACTATAATGATGCTGAGTACTGGAGGCAATGCAGAGGTGAGTGGGGCAACACAGAAAGTTATTCAGTAACACAAGTTATCATCAGTTAGACCGATACAGTACCATTAGAAGGGACAGTATGATACCGGCAAGTGATTGGAACAACCCATTTATTGTTTACGCCTACCTCCTTACAGAGGAGATTGTTGTACGAGAGTGTGATTATCCCGTTGTGATAAAGATAAGTAACAACCGTTTTTCATGTCATTATGACTTTCTCCTCCCTGAGGGTTATCATGTGATTACTCTCAGTAGACGAGACATACGTGTTTGTGTGACAGCTGGTTTCTATGACTATGATTGCGTTATGAAAGTAGTTCGGCAGTGGTATGGCGATACAAGACCTACCCATCTTCTAGCCAACTACCTCATGGTAATTCATGAGTGCGCACATGCTGTTCAAGTAGAGAGTGGTGATCGTCGTCCCGGTTACTGTCATAATACATCATCACGTTTTCCACTGCACTTTGCGAGACTACTCACTACATATCCGTTTGCACGCTATGAACGTAAGTTTCTGAATGCCAAACTTCAAGACCTAGCAAGACCTCCATACACACATAATGACTATGGAGACTACTGTGCACACTGTCTGAAGTTAAATACCGTGGAAGATGTAGCCAGTGGCTACTGCTCACATTGCGGTAGTTTTTGGGAGGAGGGTTATGTTGAAGAAGGTGAAGGCTATAGTAGCGTCCGGGCCATATGAGGGTCAAGCCGTTACTATAACCCGCGCAGGTACAACTCTTTGCGTCCGTGGTCTCTTTGTCCAAGGTTGGTTGGGCAAGAAGAAAAAACCTGACCTACTTATACCAATTACAACGTTACGCATTGAGTATTGCTCTGCAAACGAGCCACGAAGTCCTGGCAGTATCGCTGCGGGCGGTATGGCTGGGACACTTCTCGGTGGTCCAGTAGTGGGGATTTTACTTGCATCTGGACTGGCTGCACAGCGTATCAAGAGAGACTTTGTATTACTTCTCTACGATACAGTTGGGCCGGAGGCAGGAAAACTATGTCTGAGTAGTAAGAATCCCAAACGGTTCTATCAGCAACTCATGGAGGTGGTACAGTGAGTACAGCACAAGTTATCATTCTGGTTGTAGTAGCGATCTACATCATCGGTAACTTTGTTGCGACGACAATACCCAGACAACCACCAGAGAGTATCAGTGGAAATGGATGACAGAGAACTAGACGATGTATGGTCAGCAGTTGTAGTAATATTCTTTGTAGTAGTTGTTGTGTGTCTGAGAGTAGACGATGTACTAAACAGTAATAGTACTATTGCAATTGCCTGGCTTGTTTCGCGAGTATGTGTAGTCGCTCTTGGCTTACTAGTTGTCTGGAAACTCATAAGGCGGTGATGATGCTTGATCCAGGAAATCTTCCTCCTCTTCAAAAGGGTGTAATTTACATTTTACCGGGTGGACCGTGGGAGTTCGGAATGGGCAAGCGTTACTGCCTACGATATGTTGATACAAAGATGTTGGTAATTGGTCCATTATGTATAGTAGCCGGTGATCGCTACCTAGAAGAAATGAAAAGATACTGGCATAACGGTCGGCGAACCGGCTCGATAGGTGAACACCGCCTTTGGTTTTACCGAACTACTCCGGGTGCTCGTAGAAGACTTATTGACTTGCTTCACGAGAGCCGAGGGATACGTTATGCCGTTGTAGAGCGAGTGAAGATGTTACAGCAGCGTAAAGATGCCAGAAGAATAGTGGAGGAAATCTAGTGAAGATCAGGCTGTATGACACTCGTACAAAGAATATACTCTGGTCTGGCAACACCAAGACTTTTCCAGTTCCCAGTGTCGGTGACCTAAGACAGGTGCCTGATGAGAGTAAGCGAGTGGATGGTACGGTGCCATCAATGGGCTTAGTAGTAAAGGCCAGAATGTTCATTCTGAATAACCAAGACATCACTGGAATGAAGATTCTAGTTCAGGAAAAGTTAGCTGATACATTTATCCTAGACGAGGGCCTGTACTGTGCCGAGTGCGGTATGCCCGAGATACTGTCAAGTGATTGGCGACCAGACCCGGACTCCGAGGGTGGCTTTGCACGCACTGGAATCTGCGTGAGTTGCCTCACTGCGTGGACAGAGGTATTTCGTTTGGTAGACTACCATAGTGTCCGTAAAATCCCGAGGACACAGGTTGATGCATATGTAAAGGGGAGTATGCTACCAGAAGACCAGGAGGGAAGTCTCGATGAGGAGGTTGAAAACCTTTGGGGTGGCTAGTGGCAGACCAAAAGAGCTACTGGCACTATCTGCCGTTGCAACAGTCGCCATAGGTCTTGTCCTGCGATTTACCGTAAGTCATCCTCTACCAGTTGTGGTTGGCCTCGGGTTTGGTATAGTATTTCTGGCGGGAATGGCATACGGAATAGCCGTCACTTACTACACAGGGAGGTAAGCCTTGTACTTTGTACGATCACTCGAAGAAGATCGGGAGATTTGGGGTGATGATAGTGCAGCTACAGATGAGGCTACATGGATAAACCTCATCACGCAGCAACTCAACAGCCGGCGAGAAGCAATTTTATCAGATGAGCGCAATCATCGCGCTAGACTAGAGCAGTTGATGGTCACTACGCGCGACCTGGTAAATAATCTCTCCAATAACCCGGCACTCTATGTAACCGCTGCCGGCATAAGTGATCTGGCCGAGAGTGAAGTAGCACTGCTAAGACGAGTTGGTATCAACCACTTGCTTGACATCACTCTGAGTGGTTCACACATGATTATGCGTCCGCTAGAGAATATGGGGTGGCAGACTACGAACTTTCGCAATAGAATGCGAGCGCATAGTGCATCAGTCGACCTATTTACTGGTCGGGTCTACATTGGTGACACACCCCTTGTGCATTGCAATGAGGAGCTACAAAACGTCGTACTTGCGCTGATTCTTTCAGGGCACTTGGCCATTGTACCTTATCTGGTAATGGGAATCATAGAGTTAGCAGCCGCACAGTGCCTTGAGGAACCAATAGCTGAAGATATTGGTGATAGCTCCGGATATACCGAAGATGTTGTCGCTGGTATTCATAGTAGCGACTTCACGCACAGAGATGAAAGTATGTCCAGGTTTCATGAGGTTATCAGTACGACAACCACGACGCAACGTCGGTTACGCGAGAGTGCAATTGCGCTGGCTAATTTAGAGGCGCAGGCCAATAACGGTGAAGGACTCAGAGAAGAGCTTCAGAGACTGATTAGATTACCTAGTATACACAAGATATTGGTACGACCACATCCACGGCGAAACACTCCACGCGTGGTGGTTTATACCGAACCCCTCACTATCGCTGAGTGGGAAATTGGCCGGTACGTTATTGATATAGAGATGGGTGACTGGATACTGATACGCAACCTAGACTATGCGTTTCAGCAACAGTTTCCGCATCCACACGTACACGAGAATGGTAAACCGTGCTTTGGCCGACTAAGTGAGAGAATGCGTGAGGCGATGGCGCAAGGTAATATGCGCTCACTGATAATTGGTTCAGTGCGTTTGGTAGAATCTTACAATGCCAGAGACGCGTACTGCCCCATGCGACGCATTGCAGAACTCACGGAAGAAGACATCGGGCGAATCTACTGGACAAGGAGTTACTACTAAGATGACGAAGGAGAAGTTTACCCCGGTACCCACCAGCAATACTAGCGTGCCAACAGTCAAGCACAAGAAGGTAGTGGTCGCCAAGAAGAAAATTACAGTTACCCAAGATAGTCGGCCAACGAAGTTTGAGAACCCTATGCTGGCAATGCTACCAGACTTCAAAACGAGACTTGATGCAATAGTTGACCAAGCACCAGTTGAAGTAAGTGGGTTTGGCAGCATGACTATTCATGAGAGCCGAGCAAGTAATGGTTCGGCACAGCATCTCATTGTGCCGCGCGAGTTGTTTGTTCTCGATCAAACTACAACATCTGGTTCAGCTGACATAGAACAAGATGCTGTCGGTAACTTCTTCGAGGACTGGGTAACCGAGGGTCGAGATGTAAAAGAGTTACGTGTGTGGTGGCACAGTCATGGTAGAGGGGCAAAGCCAGTACCTTCGGCCACAGACTGGTCTACAATTACTCGCTCCTTTGGTCGTGTGCCCTGGTATATTATGCTTATTACCAACAAGGACCGTCAATATACAGCATACCTCGTCTTGACTAAGCCGTTTCGGGTAAAGGTTGAGATTGAAGTTGGTTTGTTTGTTGACGCGGCAATACGCGACTGGGCAAAAAACGAAGTAGAAAAGCATGTTACAACCACAGCTGGATACAAGTATCCAACGGGCAGAAGGTGGGATGGTCGCTTGGCACGTTTTGTTGACGTTGAAGAGCCTGGTGCGAAACAGGCACAAAGTAAACAGGGAGTTTTGCTACCCAAGGGATCACCTGCGGATAACGAGTGGGAGCGGTGGTCATGGTAGATGACACCCGACAGTTAGATATTCTTTCGCCCAAGTTTCTACAGGATCGCCATGTTGACCTAATTGGTTGCGGTAGTGTTGGTAGTATGACTGCCTTTGTCCTCTCAAAAATGGTAGCAGGCGAGGAGGACTTCTCGGTTAGGCTGATTGATGGTGATATAGTAGGGGATGTCAACATTCGACCAAGCCTGTATACACCTGTTGATATAGGTATATGTAAGGTCCTTGCGTTACAGCGCCTACTCCTCTACCTATCCAATCTTTCTACCACAGTCTGTAGTGAGTTTGTTGGTCCCGACAACTACCCTAGTCTCAAAGACATTGTAGTTGTTTCAGTAGATACTATGGCTGTGCGGAAAGATATATGGGAAAACTGTATCGGGCTATACAACCCTCACTGGCTGATAGATGCCAGAATGGGTGCCGAGATTTGCACTATCGTTACCGTTGATCTTAGTAGTGATGAGCAACGCGAGCGGTACGACGACGAGTTGTTTACTGACGATGAGGCTAGGCAGTTACCCTGCACTGCACGAGCAATTGCCTACAACACCGCATACATCGCGGCACTCATCGTTAGAACTATAAAGCGTATTCTAGTCGGAGAGGAGGTGGACTATCAAGTAGATTCAAGTCTAAAGAATCTTGTTATGTTACTTACTTAGCAAATCGTTGATTGTAAAGCTATTCCTAACCTACAAAAGGAGAGTACAGTGTCAGCTGACAAGAGAACTATCCAGCTCAACCCGGACGATGAAGTTGAAGTTCTTGTTCCTTCGGGAGCCAAGGTCACCATCATCACCATGGACGACACCCGCGAAGTCGACCCCGGCATCACCGTCGCCGAGGCACTCAACGCGGCCGGTATCGAAGTGCAGTCCGATGAGGTCGTGCGAGTCAACAAGCAGGCGTGCAGTGACGCGGATCTCACCCTCGACGCCGGTGATGTTCTGTCCGTGGTCCCTCGCGTTCGCGCGGGGTAGTCCTGTAGTAGCTTAGTCTTGGCTAAGTTAGAGCAGTAGGTCGCGGGGTGGTGCAGCCAAGGTTCTGCATCACCCCTTAGACACCCTGGAGGAGTAGAAGTGACTGAGAAAGAAGTCTACACTTTTCATTTCCGTGCCAACATAGAGGGGTTTCAGGTTGTGTAGGCTGACTCCGAAGAAAGTGCACGACGAAAAATCCTTGATAGTGCTCCGGGTGTCGAGGAACAACAAGGCGAGTATGACAATTTAGTCTTGACACTGGTAGATGTACGCGAACCACCACGTGATAGACTGGTCTCTCTAGTGTATAGTGACAGTAGAATACGTCTCACGGGTGATGAGAGTCGCCCTGTACTCATACAGGTTGCAAAGGGTTATGGTCAGCTCTTCCAACCAATCTGCACTACCATCCCACACTCCTATCTCAACTCTTATCACAAGTACCTTCACCAAGGTCTTGGTATTGACTGGTTGGACTGTCAACACACCTCTGATTGCATCCAGCGACTACAAGTCGCAGTCGTATAACTAGGAGTTGATCGGAGTGAGCCATACATCGCACCAACACCCGGTAACCTTGGATATACCCTTGCTATCCTACTGCGATGGGCGCAACAATGGACTAATACACAGTTTAGAGTAAGAAAGGTGACTGGGTGAGTAAGTTAGGCAGGGTGGCCTTGACGATGTTCCTGTTATTTACCGTAGTAACTCCATTAGTTATAGTAGTATTTTGGTAAGCAGAGGGAGAGTCGTGTGAGTTATGGTGTCAGTATCAAGGATGTAGAGCAGTATGTGGCAGTGTCGGAGTCTGGCGATGAAATCCAGTGTGTGGTAACTACACCGCGCGTATGGATAAGTATACCGTCGGACTATAACACTGTATATCGTAAGTACTTGGACGAGAAGGATGGAATCTTCTGGTTGCACCATAAGCGTGGCCAAGATTGTGTAGTAAAGCTGGAAGAGGTATTGGCAATTCTTGGCACTATTCGTACCCATGTTTACTGGCAGGGGAGTCGTGGAAATGCTGGCCACACCCTGGCGGTAATACTACGATGGGCATTATTGTATCCACTTGCAGTATTTGAAGTAACCGAGCACAAAACAGAGGAGGTTAGTACGTGGCCACCACCTGGCTTGCATCTGGTGTAACGGCTTGGGGCACTTTACCAGTTTGGGGTGTGTCCAAGAGTATAGCTGATGAGTGGATTATATCTTGCGATAATACTTACTAAAGGTACCTATGGACCCCTACCGCCAACCGAACCGCAAAACTCTGATTGGATTCGGTTACTGCGGTATCAGTGCGTCTTTGACTTCTGTAGAGCGTATTGTTTACATGACTGGTTGGCCGAGGAACTACGAAGTAACACGGAGTAATAACATGACAGAGTTCTCTATGTCATTCACTAAGCACTGTGATTATTGCGGTGAAGAGATAGTTAGAGAAGTAGCTCAACCAACCAATCCTGTAAGCTGGTTTCAAGTACGACTACCTATTCAGGTATCAATGCCTGACCGCTTACATAACTTCTGTAGAGTCTCGTGTTTACTTCAGTGGGTTGCACAACAGCTAAGTAATGAGAATAGGAAAGCAAGCAGTAGTGAAGATAAGCAGTTGAATAACCTAGCAATAGACTTGCTTGAGATGGCAAAGTATGCAGCACACCATGCAATCCATAACGATATAGGTGATGGATACTGTCTACTTAGTTATTGCCCACTTCACTACCCGGCACAGCGGCGTTACCGTGGCTCACTTCTACTGGAGGGCAGTAAAGATGGCTAACTACTACACTGAGTTCTCACAGATCATCGAGTGTCAAAGTGACGAGCAGCGAGCGTTTCTTCGAGATGCCTTCGATCAGTTAAGTCAGAATGGCAGCGATACTAGCGTTGCTTATGCAGTAGACAGAGACGAAGGTGGGCACCCTAAAGATATTTGGGTTTACTCAGATACCGTTGACTATAGTAGTATAGAATCGGTAGTTGATGTGGTTTGTAGGTTTCAGAGGAAGTTTGCCATCCCAACACCTTGGCGACTAACTTGGGCTTTTACGTGCGAGAAACCGCGCGTCGGTGCGTTTAGTGGTGGTGGTGTGCTTTGCTTGAAAGGTGAGAGCTACTGGGTAAATGCCGATACTTGGCTCAATAACAAGTTGAAAGAACTTGTAAGAGCCTCTATGGAATACCGCACACTTTCTGTAGAATCGAAGAGAATGCTCGTCAATCTTTGCCCGGAAGATAGTATAGTTGAGTTGCGATTAGGTACTGTGGAAGAAGGTTCTTGGTGTTACCAAGCAGGTTCACAAGGTGTAATATGTCCTCATAGACATACAGTACGTTACCTTATAGAACACCAACTTCTCCAACAGGTTTTCCGCTGTGTAGGAATGCCCATTGGGTATACACTGACACCCTTAGGTAGATTGTTAGCCAATTGCCTACCGTCACCACACTATCGAGGATGAGGAGATTCCTAATGTCTCTAAGATTTCTCGCAAGTTTATGTTCACAACGAGTGTACTGTGAGTATGACGGTCGCATTATAGGTAAGGTTTCACCGGGGCATATCATGCCTAACTCACAGAACCTTTCAGTAGTAGCAATAGTCTACCAAGATGCCTTCAGAACACGTTACTTCTGTCACCCTGGATGTCTCAAGAAGTGGCTGGCAGACTCGAAGGTTGGTGTATACAGAACTCCCAGTGATGAGGGGTGATATGATAATAATTACTTTGTTTGTTTTACTGGTAGTACTGGTGATTGCGTTTGCACTTGCAGACGATATAGGAGTGCAGGCAAGAAGGCGTGAACTACGCAAGCGCATCAGTGAGATTGACACTCAACTTGACTATATTGATAGTGAGATTGAATCGCGTGCGAAAGAAATTGAAGCGTGCAAAAGAGAGCAAGAGAGAGCACTTGAGTATCTTGAGCGTATGCTTGACTACTGAGTATAGGAGGTTCAGGAGTGGATGGGCACTTGGAAATTCGTGAAGCAGATGCACTTGCGGGTAGTTGTAACTTCTGCTCTAGGATGGCAGCTAGAGTAGTTTCAGTGATGGGGAGACATTCGGGACCCAATATGCTAGTTCGGTTCTGCCAGAAGTGCTTGGATGAACTGGTTGCTTATAGTAATACTCCTGTACCAGTAAGTCCTATTTTCCAGAGGATCAGTTCAAAGAGGGTGGCTCAGTTGAAAGCCGCAGCTGAGGAGATTCACGAACACTTCTTAGCCTTGAAAGAAGAGGAGGCAAGTATGGCAAGGAAAGAGTTGAAAGGGTACTTGGTCAAGGTTAGACTCAATGTTATGGTGTTTACCAATGACGAGAAAGGGGCTGCAAGAATAGCCCTAACCAAGTTCAAAGAACAGATGACCTACAACGGGTGGGATAACCACCCACTAGCTACGAGTGCTATCCCCGGCACATTCTACGAGGATGGCGAGGACACCTTTGTTGACAGTGTTGAGGAACTGGTTATATCATCAGAGTGGCAAGGTATCAATGGTGTTTGGGCTAAACGAGAAGAAGAGGAACAAGGAGGAAGTCGTGAGGAGTAACTCCGTCGCCCCGAGTTTGAGGAACTGATGAATAGGTGATTATTTTACTTCTCCCCATTCTTGGTATGTTAGCGATACTGGTAGTTGAGGATGTGAGGCGGTGTATACGCCAGAAGAACAGTCACAGTATTATTAGCAACCTAAGGAGAAGAAACAGGTGAGTCAATCTATACCCGTGCGTGATGTAACTGGTTCGACGCTAGAGGATTTACTTCTTAGTGCAAAGGAAGTTTTATTCAGGTGGGTAAAAGATGCGGAGCAAGATGAGTGGGGTAATGCAGCAAATACTGCGATAGACCAGATTACCAGGGCAGTTGCACCCACAGAAACCAACCACATTCTACGCATTTTAGTTGCCAACCCAACACTGGCATGTCGAGGAGCTATATGGTATGAACACAAGGGAATGCCAACAGTACACGACTTAGCCAGAGTAGTAATCTATGAATACATCGCGGAGATGTTGTGGGCTGAATACCATAAAGCGGTAGAGGAGAGAATATTATGACATCGCGTTTCGTGGCCACGGTACAAATTCTACTTGATGCAGAGAACTCTGACGATGCCCTGCGCCAAGTAACAAATCTCCTAACTCACATTGATGCGAAGTCACCGCCTCTCGACTGGCAGTTTCTACGACTTGGCGGACAAGTACTATTTCCTACTGCAAGAACAGGACTTCGTGGTATCTACCGACATGGCGACTTCTCTATTCAATGGTAGCACTCATCATATTGACCATGATTTGGGTTCCAATTAGTGGTGTCCGGGAGCACGTATGCACTTGGTATGGTAATGAGTTTCTAGGCCGCAAACCAAGTGCGGCATGGCACGGAGTAGCAGACGTTGTAGTTGATGAAGTTACTTACGGTATTGCCGCGCCAATTGAGATACCACTTGGTAGTTACGTTCGTGTATGTCGTACAGGCACCTGTTCTGACTCAACAAGGTTACTCAGCACCGACTATAACGGTCGGTGTGTTGTCGCACGTGTACTTGATCGTCGCGCGCGCTCTATACCGGGCTACTGGGATTTATGGCCAGCTACTGCCGAGGCCCTTGGTTTTGGACCATCATGGGCACACCGTGGGTTAGACGCTGGTTGTATTCAGGCCACAGTAGAAATTCGCAGAATAGGGAGGATACAGTGGGACTTGATATCTACCTTTACAAAGTAAATGATCTTGATAAAACAGCCCGTGTTGAGTCTCAGTATAAACGTGATGCTGACAGTTTGTGGGCGGATGGCATACGAGAGTTTGGCGCGTCCTCGTACCAAGGTCTGAGTGAAGAGCAGCAAGATACTGTAGCGGCACGAGTCAGAGTAATGGGTAGTGAACTTGGCGTTGACGAATTTGGCCAAGATACTGCCGGCAAAGAACCCATTGAAATAGACTCATTATCTTTTCCCGATCACCTCTTCAAAATTGGGAACTTCCATAGTTCTTACAACAACAGTGGGCTTGATAGTATTCTTCGCAATGTGGTGGATACTTCTCTGTGGGATATTTTCGCAATTGATACACGCAATCCCGGCGAGGGTGATCGTGCCGAGAGATGTGGCACCTACTACATCCCTGATTGGAAAGCATCACTGGCACGCGCTGAAGATGCAGCCACACAACTTGCACTTGCTGGTGATTATAATGTAATGAGAGTGCGTCCCAGCATGATGCTACCACAACTGTCGCCACCACCACGAAGTGCTCGAGAAGCACTGTTGGCATTTCAGGAAGTAAAAGAAAAGTATAAAACAACACTGGATTTTCATTGCAGATATGGTGAGTTTCACTTAGGAGTCCCACTGCAATGCACTGCCATTATTCCTGGTACATTCGACAACGTGCCTACGGCCCATATAGTTTACCAAAACAGTCTTGATTGGTATAGAGAGGCTTTGCATATTGTAATTGAGACTTGTAGTTTAGTTCTTTCTATACCTTCGGATTATATCGGTAAGTACGTGCTTCAGTGGTCGCATTAGAGTGCCTTTGGATAACCTACAAGAAATCCTTGCGAACCTAGCAATAGCACAAGGGACCTCAGAACCCAAGCCCAAAGTTGTATCTATCCGTGCCAGAAAGGTATTTCGTCCGGCTGGCTGGTCTGAGTTTGTTGGTCATAAAGATGTAGTGCGCATACTACGTCAGGCACGACAGTCAGCAGAGTCAAGAATGGAAACACTTCGACCCGTACTGCTTTGGGGACCACCCGGTTGTGGCAAGACTACAGTTGCTCGTCTACTGGCAGGTAGTGCGGGGCTACGGGAACTATCAGGCCCCACTATTGACCCAATAGAACTAGCCAATGCTCTCCAAGAGTTGTATGGTGCGAGATTTGTTCTTATTGATGAGATACATGGGTTGGCTAGACCCGCCCAAGAAGTTCTTTACCCCGTTCTGGATGACGGTATAGTTCACTGGGCAGGTCTAGCTACAGAGATAACCACTTCCCTCATTGGTGCTACAACCGAGCTTGGAAAGTTAGTCAAACCTCTTCGCGATAGATTCTCTCTATCACTCTACATTGGTCATTATAACGATGAAGAGATGACGAAGATTGCTGGACTCATGGCAAGGTCTCTCAAGCTGACTATACAACAACATGGTGCAAGAACAGTAGTAAAGTGGGCGCGAGGAACGCCGCGGTGGGCTTTACGAATCATAGAGCGTGTTCGTGACTTTTCAACTTCTATGAGTAGACGGTCGGTAAGAAAAGCAGTTGAGGACTTAGGGTTTGATACTACTGGTCTACTGCCCGAAGAGCGGGTATATCTAACAGCACTATATCTACTTGGTGGTCGCTCGGGTATATCAAACCTTTCTGCATCCATGCAACAAGATAACAACTCAGTTAGAATAGTAGAGGCCTACCTGATTCGTGCTGGTTACGTTACAATTACATCACGCGGACGAACACTCACCGATAAAGGTGTTAGATACATTGACAAGTAACTACTCGCTCATCCTGCTTGCAAGTCCTAACCGTAGACTACACCACGCCATGGTGCGGTCTGCGGTTTTTTTTGTACCGTTCTTTTTTTTGGTGTTCACTATTAGATATATTTGTAACTTCATAGTAACCGCGAATTGACATGCAGAGAAACTTCTCATTCATTGCCAACTCAAATACTTTAGAGTTTCTAGCGCGTGTAGTAGCGGTTATTCGAGAGGATGACGCCTGGATTAGTAAGCGCAGAAAGCGCGAAGTGATACCCTGGGCTACAGTCACTGCCGACCGCGCAATGCGTTATACAGGAGTACTATTCCCTCATGACTGGGACCTTGCTTGGCAAGCTATCTCATGGTGTCGCGAGGTAATGGGAAAGAGAGAAGATGTTAATGACTATGAAGTGAACCTACTCTTTTCTGTTATGGATGATAACTTTCCACATGAACAGCGCGCACTTCTGGCCAGCCTCATTCCTAAGTTTTACCGCGAGGGTGGCAGCACTGACAGTATACATCTTGGCTCCGTTGCTATACGACAGTACTTCGACTACCTAAAACTAGAATGCACGCTGCCTATAGATACGGTTTGGGGTCATGGATATGTATACCGATTCTCTGACTCTGATAGTAATGTACTCATTTGGTCAACAAGTAGTAAAAAACTGGATACTGGTTTAGTTTATGCCGGCAGATGTACCGTTAAAGCACATCGAGAAGTGCATGGTATTTGCAGTACTATTTTGACGCGATGCGCAATATCTGAATGTGGCAGCGATATAGTCCGAGCTTGACCAATTATCCTTATCGTCTTTTGCTGTCTTTTACGGCCTACCACTGCGGGTTGGGATTTGACAAGACGTAGAATCTATGCTACAATTTTCGGCGCATAATTGCGTGTGCAGGTGAAACTCCTACGGAAAACACAAATCCAGGAGGCAGTAATGAAGTTCAATAATTTTTCCCTTAGAGTTATCGGAGGGCGCGAGAAAGCAAGTGGTTATGTTGAGATAACGCATGGCCAGCAATACTCGCTATCC
>Ga0114922_10003625_pt1 | contig 14373 bp, 6 predicted proteins | sample AartaG_FD_100975 | JGI IMG/M metagenome (GOLD analysis project Ga0114922, IMG submission 100975) | Deep subsurface microbial communities from Aarhus Bay to uncover new lineages of life (NeLLi) - Aarhus_00045 metaG | ecosystem: Environmental > Aquatic > Marine > Oceanic > Sediment | place: Aarhus...
AGTCAGATTGACGCCTTCGGAAGTGGACTGCGGGCCGATGGCCGCCAGTATCGGAGCCTGGTTGACGTTGGTGACTGTTATCGTCACCTGCTCGGAGTCGATCACCGCCGGGAATGCGCTGTCGGCTGCATAGAAAGTGACAGTATACGTACCGCTGTCGGTGTACGTCGGCGTCCAGTCGAACGTACCCGTGCCGTTGTCATTGTCAACATAAGTAGCCGTACCGGGCAAAGTCGACACACTCATCACCGGCGTGTCGCCGTCAGGGTCGCTCGCCGACGGGCTGAAAGTCAGATTGACGCCTTCGGAAGTGGACTGCGGGCCGATGGCATCGAGAACCGGGGCCTGGTTGCCGGCCTCGGTCACCGTGATCGTCACTATCTCACTGTCCACCGCTGCCGAATCATCCGTGGCATAAAAGGTTATGTCGTAACCGCCCGCCTGGGTGTAATCGGGCGTCCATGTAAAGTCACCGGTGCCATCGCCGTTGTCCGTGAAGCCCGCCCCGGTGGGTAGTGCCGAAGTTGTCAGTACGGGGGTGCTCTCGGCATCGCTGGCCGAAACACCAAAGGTCAACAGCACGTTCTCGGTGGTTGACCGCGCACCGATGGGGACAAGAACCGGGGCCTGGTTGCCGGCCTCGGTCACCGTGATCGTCACTATCTCACTGTCCACCGCTGCCGAATCATCCGTTGCATAAAACGTCACGTCGTAACCGCCGGACTGGGTGAAGTCGGGTGTCCAATTGAAACTGCCGGTGCCGTCGCCGTTATCCGCAAAGCCGGCCCCCGCGGGTAAACTCGAGGTTGTCAGTACGGGGGTGCTCTCGGCATCGCTGGCCGAGACGCCAAAGGTCAACAGCACGTTCTCGGTGGTCGACCGCGCACCTATGGGGACAAGAACCGGGGGTTGGTTGACTTGGGCGCCGGCGACACTTGCCAGAAGCAGAAAGACGGCCAGTGATACCAGTGCTTGTTTCATAAGCATTCTCAAATCCCCTTCCATGCCGTTATTTCAGCAGGAGCATCTTCTTGCTCTGGCTTTCCTCTCCCACACTGAGCCTGTACAGGTATATCCCTGAGGCAACGCTCCGGCCTCTCCGGTCAGTGCCGTCCCAGCCCACCTCGTGGTTGCCCGGTGGCAGGTAGCTGTCCAGGATGTTCGTTACACTCTGGCCGAGAATGTTGAATATGTCCAGCGTGACCCGCTGGCTGACCCCGCCACCACCCTGGGAGCCGAACGAGAACGCAATCGTAGTATTCGGGTTGAACGGGTTGGGATAGTTCTGGTGCAGGACGAAAGAAGTCGGCAGCGGTCCGTCGATGTTTTCCACTCTCACCGCCGTCGCTTCCGCCGTAGCCAACAGCGCCTGGTTCAACCTGATCTGGGACTGGTCTCCGAAGACCATCTCAGCCCTGGCCGTTATCGGGATTTCCACCAGGTCGGGGTTGCCGGCGTGAACAATGTCGCCGGACCGGGCCGAGCCGCGTGGAATCATCAGAACCTTCAGCCTTCCCGCCTGGTTGTCCCGGTAGCGAAGATTCATACCGTCGACATCCACGGCAAGCTGCGGATCGCCCAGTACTACCGCCGCGGGATCATAGAGAATCTCAAGTTCCACTCCGGCGATATCAATCGGCACCTCCGAAGTCACCACCATGACGTCGCTGGCGCCGGTTCCCAGATCATCGTAGGCGAGCCGTACCGTGGCTGGCTGGCTCTCATAGAACAGCCCGGGGCTTGTCTGAGACGTCCCGTCGAAGACAACGCCGATTATCGCCACCAGGTCGAAAACGTTGACCGCAGCGTCGACATTGATATCGCCCAGGTCGAACCGGCGCGTATTGAAGCCATAGTCGCCGATGATATAACCCACAACACTCACCAGGTCGGCAATGTCAACTTTCATGTCCAGGTTTACGTCACCGGTGGTATCCACCTGGAAAACCCCGGAGTCGGCCAGCAGCGGCAGCGAAGGGTATTCCGGGTCCGGGTTCACCGATTCCCAGGCGTTGTCAAGGTAAACCGCATAGCGACCGGCGGCGGCATATCGGTCTACCGCCATGATTACATTCATTATCTGCGTGCCCTCGGTCCCCATCGGTTCATTGGCCATACCAAAGGTGACAAAGCGAACCTGGCCGGGTGTCTGTCCGATGTTGTCATATACTACATATTCGGAAGTGTTGTCGGTTGCCATGACATCGGTGACCTCAAGTTTCTGGGCGTCGTACAGGAAATCGAACTGGATGCCGTAGACAATCTGGCTCGTGACCAGGTTGACCGGGAATCCGATCCCCTCCTGTTCCTGGACACCCCCATGGATACCCCCGACCGGGTTGGATTCCGTGGAGGAACTGAAGAGCTTGTCATAATCCGGTTCATTCACCACGATAGTAACAAGCGCGGTAGTGATATCACCCGCAGCGCTGGCGCGAAAAGTGACGACAATGTTCCCCACCTGGCTGACCGATGGAGTAAAACTGAACTGACTGCTGGCGCTGCCTGTCCCCGTCGCCGGGGGAAACGACGCATTGGTCGGCAGGTCGACAGCCTCCAAAGTGATGAAGTCGTTGTCTATGTCGGCAGAGCTCACGGTGAAGTTCAGGGTGGCGCCCACGTCGACCGAATGCACGCTGACCACCGATATCGTCGGCGCGTGCTCGTCCGGCGGAGGGCCGCCTGCCTTCACCACTACCGTGGCATAGGCGGTTTCGCTCCCGAATTCGTTGATCGCCTCCAGTTCGTATTGGTATGAGCCCTCGCTCGCCGGAGCTGTCAGAAACACAAAGTAGTCCAGGTTCTCGTCGGTGTGGATCACACTGGACTGGAATCGTATGATAACCGAATCGGCGTTGGTTGCAGACCACTCAAGAGCAAAGTCGTTCGAAGGCTGCACCGTGTCCGGTCCGGTAAAGCTATATATTTCCGGCGGCGGCGTCAGATTGGCGGTGAAGAGACCGTTTATGCTGGTGGGATAGGTCACATACGTGCTGGTGACAACGGAGTCAAACGTCTCTTCGCAGAACCAGGTTGTATCCCAGGGAATGACCGTTTCATCGACCTCGGAGATACTTGAATCCCGGCAGAGCGTCCTTAAAAAACTGCGGTCAACACTGAGGTTAGTACGGCGGCAGTCAGCGACGAACCAGATCTGTTCGTTAGGGTCAACGAGCACACTATCGTTGACCTCGTACTGTCTGAACGCGGCTGTGGAGGCGTCCGGCATGGAAGGACTTACCTCGAAAGCGAGCCGGACAATCACCTCGCCCGCCGACGGCTTCAGCGTCAACGGTTTATCATCCTCAGAGCCTTGTCCGAAGCCAAGATTGAAGCCGACAATGATGGCTCCCTTGTCGGACTCAATAGAAGATACCTGGGCGTAGACGGGAGGCTTGCTCGTATCGACCGAGTTAAACCAGACATCGTAAAGCGCACCCTCCAGGGAATACATGACATACGAACCACCCGGGGGATTGTCCGGGTCGGGGACAGGAGTCAGGTACTGGTCATCCCATTCTATGAGAACCATGAATCCGGAGACAGTGTCCACCGACTTCAGATGGATGGGAAGCCAGACAGTGTCGCCGGGTCTCCCCTGGAATCCCTGCAACCGGAGAGTATCCTGAGCGGACTCACTGATTTGATCACAGCGGATGTATGTAGCATCGCCCTGAGCCGACGCGACTGTTGTCATAGCTATCAACAGGACCAGGACGGTGATCGTTATTCGCAGGACTCCCATATCCAACCTCCAACTAATCGTGCATTTATCGTTGTCTGAGCCACTCATAGCGGCGTTTTCTCACATTCAATACTGCCAATACTGCACCGTCGCAACGGCATGCCCGCTCCGTACTCACCCTAGGGCATCCATGCAGCGAACCGGCTGTTCATCCCTCCCCGGTTCAAGGAGAAGGCGGAAGCCCCGGCCGAGGGGTTGCCGAAAGGGGAACTCTCAGCTGCTGCTTCAGGGCTTATTGGAAAAGTCACAGTAGCCGGCCACCGAAGCATTGATGCTGGTGCTGCCAGGCGTCTCTGCCTGGCAGAAGCGTAAATCCATAGAGGCGTCGGGCAGAGACACCCGACGCCACCCATTGGAGTACGTTTTTCAACAAGCCCTTCAAGTGCCTTCGCCGGCGCCATCATCCCGGTATCCCTCATCAAGGGTAACTTGTTGTACGCCAAGGCCGAGACGGTATCAATAGACGCCGAAACCGGCACAAGACACCTCATACTCGCAGTTGCACAACCACCTAATGAGTTCATACCAAACCCTTCACGAGCAATTCTCAGACCCAAACCTCAACTATGTAGGCGAGCCATTGCACTTCGCCGAGGCGGTGCAAATGCTCCCGGGTCAGACGGGCTGTTGGCCGTCAAATCCTTTTAACGGTATGTACGTTACAAGCTTACCAGCCAAAGAAGGCCGGCGAGCAAATTTGTAGCAATCGGACGACAGAAGTCCCTTTGTGGTAACGGGTGTGACGCAAAATGACGGGAAAATACCTCTTATGCAACTACCTCTATTAATGTGCAACCCCGCAACTTGATGCACAGCCAATCCGGGTTGCAAATATCCTACCCACATAAGATAAAAAAAGATGACCGTTTGGCAAGTACAATCGCGTTTCTCTCTGAACCGGCCGGTCACCTGGACTACCTGTATCTGTATATGCGTTTTCTTAACTCAGTCGTTATCAGTTTTGCCTGTTGTCTCCTCCTTGGCTTAAAAACCCCGGAAAGGGATTAACCTTTCCGGGGATCGTGAGAAAAATCACACGCGATTTACTTCAACAAGACCATCTTCTTCGTGTCAGTGAAGTTGTTGGCATCAAGCTTGTAGAAGTAGATCCCTGAGGCCATATCCGAAGCATCCCACTCGACCGTAATCGTACCGGCCTCGGCGTTGTCGCTGAAGGTGGTAACAGTCTGACCAGTCACGTTGTAAATGGTCAGGGTGTACTCACCAGCAGTCGGCAGACCGAAGCTGAGAGTGGTCATCGGGTTGAACGGGTTCGGATAGTTCTGGTACAACTGCGCGGTCTTCGGAACAGGCACGCAGGCTACCGGGGCGCCCTCGTAGGTGGCGAACTCAGCGGTGATGACATTGCCATCAACCTGCAGGAAGTCACCCTCGAAAGCAGCGCCCACCTCGATCTTGGAAACCAGGATACGAGTGTTGGCGCCGTCGAAGTTGTACTTCATGTCCATGTTGCCGGCCAGCAGGGTCGGGGCAACGTTGCCTTCGACCACGACATAGGCCGCACCCATCTTCGAATCAACCGACAGCACTCCGTTGTGGAGCGTGTAGGCGGCACCGACCGTACCAAGTTTTGGATACGGAAGAGCGTCACCGACGACGATTCGAATCAGGTAGACCAGGTCGGCCACCGACAGGGTCAGACCGTCGGCATTGACGTCCGTCGCAGCCACCTGTCCGGCGGGAGCAAGGGGACCAACGGTGAAGACACTGATACCATGGATGAAGTAGCTGCTGAACAGAACCGCATCGGCGATTTCGTTAGCAACACCGTTCATGTTGATGTCGCCGCGATCATCGATATCGTCGGCGCAGTAGATCTGGATACCACTGTTTTCGAAGTCAATCCACTGTACCGGCAGCGGCTTGAGCGGATAAAGCGGATCCGGGATCAAGCACGGATCATACTGGACACCGGTATAGGTCGGGAAACCGGTGAAGGCGTCTGCAATGTTAGTCACGCCATCCCAGGTAAAGACATCACGCGAAACACCCTGAATAGCCTCGTTGGGGGGCGGGGCAATCCAATCGAATGCAATGGAGTTGTCGCCGCAATCCATCCAGTAGAACGAGATCGGCACTAACTGGCACTCAAAGGTGCGGTCGTTCGTCACCAGGAAGTCCATATTAAACAGGGTAACCGTAGTAGTGGGCGATAGGAGGGCATCCAGACAGGCGAAGTCAGGACTGATAGGACCATCGTTGGTCTCACCAATACCGACCACGCGAAGCAGGCCGCTCGGGCACTGGTTGCCGCAGTTACCGTTCCAGTTGTAACGGTAGTTGAAATACTCCCAGGCGGGATCACAAGTGCCAAACGGCGGCGCGTAGAACTCACCCTTGGTGGCAGCCGTGAAGGTCAGGGCCGAAGCGTCATAGGCGATCAGGAAGTCAAAGCCGCGCACGGGCTCGGAACCCAGCATCAGTTCAACCGGGACCGTAACATGCGTGCCCTGAACCACAGGACCGACGATGCTAGAACCAATCTTAACCTTGTACGGCTCTGTGAACAGCACCGTGAAGACGGCCGTGCAGGACACCGAGTCCAGACCATCACTGACCCAGACCTTAACCGTGTAGTCCACATCACCGCTAGGCGCGTCAAGCATGCCACTGGCGAAGGTGACCTTGCCGGTCCCGTCAATGGTAACGATGCCTACCGGGGGAGGCGGGGTGACCGGTGTGGCATCATCCAGCACGAAGTGCCAGGTGTCCTCGTCATCGGTACCGACGAACTGGATCTCTCCGGTGCCGCCCTTACCGAAACTCACGTGATCACCGCAGCCGGCCGTAAAGGAAGGAGCGGCGTTGGTGAAGGAAATGGCAGTTCCGCCTGAAAGAACCCACGGGTTCGTGTTGTCGGTAACCTTAAGAACGACGATAACGTCGGTCACCACGTCGATCGGGAAGAGCGGCGCGTACCCGAATGTACACGTTCCACCAGCGGTGCCACCGCCGGCGGTCTCCGCAGTGATACCCTGGGAGGGGCTACTGCCGGTGCAACTCTCCACATCGAAGTCAACCGGCTCTTTCGGCGTATCCTGGTCTTCGGCTGCATAGTCGATTGAGGCAGCAGTAGTATGACCAGTATTCACGTCAGTAGGCGGGTCGATAGTCCAGATTGGCGGCCTATTGGGAACCTCGTACAGATCGAAGCAGTATGGACCGTTGAAGGCCGGGTAGAAGGTGCCCACGCCTGTGCCATAGGCCCAGGCCCACACACCTGACGGCGGGAAGAAAGCCGAGTCAAGACAGAGGATCTTGCTCGCGTTGGCAGGATAGACGAGCGGGTCGGGAATATCGACGTCGATGTAGTAGAGTTCCTGGTCAATACCGTCGGCAATACCACACCAGTCCATGGAGCCCGTGGCACCACCAAAACCGAGCGTGTCAGCTCCGGAACCGGGGGTAGCTCCGAAGAACTCGTTAATGGCCCACGGACCATCGAACCACTGCAAGCCGTAGAAGCCCAGATCCGGGCCATACCCGGTGATATCCCACTTCACGACGGGGTCGATGTTGTTGTTCTCATTGCCGGATCCGCCAACGTCACCCATGCGACCATGAGCCAGAGCACCGTAGATGGCAAAGCCTGTCATGGTACCCTTGACCTTGGAGCCAATACCGGTGTTGGTGATCCGGAAGTTGAAGGTGACCGAACTGCCGAGTGCAATCGTGTCTATAACGTCATCAGCATAGAGGCCAGCGACGTTATCCAGATCACAGACCGGCGCGCTTTGGGCCATGCCAAATGAAAGGAAAAGCATTAGAGTTAGAAGTAATACAATGCGTTTCATTACTTACTCCTAATTACTTCGTTAACAATTAGCAATTTTGAACGCTACACCCGTTCTTTCATTCTCAAAAGGCGCGAATCCATATCACCCGAGACGAGAGCCAACAAGTCCTGGGCGCGATCATCGCGCACACGGAAAGAACAGGCTTATCGTCCTTTCATTTGAGCGTGTGCAAAGTACCTCTTAAAACGTCCTCCTTTCATCCTATCACCTAAGGGTTAATGGTTATGGCCGCCGCCTCCGAAGAGACAGCAACCGCTTCTATTTGAGTCATCAGTAACAGTCCGGATGGTCACACGGGGCCGGTCCCTCGACAAACATGAAATCGACCAGGTAGACCAGGTCCGCAATATCAATCAGGCCGCCGCTGCACTGCATATCGGCCACCCAGAGCGGCTCCGGCGCCGGCCCGTCTATGAACATGTAGTCGACCAGAAAAACCAGGTCGGCAATGTCAATGATCTCGTTCATGTCGCCGTTGATGTCACCGCAGATACCTTCCAGCGGCGGCAGTATTGTCAGCGACCCGTCGTAAAGCCAGACGTGCAGCGTATCCACGTAGGCGATAGTGTCTGTTTCGATGGCCATGGAATCAGCGGGTGGGTGCGGAACCCGGGTCCAGCTCAGGCAGGTACTCCCCGCCCACGACGTGCAATTCCAGTAATTGGTATCGGGGACTTCCTCAGTGGCAATGCCGATAGATGATCCGTCAGGCTCGGAGAAGTTGAAGTGCCCCAGAAACTGGTACTGGATCATAATGTTGACCTGGCGATCCTCGAGAGTGTCGGGTATGTCTTCAACATCGGCCAGCATCCTCACCAGCAGGCCGCCCACCTGGGGCGCGATCCCGGGTGTGGTCTCGATACCGGGCAGATCGGCAATGGCGGCGATATTGAGGTCAGTTCCCTGCCCCGACATCGAGCGCGCATCGGACCACTCCCAGTCTTCGATAAGAGTGCCCAAGACATCAATGTTGCCGATCTGAATCTCGTTAGTGTCGACATAAAAGAAGTCCCATTCCGCGAGATGCCAGAAATCGTGCAGATGAACCGAATCAGCCGGCACCATCGTGGAATCAGTGCAGTTTCCCTGTCCGTCCGCCTGGTCACAGTACCAGTAGATCGTATCCCCGGTAACATGCAGAGAATCTATGCATTCGCCGAATTCAGTGGTGTCGGTGCACAGCCAGCGGGTGGTGTCGATACTGGAGTCGATGTCGGTCTGGAAAATCAGCAGGTCCGGGCGGTCCAACTGAAGCCAGATGTTGAACCCGACCACCTCATAAGGGTTGTAATTGGAAAGGAAAATGGAGATCACAGAGTTTTTCTCACCGGGATAGGCCACTGTGTCGCCAACTTTCACTATCAGGATCGAGTCCATCTGAGCTTGGGCAGCGGGGGCCGCCAACAGGATCACGGCAATCACCAAGAGCAGCGAAGCGCGTCGTGCCCACTTCTGACATACAGCGCCGAGAGTCATTCTTTCCTCCTGAGTCACTAGAAGAGGGTTCACATTGACTTAAATGCTATCCCTTAGCCAAGAAGCTATAAGAAACTCCCTGCAAACAGACGACCTTCGACTGTCTCAAGACCGGTTTTCAACCCGAAGGACTCTGTTTATCTCCGTTGACCCATTCGCTTGCAGTTGCTACCGCAAAAGCAGTCTGTTTGTATTACCCGCACTGACCTCAGGTCAGTTCAAGGTTGAAGTACTATAAACAGTTAAGATCGGAAAGTGACTCTCGCAGAGTCAGTCGTGTCATATCACCTATCATCCGGGGGTAATATAAGGCCAAGGGATTAAGTTGTCAATAGGAAAAAAGAAGTTTTTTCCAATTCTAATTTGTTTGTCGTCAGGGCATTAAGCACCTCCTAACCGGACTGTTCTATCCAGATTCCGGCGCCTGCCGGCGCTCTTCGTTCGGCGTCCTTTCATTTATCTATCGGCTCTTGAGCCGGAACCTTTCCCTTGACTGAACACATCGGTCCACCGGACGATTCGCTGCTGGAACGCCCCGCTGCGAATAAGTGACACTTTCGGCTGGACGCCCCGGTTCGCTGTCGCTGACCGGCCGGGGTGGTCGCCCGCCGATCGATTAAATAGTGAGTTCGCAAGGCCTTACGCCGACTGGACAAAGCTCGCCTGGGTCCGGTACCACTGGTATCGATCGTCAACCAATCCACCCTATCAGAGCAGGCAATCAATACTGATAAGGGACCTGCCGATAACAATATCAAAGCTATCGCCAGGCAGGAAGGGCCAAGTGGTTGGAACCGTCCCTACGAACACGACGCTCGACAAGATAATTTCCACTATAGGAGATTTGCCGGCCTCTCCGGCGGTTGTCAGCGCCGTCATGGGTCTGACCTCAAACCTTGATTCCAATGTCACCGAAGTTTCCCGGCTGCTCTCTTCGGACCAGTCTCTAACCGCCAAAGTACTGAAGCTGTCGAACTCCTCCTTTTATGGGAGGTCAAAGGAGGTCAAGACCCTTCAGGAGGCTATTCTGGTTCTGGGATTCTTCACCGTGCGGTCGCTGGTGGTGGCCACATCAGCGTACGGCATGTACAACAGAGGGGGACGAGACGGCACCGAAGCCAAGCTCTGGCGGCATTCGTTGTCAACTGCTATCGCGGCCCGCCAGATTGCCGCCTTCATCAGGCACCCGGAGAAAGAGGAGATATTCATCGCCGCCTTGCTCCATGACATCGGCAAACTGGTTCTGCTTCAGAAGCTTGCAGAACGCTACCACGAGATCGTTCATACAACGGAACGGGAGAATCGGAGCTTTGCCGAGATCGAATCGGAAGAGTTAGGCTTCACGCATTGCGATATAGCCCGAGCCCTGCTGGTGAAGTGGTCGTTTCCTCCCAGTCTCATCACTGCCATCCACAAGCACCACCGACCTCCGACCCCGGCGGAGGGTCAGCCGGCCCCGATTGCGCATGTGATCAATCTGGGCAACATGATGGCGAAGAAGCTGGACGTCGGTTTCCGCGACTACCGGGTTGAGAATCTCTCCGAACTCGAGTCCGCGCAGGTAATAGGCCTCACTGATGAGGAGTTGGCTCAGTTGTTCGATGAATTCCAGCAGCACTACCGTTGTGAAGTGAGCATTTTTGAGGACGCATGAGCCCGATTATTCAAAAGGAGCTAAGGGACAAGCTCGAGAAGCTCTCCAATCTGCCGTCGATGCCGCAGATTATCATCAAGATCAAACAGATATCGGAGGACCCGAAATCGTCCGTGGCCGACCTGGCCAACGTGATACTGTCCGACCACCAGTTGACCAGCCGGATTTTGCGCACGGCCAACTCCTCATATTATGGCGACTTCTCGGGCAGAATCAACACCATCACGCACGCTATCGTCCTGATGGGCTTTCGCGCCGTTCGCAACATCGCCATATCAATGGCGATCTACGGCGCGGTGAACAAGATGTGCCGAGTCACCAGGTTTGAACTGGCTTCGTTCTGGACTCGTTCGCTGGCCTGCGGGGTGATCGCCAAGTTCCTCGCTCACCGGATAAACCAGAACGAGTTGATTGAGGCGGCTTTCATTGCCGGGTTCATGCACGATATCGGCCAGGTCATCCTGGCGGCCGTGTTCCCCGAGAAGTATGACGAGATCAATACCCTGGAATCACCCGACGTCCACAGGACGGAAACAGTCCTGATGGGAATCAACCACCTTGAGGCGGGCGGATACGTGGCTCGCAAATGGAATCTGCCCGAGGATCTGGTCAAGGCCATCGCCGAACATCACCGCCTCGACAAAGCCCCGGACGAAAAAGCGGAGCATCTGTTGGTGGATCTCGTCTTTCTCGCCGATCGCATGTACCCGTACCTGATGAGCGGGGCGCAGCCGACCGCATCGGGTTACCAGGCCGAGGTTAAGAGGGCAAAGGCGTTACTCGACATCTCCGATGAGATCATGGCCGAGTTACTCGATGTCTGCCGCGAGCAGGTGGCCGAGATCGCCCAGGACCTGGAGATCGATATCGCCCGCGAGTTTGAAAAGCGCGCCACGCCCGAAGAAAGTGTGGCCGACATATACCAGCAGTTGGGCAACAAAGAAGTACAACTGGCCTTCCTGCAGAACGCTACGGTAGCCTTGATGGAGGCCAGGTCTGAAGACGAGATTCTCCTGGTTCTATGCGAGACGGTGTTCTGCGGCCTGCGCATGGGCCGGGTTATCCTGCTGGAGTACAACACCAAGTCGGGGAACTTCGCTGGGCGCGCCGGGTTTGGAATGGAATCGCAACAGGCAATACAGGCCCTCAGTTTCAAAGCGCGCGAGGGGCTGTTCAAATACATGCGGGTGGAAGCCCGGCCGGTGTCGGTCGTGGATGCCGACCGCGACGTATACAGTTCACTGGTCACCCCACAACAGGCCGAACGACTGCAGGCGCGCGCTTTCGCGGCCGTTCCCGTGAAGATATTCGACGAAGTGCGGTTTGTGGTCTTTGCCGATGCACCCAACCGCGAGAACCCTGTCAACGATGATACCTTACGTTCCATGGTCGCCCTGGCCGGACAGGGCGCGCTGACCCTCGAGCGGTTTCTGCTCAAGGCTAAGCTCAAGGACACCAGCCGAAACCGTTACTCATAACCGGTGACTATGGCGTTAGTCTTCCCTTCCATTCAGATAGAGTAGTCAGAACCGCCTCGCCGATCCCACCGCCGAAGGCACCGAATGGTATGCCACGATCGACACAGAGTCAACGTCAAAAAGCGCCCTATGCCCGGTCGTTTTTTGCTCACAAATCCGAGTGACAGGAGGGCATGTTTGCGTTGGAGGCAGACGCCCGGGTGGCCTCGCTTGCCATCTCACTGCAAGCGGTGAGGGAGCACGTGCCAAGCCATTGAGTCCCTTCGGCTTCAACAACCTGCCAACAATACCCCGAGGTGACGCTGAACTGGGGCAGGACAGCACGGTTGAGGATTCAGCCGGTCTATTGCTTATTTCATCAGCATCATCTTGATAGTCGATGAATTGGTCTCTCCGCGTAATTGGGCAAAATAGATGCCTGAAGCCACTTGGTGACCATCGCGTCCCAGACCGTTCCAGTATGCATGTTTGGTGTCCCTGGTTTGAACGCCGTCATACAGTACCACTACTTCTTGACCAAGTACATTGAAGACTGCCAGTTTAACCTGCTGTCTTCTGTCCAGATTGTAGCTGATCATTGTCCCGAGGTTAAAAGGATTAGGATAATTCTGGCGCAGCGTGAAACCGGCTGGCCTCGCTGGTTCTACGACCGGTTCTTCAACATCTACGGGAGTTTTAAACTGGTAAACGAAGATAGTGTCGTGGGCACGACACAGCAAATTGAGAATGTCACCGGCGGTTTGGAAGAACTTGTAAGTTATCACTGATCGAGAGAGATTGACAGTATCGGTCACCTGGCCGGTACTTGCATCGATGAAAATGACCAGGCTGTCATACCGTCCGTAATAATTCCCTGCTGCGAGTCTTCCACCGGTTCCGGCCAACGTACCTGTTGTCTGATCCGCCCATTGCACAACCATATCGCCGACCGGGAGAGACCACACTTCCTGTAGTGAATCGTCGCCATATCTTAGGCACTGCAGATGGAAATCCGTGCGGGACCACCAGTCCTCAATATTGCTGCCGTTCCAATATTCAGCGACCAGTTCATCTCCGGGCAAATGATGGCAGAAGTCGCCACCATACATGGCTCTGTAAATGCGCTCATCGTGCTCTTGGTGATGGAGACCTGCTCCGTTGCCATCCCGTATGTCTACCGTCGACCAAACCCTGAAATAATAGATGTACTCGGTCCAGTCCGGATGATATATCCTGTGAGTCTCACGTAGGTATCGATAATCAATCGATGCGAAACCCCTTTCTACACGAAAATCACCAGTACAATAAAACAGCGCAGGTTTCGTTGTATAGATTCTCCTTAGGTCTGTTGCAACCAGGTGGACTGCAGACCAATGGTACTCAGCGCTTTCAATTATCATCCCATTGTGGTATGCATCGATCATGGAAATCCGGACTCTATACCGGGAATGTCGAGGATCGGGTTCGATCACCAGGTCATAGAAGACATTCATATGCATAACGCCACTCCAACTACCAACACTGGGGAGAGAGACGGAAAAGCTATCCACGATCGTCGTGTCATCTACAATTGTGCACCGATGCAGAAGGTTTCCGACAAAAAAGAACAGATACAACGAATCGTTGTTCTCGGACATATAGTTGGCGGTGACTCGTCCGGCGGAAATCTCGGGGAAGGTTGTACTGCCATCCGCAAAAGTGAACAAGTGCACTTGACCGCTGGTGCTGAAGAACCCCTCCAAATCACCGGCTGAACTCAGTATCGGGTCGACATGCCAATAATTCTCGGCCCCGTCGATTTGCTCTTGAACAACAATCTGGTAGTCGCTCGCGAAACACGACACAGCCAACGTAAGGGTAACGATGATAACCGTAAGTGATCTCACTTTGAATCCTCCTTTTCAATCTAACTTCAATATAATAGACGTTTGAATTCTTCAAAGAAAAAAGACTTTGTTGGTAGATTATTCTGCCGGCTCGAGGGACTGTTGAAAAAGGCTTTTGTGATAGTCAAAAGCCGCCATGTAGCCCACTATTCATGGTGGGAATCAAAGTGCAAAGAAGTGGCTTGCCACCCCCCCCACAAGAACTCCTCAACTTCTGCCTATTCCGGCGATTCCGCCAGTCTGTTCCGATCGAAGGCGGCAGGTCATTCCGATCGATTCCGCCACCCCGTTCCGAACCAAGACGCCAGTCGGAGCGTAGCGACGCGGGGCCACGAAC
>Ga0114922_10003626_pt1 | contig 14371 bp, 8 predicted proteins | sample AartaG_FD_100975 | JGI IMG/M metagenome (GOLD analysis project Ga0114922, IMG submission 100975) | Deep subsurface microbial communities from Aarhus Bay to uncover new lineages of life (NeLLi) - Aarhus_00045 metaG | ecosystem: Environmental > Aquatic > Marine > Oceanic > Sediment | place: Aarhus...
CTGCTGATTGTGACCGTGTTGCTGATGAGATGTTTGACCTTTTTGCAGATATGGGTGCTACTGATGAGCAACAAGATTTCCCAATCATCTATGCAGCAGCTAGAGATGGTATTGCAAAACTAGATATGGCTGATCCTGATGGAGACTTTGAGTGTATTTTTGAGACTATTTTAAGTCATGTTCCAGAACCAGAAGGTTCTCCTGATAATCCACTTCAATCTCAAGTTTTTACACTTGATTATGATAATTATGTTGGTAAAATCGGTATCTCTCGTATCTTTAACGGTACTGTAAATAAAGGTGACAACATTATGCTTGCAAAAGCTGATGGAGAACTTGTAAAAGGTAAAATTTCTAAACTTATCGGTTTTCACGGTTTAAATCGTATGGAAATAGATCAAGCTGAAGCTGGTGATATCGTTGCATTTGCTGGTATGGAAACTGTTGATGTTGGAGATACTGTTTGTGATCCAGTTAACCCTGTTGCACTTGATCCTATGCATGTTGAAGAGCCAACTTTAACAGTTGTTTTTGCTGTTAATGATTCTCCTTTAGCTGGTAAAGAGGGTAAACATGTTACTTCAAACAAACTTCGTGAGCGTTTAGAGTTCGAAATGAACACTAATGTTGCTATGAGACTTGAAGTTGTTGGTGAGGGTAAATTTAAAGTTTCAGGTCGTGGTGAACTTCAAATTACTGTACTTGCTGAAAACATGCGTCGTGAAAACTTTGAGTTTTCAATTTCTCGTCCACAAGTTATTGTTAAAGAGATTGAAGGTATTAAGTGTGAGCCATTTGAGCATTTAGTTATCGATGTTCCTGAAGAATTATCTGGTGGTGTTATTGAGCGTCTTGGTAAGAGAAAAGCTGAAATGAAATCAATGTTACCAATGGGTTCAGGTTTCCAAAGAATCGAGTTTGAAATTCCAGCTCGTGCATTAATTGGTTTCCGTGGTCAGTTCTTAACAGACACTAAAGGTGAGGGTATTATGAATCACTCTTTCTTAGAGTTCCGTCCGTATACTGGTGTTGTTGAGTCTCGTTCTTATGGTGCACTTGTTTCTATGGTAGCAGGTTCTACTTTAGCATTCTCACTATTTAGTATCCAAAATCGTGGTGTTCTTTACATCGGTGTTCAAACTGAAGTATACGAAGGTATGATTATTGGTGAGCATTCAAGAGATAATGACCTTGTTGTTAACCCTATTAAAGGTAAAGCTCAGTCAAATGTTCGTTCATCAGGTGCTGATGAAGCTATTAAACTTATCCCACCTCGTGATATGTCATTAGAGAGAGCTTTAGAGTGGATCGAAGATGATGAGTTACTAGAAGTTACTCCTAAATCTATTAGAATCCGTAAAAGATTTTTAACAGAAGCAGAGAGAAAAAGAAACTCTCGTAAATAAGTTTCCCTCCCTAGCAAACACATTCTGTGTTTGCTAGAAATCTAATAATTAAAAAAATTCCAAGTCATCATCTTCATCTGTATTGTTCTCATCTGGAGCAGAGAGTATAAATTTCTCAATAGTCGCAGAATTTTCTAGTAGCGAAGCATCTAAATAATGGATATCTGGAGTACTCATATCTATAAAAATATGATTTTTCCAAGAAATCAAATCATCAATTAAACCCTGAAGATAAAAACCTAATGTCAATCGTTTTGAATCTTCATCAATAATAACTACTGTAAAAAGATTAGCTAACTTAGTGAGTGAATATGCTATATCTTCAAACTCTACAGTTTCATGAAGCAATGTTGAGTATTTTTGAAGGACTACGGCAATAGAACACATTGTGTTATGAGAGAGCATCTCCTCTTTGTATATTAAATCTTTAATATCATGTTCACTATCTTTTAAATCATCTAGCGTATCATTGTCGATTTCAAATTTTTGTAAAAATTGTGAAGCAGAGATTTTTTTGTCATCTGCATAGTGCATAGAGTTAATATTTGATGTATTAATTGTTAAGTTTTGAGTTGATTGTGCTTTACATTGAGGAACTTCTAGTGTATCATTTGAAATATTATAAACAATAGATACTTTTGAGGAATCATCTTTATCTATTCTAATATCGATAACATGTGAAACACTCTCAATATACTTTTTTATTAAATTTAGATCTGCAACAAACTTACAATCTATTCTAATCTCTTTAGAATTAAACAAATCTGTAGAGACAAGAACATAGTTTGAGTGTATAAGAAAATATTCTAAAGTACTGTAAGTTATTGTGAGTAGGGAATCTACTATATGCATAGTCTCTTCTGAGTAGATATCAAGGAGACTCAGGTATAACTGTTCCCAAAAAAAGTTTATATCTTGATAGGATGTGATAGAGATAGTTTTTTCATTACAAACTTGTTGTACCTCTTGAATAAAATGAGGTTCTATATTGCTGATATTAATATTATCTGCATAATCAGACATCTCTCTTCTTGTATAAAATTTTAATAAGATTGCAAGAATTTTTTCATTAAATGATTTTGGTTTAGTATAGCTTTTGTAAAGTTTATTTACACTTTCAGATTTAAAAATTGTATTTACTAGTTTTGCAGTTTGTAGAATTTTGTTTTCTTTAAAAGCGACAAGTAGGTAGATTAAAGCTAAACGAATATCTGCTGCATCTATATCTGAAATATTATATTTAGCAATTAGAAAGTCTAGTAAATATGTCAATCTTTTACTTGTATGACCTAAGTTATAGTACTCAATGACAGCTCTGATTGAATTATTTTTAAATGTAGAAGAGTAGAGATTTGTTCTTCTTTTTATGTGAGAACAAATATCATGATTGATAACACAGTTTTCATCAATAATCCCTTTTATATCTAATGTGTAAAGATCATGTCTTATATTGTAAGCAATATTATTGCCATATATTACAATAGCAGCATTTTTATACATTAAATCATTCTTTATATCTAGATAGTTAGTATGTTTTTTATCTAATACATACTCTATATCTACTATAACCAAACGGGGATGAATACGATTGTTGATGTTAATAATATTAATAAGTTTGTTCTTATCATCAATATATGTCAGGTCTTCAACATTTTTAAATAACTTGTCTGTTTTTTCATCTTTTTTTACAAAAGCTAAAACTTCTACTTCACTTTTCAAATAATTCTCCATAATAAATAATAAACACTATTATAATACAATGTCTCTGAAAAATTATATTATAATGTCTCTGTAAAGTCTTTTTATTGTTTTGTAATCAAAGCCTTTTTGAGTTATCCTCATTTAACTCAATTGTAAAACAAACTCCATCGTCACGATTACTTACTTGTAGCTTTCCATTATGGTGTTCTTCAACAATTGTCTTTGACATATATAGTCCCAAACCTGTTCCATTTTTTTCATCTTTTGTTGAGAAGTAAGGGTCAAAGATTTTAGGTAGAATATCCTCATCTATTCCACCTCCGTTATCACAAATATCTAGAATAATCTTATCATCACTAGTGCATTTACATGAAATAGTGATCTTTGGATTTTTTATTTTATGCGAAGCACCATCTTTTAGGGCTTTTTCTTTAAAGTTGTCTTGAGAGTTTTTAAAGATATTTAAGATAACTTGCATCATCTCGCTAGTATATAATTTTACTTTCTTATTCTGACATGTAAAGCAAAATATTTCAATTATTTCTATTGATTCTGATGTAAAAGATGCTTTAATAATATTAATCGCTTTGTTAACAGGCTTACATAATGAGGTTATTTCAGTCTGTTTATTAGGTTTATAAAAGTTTCTAAAATCATCAATTGTATTTGTTAGATTTTGAACAAATCCATCAATCTCTTGAAGTCCGTTATTAAAATATGCTTGGCACTCTTTTCTTCCTTTTTCTTCTTTTAAGTTAAACATCTCTAGTTCAATCTTCATACTAAGGTCAATTGATGTTGAAGATATAGCTCCTAATGGCTGTCTCCATTGATGAGCAATCATACTTATCATCTCTCCCATTTGGGCTAGTTTACTTTGTTGAATAAGTTTAATCTCTTGTTGCCTTTTTAGTGTGATATCTTCACCTGAAGTTAAAATACCAATAGTATTTCCCTCATCATCTAGCAATGGAGTGTTTTTCCATAAAAGGAGACGCTCTTCACCACTTTTTGTGAGTATATGATTTTCATGCTCTTTATAATCACCACTCTTTTTAATAATATCATCACCAACTTTAGTTATATCTGTGGTGATTCTTTTAGGTAAAAAGTTTTCTATCCAATTCTTCCCGATGATCTCTTCTTTAGTATAGCCTACAATATCTGCACCTTTTTGATTAATCATAATTACATTTTTATTATTATCTATAGCCATAATAAGAACTTGAGCTACATCTAAATAGTGTTGTGTTTGTCTATTCTTATTTTTTTCTTTCTTTTGAATATCTAGACTATATTCATCATACATTATTGTTAAATATTTTAAAAGTTTGTTGAAAGAACTGTTTAATAAAAAGAACATTAATATAACAAATATTAGGCTTGTTATCGCAAGAGTTCCCATAAACAGTTTTTGAGAGTTGATTGTAGCTGTAGCATTGTAAAAAAAGAGCATTTGTGCTTTTTCTGAGTTACGATAATCTTTCACACTGTAAGCGTATGTAGAATGGTAAGTATCTTCGACTTGAATGTTCTCTTCTTTTTTAAAATTATAAGATGGAGGAAGGCTCTTTAGTAATTTTTCAGTCTTTGTATCTATAGTACTTTGAAGAGAATAATCATTTATCTTAAAAGTGGATTTATGTTTGAATAGTTCGAGATTCTTATCTTTGATAAATATTGCTCCATTATATTGTTTGAACTTTTTTATTTTATCAATAATATAGTTTGGATTAATCCCAAAATCCAAGCTTCCAAGATACTCTCCCTGATAAAAAATTGGTGTAAGAATTCTAAAGACAGTACTGTACTTTCCTGTTTCATACCCTATTAATACTCTTTTTTGCTCATGAGCAGCTTTTACCATAGGTCTAACATCAGATAGGTAGTCGTTGTAAACTTCTGGTTTATGCATACGCAAAAATACCGTACCATCTGCTCTATGAAAAAGCATGATTTTAAATTCTGGATTTTGGGTACTCCAACTTTTCCATTTTGATTCTATGAGTGAATGTAGCTCTTCTCTCTTTTCCTCTTTCATCAACTCTTTTGCTTTTGTTGTCTCTAGGATTGTTTTGGCAAGGAGGGAGTAGGTGTTAATAGTTAAATCTATAGTTTGTTCAATAGAATGACCTAATGTAGATTGAAACTCTTTTTTTGTATTTTCAAAATTACTCTTTTGACCCATATAAATAAGAGTGACAAAAATAAAGATAAATACTAATGTTAATAAAAACACCACTAAAAGAACTCTGTTTTTAAAAGAGTTCTTTGACTGGTTGTGATTGAATAAATTCATAAATAATTCACTTTAATTTAATTAACTTTGAGTATATCCACTATATTATGAGAAGTGTATTAAAGAATCTTAGTTTAAAGAATCAAATCCTTTTTGAGTTAATATTAAGGTGACTCCATCTTCTTTTGTTTCAATAAAACCAGATTTATTCAATTCATTCATCGCAATTTCAAGCACTTTGTTTTGTTTTATATCTAGCTTTGTAAGAATCTCTTTTACTACAGTTTGTTTGCTCATAGTCTGTCCAACGCTACGGTTTCTCCTAAACCAATTCATAAACATCTCTTTAACTTCATCTTTTGGAGTTATATCATCTTTACGGTGTTTAGCTGGTGATTTTTTCTTTTCATTCTCTCTTAAAACTTTTTTATAGTCATAAACTTTTTTCTTTGGTCTTCTCATTTTTAGCCTTTATTTAATTGGCGTATTATTTCATAATCCTACTTGTTATCTACTTTTTAATATAAACAACTATCTCTTTTAAGTATAATCTTTTATGAAAATAATACTATATTTGTTTATAACATTTTTATTCATCGTTCCTGCAACTGTGAACGCTCAACTTATAACAAAAAAGTTAATTAATGATGCTGAAAAAAAATATAATAAGTTTTCAAAGAATCGATTTTTAGCAGTTAAAAATAAACTTATTAAAGATCTACAAGGTGCAAGTGACATTAAAAAACTCAATAAAGTAAACACTTGGGTTAATTTTATAAAATATAAAAGTGATAAGAAAGTTTATGGTGTAAATGATTATTGGGCAACCTTGTATGAGTTTGTAGGTAAGGGTGTTGGTGATTGTGAAGATTATACTATCGCTAAATATTATATTTTAAAAGAGCTAGGAATTAATCCTAAGAGATTAAAATTTACCTATGTTGTTTACAAAGATTCAAGAGGTAAAAAAACTTCTCACATGGTTCTATCTTATCTTAAAATTCCAAAGCCAAAATCAAAAAAAGATATACTCATCTTAGATAATAACAATAGAAAAATTTTACCAGCATCAAAAAGAAAAGATATTGTAAAAGTTGTAAAAATGATTAATGGTGACACAGGTCCAAAATCAAAAAAATGGAAAAAACTTGAAGCTGATATGAAAAGGAAAAAATTATGACACTATTTAAGCAGATGGCTTTAGCTATCTCTCTCATTATAATTATTATGTTAGGTGCCGTGATGGTGATTAACTATAACTCATCTAAAAGAGATATGGTTCAATCCCTCTATGAAACTACTGTAAATAATATATCCTCTTTAACAAATCAACTCTCCCAATCTGCAGAAGATATAGCAAGTATAGAATCGATTATTGATTCTGAATTTGATAGTGGATATTATCACTCTATAGAGTTTGAATCAAACGATTCTCAGAGTGATTATAAGCAAGTTGATAATAGTGAAGTTGCTGGTGTTCCTATTTGGTTTATAAATTTTAGTGATATAAAAATAGATAAAGTATCTTCTGATGTCTCTTCAGGTTGGATGGTAATAGGAAATGTAAGTGTTGAAGCTGATACAAGTATAGTTTATAAATCACTCTATAAGATGTTCATAAATCTTTTGTATCTATTTATAATATCTGTAAGTGTATCTTTAGCTCTACTGAGTTTAATGCTCCATTTTATACTTAAACCCCTTTACGCTGTGCAAAATCAGGCAGAATCTATACTTAAAAATGAGTTCATTATTCAAAAAGGGATTCCCTATACAACGGAGTTTAAGGATGTCGTCGCAGGGATGAATACGATGGTTTCAAAGGTTGAAGAGATTTTTAAAAAAGGGAATGATGCTGTAAAAAGAAATAAAGAGTTACTTTATAATGACCCTATTACAAAACTTTTTAATAGACGATACCTAATGATAAAACTTCCAGACTTAATAAAAGAGGAAAATAAAGCAAATGGTGGTATTTGTATATTTTTAGCACTTGGTGGTGCTGAAGTTTTAAATCAAGTATTAGGAAGACAAAAGGCTGATAATCTATTTTTAGAGTTGGCTAATATCTTTAACGAAATCACTAAAGAATATGATGATAAGGTTATCTCTCGTGTAAATGGAACTGAGTTTACTCTAGTTTTGGCAAATTGTGAATCTGATGCTGGAAAAAATATTACGAGGCTTATAAATAGGTCTTTTACAATGCTTTTAACAGCAAATGATTTGGACCATACTAAGGTGTTTATAAATATGGGATTATATAGATATAAACCAACTACAACAATTACAGAACTATTAACTAGTACAGATAACGCTCTTTCCCTTGCAAAGTCAAAGGATGATCTGAATATTCATCTTTATGAAGAAAAAGATGATGAAAATGCTTTAGGAAAAGAGCAATGGCGTACTATTATTGAAGATTCTATACAAAATAATTATTTTTCTTTGAGATTTTGGTCTACAATCAATACTAAAACAAAGAAAATTGACCACAAGGTTATGACCTTTACCATCGATGGTGGAGAGAATAAAAAATACTTTTATGGAGATTTTATTGCCCCTGCTATCAACCTAGGTTTAGTTGGAAATATGTATATTGTTACACTAAGAGAACTTATTACAAAAAGGCATAAAGAGCTTGATGGAACTAGATGTTCTATCAGATTATCTAATGATTTTATAAAAGAGGAGAAAGCTTTTAAAGAATTATCAACTCTTTTTGCAGAACATGCAAAAACATTGAAATTTAAGCTATCATTTGAAGTTACAGATAATTTTGCTATTAACAATACTGTAGTGGTTAAAAGTTTTGTAAATTTATTTAAAAAGTATGGCTTTGAGTTTGGAATTAACTCTTTTACTGGAGAATCTAATAATTTTACATATTTACAAGATTTAAATCCAATATTTATAAAAGCAGATTGTGCATTTTTACTAGACCAATCACAAGATTCAATGAGTGCTATTCATGTAATCACTGATTCTTTGAGTATCGATATAATAGCTACCTTTGTAAAAACAAAAGAGGAAGTAAATCAATTACAGGCAATGCATATAAACAGTGTTCAAGGTCCAATAACAGATATAATGCAGGAGATTAAAAATGTTTAAAATAGTATTGTTTATTTTTACAATTACAAATCTTTACTCACAAGAGCCAATATCTACAATTCCTCTTGTAAATGATATAAATATAGCAAAGGCTCAACTAGGGAAAAAACTTTTTTTTGATACAGTACTATCAAAAGATAACTCTACTGCTTGTGTGAGTTGTCATGATATCTCTTTAGGTGGAGCAGATAGCAATGTAGTATCAATAGGTTTTGATGGAAAAAAAGGCGATATTCAATCACCTACTGTTTTTAATGCAGTATATAACTTTAGACAATTTTGGAATGGAAGAGCAAAGAATCTTCATGAACAAGCTGATGGACCAATAAATAATCCAGTTGAACACAATATGGGTGCGCAACTAGTAGAAGAAAGACTCAATAACTCAAAAAGTTATAGAGAATTATTTAAAGATGTTTTTAGCTCTTCAAAAGTTAAATATAAAGATGTAGTTGATGCTATTGTAGAGTTTGAAAAAACACTTATAACACCAAATGCTAAGTTTGATAAATATTTAAGAGGTGAGATTAAACTTAGTAGTAGTGAGCGAAATGGGTATAAAATTTTTAAACAATATGGTTGTATATCTTGCCATAATGGGATAAATATTGGTGGTAACTCTTTTCAAAAGATGGGTACATTTATTGAATATAAAACAGCTAAATCTTATCCAGATAAAAGAACTCTTACAAAGAAGGAGATTCACCATAATGTTTTTAAGGTACCAACTCTACGAAATATAAATTTGACTGCACCATATTTTCATGATGGCTCATCAAAAACATTAAAAGAGGCCGTAAATGTTATGGCAAAACATAACTTAGGTGTTGTTTTATCTAAGGGGGAAGTTGATGATATTGTCAACTTTTTGAACACTTTAGAGGGCGAGAAGCCTTCTATACTTAAGTAGTGAATAAAATGAAACTAAATCGTTCTATATTATTTGTTTTATTTATAGGTGTTCTATCAGCAATAGCACTTATATATTTTTATATTATTCAAAGAGATTTTACAAAAAATCATAGAGAGTTTCTTATTTCACTTAATAGTCTCGAAAACTCTCATTCGGATTTAAACTATCTTATTTTACAAAACTCCGTTTATATTTACCAGAACCAAGATAAAATAGATGCAAAAATTAAAGAGTTAGAATTTGAATATGAGACTCTAAAAAAATCGAACATATTAGAAGATATCACATATCAAGAGATAAACAAATCTATAAAAATATTAAAAATAAAAATATATTCTTATCTTAATAATATTGATGATTATGTAATGTTTAATGCAAGAATAAAAAATTCTCTTCTATTTTTAGATAGACATATAGAAAATAAGATTCTCTTAGAAGCTGAAGAAAAATTACTATTTATAGAAGCAAATCGTATATTGAAAAATCTTTACAATACTAAAATGATGGTAGATTTTGATTACCTCAAAGGTATTGATTATTTACTGAGCTCAGATTCTCAAGATACTAATATTCAAAACTATATAGAAAAATTTAATCTACACTCTTTATTTATTGTGAAAAATTATAAAGAATATATATTTTTAATCAACTCTGTTCTTAATGATGATATAGATAGTTTATTGACACAAACACTCAATGAATTTAATAATCTTGCTTTAAAAGATTTTAATGCACTTGATATATTTGCCTTGATAGTTTTTACTCTGTTCCTCTTAGCTCTTAGTTTGATAATCTATTTATTATATAGCTATATTCAGAAAAATCATATTTTATATACTACTAGTGAATCTCTCAAACACTCTATTACTTATGATATGTTGACTAATCTTTATAATAGAAAAATGCTAGAAACTAAGCTTCCTCTTATCTCAAAACCAAGCGTTATACTTATTGATATAGATAGTTTTAAAAATATTAATGATATTTACGGAAATGAGATAGGGAATTTACTTCTAATAGAGTTAGCAAAGTTTATAAAAAATGAGTTATTTGATACAGAAGAGTTAGGTGTTTTTAGACTAGGGAGTGATGAGTTTTGTGTATTATTTGATAATATTGATCTGCATGAAGTGGAAAATATTGCAAATATGTTGGAAAAAAAGATAGCACAACATATTTTTGTATTTGATAATTTAAAATTAAATATATATGTGAACATTGTAATAAATGATATATTTCCAATTTTAGAAAATGCTGACTTAGCATTAAAAGTATTAAAAAATATCCCAACTAAAAGAGTAGAAAAATATACAAACAGTTTGAATCTTAAAGAGAATGTTCAAGAGAACATGAGAATAGTAGAGATTATAAAAAATGCAATTTTAGAGGATAGGGTTATCCCATATTTTCAAGCTATTGTAAATTTACAAACTCTAAGAATCGAAAAATATGAAGCGTTAGTTCGTATAAAACTAGAAGATGGAACTATTTTATCACCTTGCGTATTTTTAGAGGTATCTAAAAAAAGTTCTCAGTATTATGAAATTACAGAGATTATGATTAGAAAAACAATAGAGAAAGCAAGAAAATATCCACAATATAGATTCTCTTTGAATCTCTCAATGTTGGATATTGTAAATACTAAAATAACAGATATATTGTTTGATTGTTATGATAGAAATCTTACAATAGTTACAAGAATTGATATAGAACTTTTAGAATCTGAATTTTTAGAAGATACAGCTATAGTTCAAGAGTTTATAGAAAAAATACATAGTTATGGCTCAAATGTGCTTATTGATGATTTTGGAAGTGGGTACTCTAACTTTTCATACTTTTCAGATCTGAATATAGATACCGTTAAGATTGATGGTTCTATAGTAAAGGAGATAGCAGTAAATGATAAAAAATTACTTATACTCAAAACGATTCATCAGTTTACAAAAGGGATGAATATGGTAAATATTGCAGAGTATGTAGAAAATAGAGAGATAGCTGTAATGTTAAAAGAGATTGGAGTAGAATATGCTCAGGGGTATTATTTTAGTCAACCACTTCCTCAACCATTAGACAGTGACGAAGTGATTTTATAATTTTATCCTTGTCTTTTATTAAAACCAGAAGTACCAGTTTTTGCATCTATTTTAAAATTAGATGCAAAGGGTTTTAAGTAGGCTGGAATTGCTCTTCCTTTTAGTTTCATCATATCTTCTAACATCTTTTTTGCAACTTGTGGGGAATCTAGTTTTTTTACATCTGTGAGATATATGAATAATAATTCACCAAGTCTCTGTAGAGATATCTTCCATGTAGAATCAGTTTGTTCATACATCCAAAGGCCAAAAGCATAAAAATTTTTAAATACCGATTCTTCACCCCATATAAGTTTTGCACTATTTTTAAAATTACCACTATTGTAAGTTAAATCCCAAAACCTTGCAAATCTTTTCATAATCTGAATATCTTTAAATGAGAGTTGATTATTTTTTAAAATATCATAAGGTGGGATCTCACTATAAACCATCCCATACTCGATGTCGTGACGGTTTATAAAAGTACCCGATAATTTTTTGAGAATCCCTATTTGAATCTCACAAGAGCTTAAACTTACAAGCTCATCAAGGTTTGCTCCAAAACTCTCAATAGATTCTCCAGGGAGCCCGACAATAAGATCAAGATGGATATGAGCGTGTGTTTCATTCTCCAAAAATCGTATGTTCTCTTTTATCTTATCGAGTTTGAGTTGTCTTGATATGTTGTTTGCTATTTCAAGATTAAGTGTTTGAATTCCTATCTCTAACTGCAATGCACCATGAGGAAATTGTTTGATTTTTTCTTTTATAGAATCTGGAAAATGGTCTGGAATCACCTCAAAATGGGCAAAATACTCCTCATCTTTTTCTAAGAAAAAGTCTAAGATTCTATTGGCTGTTTTCATGTTTAGGTTAAAGGTTCTATCTACAAACTTGAAGTTTCTAGCTCCTCTGTCCCATAGTTTTTGGAACTCCACTAATACTTTATCTAAGTCAAAAGCACGCACTTTCTCATCCATAGAAGATAAGCAAAATTCACACTCAAAAGGGCAACCTCGAGATACCTCTACATAGATATAACGGTTTTTTATATCATCGTCTGTATAATATTGGTAGGGTAATTCTAACTCTTTAAGAGATGGCATATTCATCTTTATAATTCTAGATTCTACAGGCTGATTATTGATGAGTTTAGAACAAAGTTCATAAAAAGATTTTTCACCCTCACCTGCAATTATATAATCAGCATCATCAAGGTTTACTCGAAATGGTTCATGTGTTACCTCGGGGCCACCAAGGATTATAGTTGTAGTTGGAGATACTTTTTTTATAATGTGAATAAGTTCTTTTATGTAAGATACATTCCAGATATAAACACCAATCCCTATAATACTAGGATTCTCTACTAGTAATTTCTCAGCGATTGTTTGAATCGCATCATTGATACTAAACTCTAGTATCTGTGAATCTTTTTGAAGTTCACCAAGAGACGCGTAAAGATATCTAAGACCAATAGAACTGTGTGTAAATCGTGAATTTAAAGTTGTGAGTATTATTTTCATAGTGTGATTTTAGCATAAAAGGAAAGAGAATACTTCAAGCCCAAAAGGAGTAAGAGGCTTGAAGATATATATAATTGTTAGGAGAATATTTATCTCTTATGAAAAGGGGAGGAAAACATAATTGAGATGTAGTATTATAATAATTATAAGTTAATGTTTAGTTAATGACTTAGTACTATTTTTTAATACTAAACTCATCAAGCATACTGTCAAGTTTAATATATAACTCTTGTGAAGCATTTTCCATAGCAACAAAGTTATCTACAATTTGTTTAGGGTGATCATACCTTAGCGTTGAATGATTTTTAACAAACTCTAGATTTTTAAAAACACTATTATGAACTATAGCATGTGGCGCATCCATCTGTTGAAATGCTTTAGTATCTCCAAAACGCTCTTGACCAATACCTCCATACCATTTACCCATACGACAATTTTTATGGTCTGCAAAAACTGCACTATCATCTGAAGCTAGAATTGTGGAATAAGCATTTGATTTAAATACAATATGGTCAACTTTTACAAGTGTTGTAAAAAGACGATTTTGAACTTTAATAGCTGCATCATAAGAATCTGCTGCAAGTGTATTTAACTCTTGAAATGTGTTTTCAAACTCATGTATAACATCAGTAGAACTTTGAGCAATATCTGAAATTTTATCGGAGTTACCCCTCATATCGTTTGATTGTTGTTGAAGGCTAGATATGTTGATTTCTATCTCACTCGTAGCTTTTTGTGTTCTCTCTGCTAGTTTTCTTACCTCGTCTGCAACAACTGCAAAACCTCGTCCATGTTCACCAGCTCTTGCTGCCTCAATAGCAGCATTAAGAGCAAGTAAGTTAGTTTGGTCTGCTATATCTTTAATAAGTCCAACAACAATTGAAATCTCAGAAGATCTTTGCTCAAGGTGTATAATCCCCTCATGACTTAAACCTATAAGTTCAAGGAGAGTATTTAATCTTTGCCCAATCTCAACAACACTATCTAGACTTTTTGATGATTCATCAGCAGTTTTCTGTGATACATCAACAATACTAATAGAATCTTCAGAACTTACATTTAAATCGCTTTGTATTACGGATAATCCATTGCTTACTCCACCTCCGAGTAGGCTTAATTCCTGAGCAAGTTCACCTCTGATTTTTGTCTCATAACCACTTGCAATTGATGCGATAGATTGGTTTAAATTTTTTGCTGCCGTGAAAAATAAGCCATGAAGTCCAGATGAATAAGTTCGTCTGTATGTTTTACCTATAGATGCACTATTGATGGTTGTAGCAGTATCTCGCATAAATGCTTCAAGTTGGTCTAGTAAATCATTTATTGCCCATGCAAAATCCGATTCTGGAGAGTTATTCTCTGGTATGTGAGTGATTCTACCCTCTAATTTCCCCTCAGCCGCC
>Ga0114922_10003627_pt1 | contig 14371 bp, 10 predicted proteins | sample AartaG_FD_100975 | JGI IMG/M metagenome (GOLD analysis project Ga0114922, IMG submission 100975) | Deep subsurface microbial communities from Aarhus Bay to uncover new lineages of life (NeLLi) - Aarhus_00045 metaG | ecosystem: Environmental > Aquatic > Marine > Oceanic > Sediment | place...
GAACCGAATGATGCTTCCTTCAGATCTTGAAATCCAATTTCTTTGCATAGTTTTCACTTTTTCTGGCCATTCTACTTGGTTTAATCCATCCAAAAGCTCCTCAGCATATTCTCTAATTTTTAAAAACCATTGAGTTAAGAACTTCTGTTCGACTTCAGAACTACAACGCCAACATTTACCGCTTAGAACTTGTTCATTAGCTAATACCGTCGTGCAATCTGGGCACCAATTCACATAACTTTCTTGTCTGTATGCTAAACCTTTCTCGTACATTTTTATAAAGAACCATTGATCCCACTTGTAATAATTAGGATCGTGACTGTAAATCATTCTGGTCCAATCATAGGATAATCCAATTCGTTTTTGCTGCTCTTTCATTATCTCAATGTTCTTATCCGTCCACTCTTCTGGATTCGCCCCGTGATCAATAGCCGCGTTTTCTGCTGGAAGGCCGAAAGAATCGTAACCCATTGGATAAAGAACATTTAATCCATTCATTCGTTTAAAACGTGCAAAACAATCACCAATTGTATAATTACGTAGATGTCCAATATGGAGACTTCCAGAAGGATATGGATACATTTCGAGTACGTAGTATTTTTCTTTATTGGGATCTTCTTTTACTTCGAAGATTTTATCTTTTTCCCATCGTTCTTGCCACTTTTTTTCGATCTGTTGTGGATTGAAATCATTACTTGTCATTTTAATTATCCAACCTTTCATTGATTAATTTTGTTAGGTTTAATATGAAAACTTGGGATAAAATAAATTTTTTATGGTAAAAATTGAATAGTCCTTGAAGATTAAAAAAAGCCAGTTGCACTTGTTTTACTGATAAAAAATTTTGTTTTTTGGTCATTTAATCTTCATGGTTTTTTGATATATGTAAAATCTCTTTATTCAGAATTTCCGTACCTGAAATAATGAATCTTTCAGATCCCTTCTGATCGGTGTATTCAACTCACAAAAAGGGAATTTTCATGTGGGTTGTAGATTCATACATAAATTTTTGGATATTTCTCGCGTAGTCTTCTCTCTGATCATTACCTTCTTCTTCTCGGATGGCTTTATAAAAAAAAATTATAAGAAATAGAGAGAATATCATTATCGAAAATAATCAATGATACTTTTACTGGTAATATTTTTTATATCCTTCTTTAGATGCAATGTCGTATACCGTTTACTAGAAGGTAATTTTTGAAGTTTGTTTAATCCATTAAGATCCTCTTTGCAAACTAATTGGATCAAATTATCAAACGAAGCAGAATAATTTTTTGATAGTGAAAAAACTTCTCTAAAGAAATGGTAATCAATTATTTTTGCGTTCTCTTTATATTGTTTAAAATCACTCGGTAATGACCTTATACCATCTAGATACCTATCTCTTAAGCTTATGATTACTAATAGAATACCTTCTCTTCCATATTTCAGCACTTTTTTTTTTATGTTTCTTTTAGAGGAATCAATAGAATAATCAAAGATTATGCACTTAAAATCTGGCTTGACTGTGTTATTGAAAAATGGATGATAACTTTTTAATAAGCTTAAATTATTACTAGTTAAGAGAATTAAACCATCCGGATGAAATCTATTAGAGAATATTAGAGGTTCTCTGTAAAATTTAATAGGAGCTCCAAGAATATCCGTTCCTAATTCTTTTAGGAACAGTGTAAATAAATCATTAATTAGGATGTGGACTTTTATTCCTATTTTTTGAATCTTCATATCTTGATATGGCCACATTAAAGAAAAGAGCTCCAAACCCTTTTTTGAACCATAATTATCAACCAAGTATTCATTTGTATGTTCAAAAAAAGTAGTCCAAGAAACACCTAATTTAGCAGATAAATAATTAATAGATCGAGGGTACTGCTTTTTAGTTATAAACTTTGAAGTTAGATTTTTCACAGCATCCTTTATTTCATCAATTTTCTGAATAGGAATATTTCTTACAAAATTATAATCTTTCCCGTATAATTCATTGGATATATCATTAATTAAATCATAATAATCATAATCAGAGTAACAGACTCGAATTACGCCCCTGTAACCCATATCCTTAATCTCATTTAGGGTAGGAATTCTTCCTTTAACTGGTATTATAACTTCTTTGAAAAATTCTTTAATGAGTGAAGGATAAAGGGTTGTCCATTCCCATCGAGATTTTAATTTCTCCCATTGAATCCCATATTTTTCAAAAAAGTCTATTTCTTTTGAACTAAAACTTTTCCAAGTAGTTTTTTCTTGTTTTATATAATTAGCATCTTTAAATGCTTCGGAAATAATATTAGAAAAAGTAAGATTCATCTCTCTGATTATCCTAATTATTCCCCTAAAACCTAGATCTATGATATCTTGTCTATTGGGAATGTAACCTAACTTTGTATAAATAACTTCACGAAAAAATATGAGTATCAATTCTTTGTTATTCCTACCCCAGTCCCAGCGAGATTTTAAATCTTTCATAAAAATCTTGTGTCTTTTAAAAAAACTTTTTTCATCCTCTGAAAAATCCCTCCATGTAGCCTTAAGTCTTTCCTCACCCTCCTTTGGAAGAGTAAATTTACCTTTTTCCTTTATTTCTGTCCATACTCCCCCATATTCACGAAATTTCCTCAAAAAACTACGATATCCTATTTCACGTATGTCTTTTGCATTCGGAATGTAATTAAATTTAGGATAAATAACCTCATTAAAGAAATTTTCCATTAAATTTGGATTGATATCAATCCATGCCCACCTTGAGGATAGTTCTTTGATTTCTATTTTATGATTTTTTAAAAATTCGACTTCCTCTTTAGTAGAACCACTTTGTTCCTTGTTAAATGAATTGAGGTCCCTAATATCGGATTTTGTAAATTTCACAGTTAATCCTTCAGTATAAAATTCATGATAAGCAGAAAACCTGTCAAATGCAGTAATTTTTGCTTTCTTCAATTCTTTACTTTCAGGATTCAATCCGAGAAGACACCGGCATATGCCAACATTTAGGTTTTGATCATAATTAAACTTGGTCTCTTTTAAAGCCATTTCGTGCTTATTTTCAGATGAATTTATTATCTCGTTAAGCTTTAATATGTTATTTTGCCAATTATTCAAATATTTTCGGAGACTTTTTGAAAGGGATTTAATTTTTTGATGCTCAATAAGGATCTCGGAATGAACTCTAAGATGCTTGAGAACTCTCGTATATTGGATAGTGATTTCATCCATTCCCTCCTTAATTGCTTTATTCACGAGATTTGGCTTAGAATCATCTCCTTTTTTAAGTTTTTTTATCTGTTTCTTGGTCAATTGCTTGAGATATGCATTCGAAATTGTATCCATGTAACATGAAACTATCGGAGCACCCCTTCCAACCGTGATACAATACACCCATCCTTCTATAAACGAGTTAAATTCATCAGGGAATTTTGATTTTATACTCTCATGCAATTCACTTGGAGGGAGTCCGGATTTATCAAACATGCACGCTAAAGCAGCATCCACGAAATCTTTGATCCTTTCATCAATGAAGACTAAAGGGATGCGATGTTTCTTACATTTTGGATACTTACCAAACCCTAAAAATCCAAGTTTAAGAGGTTTCACTCGTGATATGAACTCACATCCAAAGATTGGACATATAGCAACTCGGTCTTCTCCCAAGGTTTTCCGTGATACATTAGTATATGCTTTCATGAAGTCAATCTCTCCTCGAGTTGTTTTTTTGATTGTTCCTTCTCAACTGGCGTTATTCTAATTAAATCTTCAAGTTCTCCTTCTAAATTGTTGTAATTTATTTCAAGTTCCTCAAAGAATTCGCTATATTGCGCGTACAAGCATTTTTTTACCAAACAAATATTTTTTGCCAATATCACATTAAATTTGAGAAATTTTGGATGATCATAAAGGCTTTCCTCTGAAAAATAGTGAAGTAGCATGAACAACTTCTCAGTGATTTCTGAGAGGTTTTTTAATTGTATTTTATTATTGCCAAAAAAAAGAGATCTAATCCCTTGTTCAAATGTTTGAGCGTTCTTTTTTAATTTTTTAAGCATAGTTATGTATTCATAAGTAATTGATTCAATCTTTTGTTTTTGACTGAAGAATTTAGTGTTTGTATAATTTTCGACAATAATTGGACTGGATCGAAATCGATATCTTATCACCTCAGTCTTATAATTAAAAAAAGTTCGGAGTTGGCGTGAAAGTTCTTTAATTTTTCTTACGCCCTCAATTTCATACCAATCATAAAATATATCATCGTATTCTGATTCTATATAAGGTTCTTCAATATAGTACGACATAATTTATTATTTTGAATCTTTTACTACCTAATTATAACAGTTATATTTAAAGAACAAATTATTCAACAACTGATCAAAATAGTTTCATCTTGTTCGTTCAATTGGAAAAAACTTATTTTTTTAAAAATATTATTAGAAATAATGACAATAGAGAAAATTAGGGTGTCAATTGGGAGCGCTTCAGTGCTTGGATTATATCAAAGTAAAAGATTTAAAGACATTCCAACTACATGTTATATCATGACTTATAAAGAGGGTCATTGTATCGCAAATTGTGGTTTTTGTCCCCAAGCTAGAGAATCAAAAAGCTCAGTTGAGATGCTCTCTCGAGTAAGTTGGCCAGTTTTTTCTTTTCAAGAATTTCTAACAAAAATTAATTATTTACCACCTACAAAAAGGTTTCAAAGAGTTTGCATTCAAACTCTAAATTACCAACATAATTTTCAAGATTTGTTGGAAATTATTACTCAACTTAAAAAGAACAGTAATACACCAATTTCAATAGCAATACCACCTATGTCGAGAGAAAAATTAGAAGAATTAAAACATATTGGTGTAGAGAGGGTGGGTATAGCTCTAGATGCCGCTACACCTAAGATCTTTGAGGAAGTAAAAGGTAAGAAGGTCAATAGCCCTTACGATTGGGATACTCACTTTCAAAATCTTAAAGCTGCATTAGAAATTTTTCCAGAAGGATTTGTTACCACGCATTTAATCGTTGGTTTAGGAGAAACGCCAAAAGAAATTCTGACATTGATTAATGAACTGCATAATTTAAAAATAAAAGTGAGTTTATTTGCATTTACACCAATAAAAGGAACAAAGCTTGAAAGCCTACAGCAACCAGATGTTATTAATTTTAGGGAAATACAGCTCGGACGATACCTTCTTATAAACCAACTTAAAAATCTTAAAGATTTTACTTTTAATGTTAAAGGTGATATAATCAAATTTAATTTAAATAAAAGAGAATTATGGAATATTATTGATGAAACCAATGCATTTCTAACATCAGGATGCCCTGGTTGCAATCGTCCATACTATACTTCAAGGCCTTCCGGACCAATCTATAATTACCCGAGAAATCTCATGACAAATGAAAAAAAAATTATTTATAAATCCTTAATTAAGCTCGTTCATTAAAGACAATGGTAAAAAGTTTGAAAGAATGGAGATTTATTCCTATAGAAGTTAGAAATGGATATTGGAATATGGCATTAGATGAGGCTATTCTAAATGCTGTTATTGAAAAAGAATCTCCTAACACCTTAAGGTTTTTTAAGTGGGAACCATCAACAGTGTCAATAGGTAGAAATCAAAGCCTTTCAAACGAAGTTAACACGAATGTAGCTATTGAAAAGGGTTTTAATATCGTGCGGAGAATTACAGGGGGAGGAGCGGTGTTTCACGACAACACTCGCGAAATTACATATTCTATTGTGTGTCCTATAAAATTTCTAGAAAGGCTTAATGCAAAGAAAGTGATTGAGCAATTTGAAATAATAGAGGCAGGAATAATAGCAGGTTTAGCAAAGTATGGGTTGCAACCGGAAAAAGGAGTTATACATTGCCCTGCAATTTTTTTAGACGGGAAAAAGTTTTCTGGAAATGCACAAGTTAGAAAAAGAGGTTTTCTCCTCCAACATGGAACAATTTTGTTAGAACTCGATCCAGAACTTATGTATTCAGTTCTAAAAGCACCTCATAACGTAGGCAAATCAAAAATGATAAAATCTGTTTTTGCTAAATGTATTGGTATAAAGGAACAATTAAATTATTATAACGAAGAAGATTTTCTATTATCTCTAAAAGATGGTTTTAAAACCAGATTAGGAATAAAATTGAAGGAAGGAACTTATACAGATTATGAATTGGAATTAGCAGAAGAACTTGTTCTACAGAAATATTCGAATATTAAATGGTTAAAGAAATATGAATGAAAATAAAGCATTATTAGAGAAATTTGAAACTGGGACCCAGACTTGGTTTGATTATGAAGAGTTGATAAATCTTGAACTAAAAGATTTTGAACCTTATTTTAAACTTGCGTATAATTTGAAAAAACTAAATTTTGGTAATGAATTAAAAATTTATATCCCCAATAAAAGGTTTCCGGCAATAAGTATTACTGGAACCGAATGTTCGTTACACTGCGAACACTGTAATAAAAAATACCTTGATGGAATGATATCAATTTTAAATAATAAGGACTTAGAAGCTTTTTTAATGGATTTATCTAATAACGATGGCGTTGGAGCTTTAATCTCAGGAGGATGTCAGCCCGATGGTTCAGTTCCTTTATTAAATTTCTTAGATACTATTAAAAAAATAAAGAAGAAAACGAACCTGATAATAAATGTGCACACGGGTTTACTCAGCGAAGAAACGGCTAGGAAATTAGCCGAGGTAGGGGTAGATATCGTATCTTTTGACATAAACATGGATGAGGAAATTATAAAAGAGATATATCACTTAGATAAAAATTTAGAGGATTATAAAAGGGCAATAGAAATTCTGCAAAAATACAAATTGAATATAGTTCCTCACATTTGTATTGGTTTACATTACGGAAAACTCCATAAAGAATTAGAATCATTAAAATTTATAAAAGAATCAGGATTAAATCCCTCCTTGATAGTATTAATTGCTTTAATTCCCCCTAAAAATTCTAAAACAAAATTCATTAGACCAGAACCTATTGATATCGCAAAGGTTATTTCAATAATTAGATTTATTTTTCCAAGATCAGAAACTTCCTTAGGATGCATGAGACCAAGGGGGGCCGTAAAAGTAGAAATAGAAAAATGCGCAATTCGAGCAGGTATTACGAGGATCGAAATTCCTTCAAAAAAAACTTTAAAATGGATAAAAGTAGAAGATCCTTATGTGAACTTTAATTTTCTATCTGCGTGTTGTGCAATTCCAAAAGAATTTGAGAAATTTGCCAGAAGTAAAGCTTCTGATTTAAAGAGTTATCAAATATAATTCGATACATAAAGAATATTTAAGAAAATGAAAGAAAAAATTAACTTAATCGCGATTAAGGAAATACCTCTAATAAAAGCGGGCGATGATATTCCCAAAATTATTTTTAATGCTTTAAAATTAAGTAATTTAGCGTTAGAAAATGGAGATATTTTAGTTATTGCCCAAACAATAATTTCAAAAAGCCTTGGAAGGACACAGAATTTAAATCAAATTAAACCAAGCCAAAAAGCTATTGAAATTTACAAAAAAATAGCGCCATTAGTAAAGAAAAATGCTCTACCAGAAAAAAGCCCTGAATTAATTCAAGCTATATTAGACGAATCTGCGGAAGTAATAAAAACTGAACACGTAATGATTGTTGAGACTCACCATGGTTTTGTATGTGCTAATGCGGGTATTGACAAATCGAATGTTGAAGGTAAGGATGAAATTACTTTTTTACCCTTAGATTCAGATAAAGAAGCAGAAAAAATTAGAAGTTCCCTCCAAAGAATAACTGGAAAAAAAATTGCTGTAATAATTTCGGATTCTTTTGGGAGATCATTCAGGATAGGATCAGTGGGTGTAGCTTTAGGAGCTTCTGGCATAAATCCAATTTTGGATAAAAGAGGGAGCAAAGATTTATATGGAAAAGAGTTAAAGAGCACTATTGTGGGTCAAATTGACAATTTAGCGTCTGCAGCTCAATTAATTATGGGAGAGGCTGACGAAGGGCAGCCAGTTGTAGTTATAAGATGTTACGATTTTAACACAACTGAAAATACTTCAATAAAACAAATCTTAAGAAAAAGAGAGCTAGATTTGTTTAGAAACACAAAATTTCGAGAGAATTTTGAAGTGTTGTTAAAATCACGAAGAAGTTACAAATTAGAGTTTAGTAATAAAAAATTAGACGAGAGTGTAATTAAAGAGTGCATTGAAATAGCGCGATGGGCACCAAGTGCGCATAATGGTCAATTTTGGCGCTATATTATAATGAAACAAGGAAAAATGCGTGAATCTTTAATAAAAAATATAAATTTTAAACTAGGAGAAGATTTGTTTAAAGATGGTAAATCGAAAAATTTTATTAAAAAAAAAATCGAAAAAACAAAAAATCAATTTTTAAAATCTCCTTATTTAATCCTTCTATGTTTAGACACACAAGATTTAGAGAAATATTCTGATCAAGAAAGAGGAAAAAACGAATATGTTATGGGAGTGCAAAGCATAAGCGCGTCAGCAACATATTTGCTTCTTGCTTTTGAAATAAGAGAGTTAGCAGCGTGTTGGTATTGTGCTCCTTTATTTACTAAGGAAATTATTAAGGATACATTGAATCTACCTTCTTCTTTTATTCCAATGGCTTTTTTTACCGTAGGGCAATCGTTAAAGAAGCAACAAATACCCAAACGTAAAGAATTGAAGGATATAATTTTTAAAGTATAAAAAACTAATCATGTGAATTAAAATGAACGATAAATATTATTTAGTACTCGCTGGAGGTGTTGGAGCCGCAAAATTCATTAAAGGTTTAGCAAATGTTATTGATCCCGCGTTATTAAAGATTGTTATTAATACTGGTGACGATATCGAATTATTCGGTTTAAAAATGTGTCCCGATATCGATATAATTACTTATACCTTAGCCAATATTGTGGACAAAGAAAAGGGATGGGGTTTTCAAGATGAAACTTTTAATTGTTTAAGCATTTTGAAAAATTATTACGGTTTTGAATGGTTTAACGCTGGAGATAAAGATTTAGCAACTCATATTTATCGTACTGATTTATTTAAAAAAGGGTTTAATAAGTCAGAAATAACCTCTATAATTTGTGAAAAATTTGGAATTAAATCTCAACTTATACCTATGTGTAATGAAGATGTACAAACATTTATTACAACGGATTCAAAAAAAATGCATTTTGAAGAATATTTCATCAAATATCATTGTGAACCTAAAGTTATAGATGTACAATTTCAAGGTATTAAAAAAGCAAGGCCAGTGAATAACATTTTGGATTATATTAAGAAAGCAAAGAAGATTCTAATTTGCCCTTCGAATCCAATAGTGTCAATAGGAACTATATTAGGTGTAAAAGGAATTAGAGAATCGTTAAAAAATGTTAAGCAAAAGGTAATAGCAATTAGCCCCATTATAGAAGGAGAAACGGTACAGGGCCCAGCAGACAAATTAATGAAATGCTTTGGAATAGAAGTTTCTTGCGTTGGCCTAGCAAAACATTATCGTGAGATAATTGGTCATTTTATCATTGATAAAAAGGATTGTAAATTAAAATCGGAAATAGAGAAATTGGATATACATACTTACTGTTTTGATACCATGATGGTAACCTTAGAAAAAAAGAAAGAATTAGCTCAGTTTGCAATAGATATTATAACATAGAAATTTGTCTTAAGTACTTTGTGTTGGCGCTTCCTCAATTTCAATCTCTTTTTCCTCTTCAACTTCATCTTTTTTAACATAATCACCTACAGCAGCTAAAATTTCTTTAATTCGTCCTTCTTGTTGAAGTCGAATAATTAGATTCCTATGTTTTATAAAAGAAATTATTTTTGAGATTACAGGGAATATTAACATTAACGGAATTAATAGAATTATTATAATTTCAGGAGAATACATAACAACGCTCTCAACGATAGCGGGAGGTAATTGAAAAATATGTTCCATGAACCATTTTGGATGAATTATAATAAAACTAATAACAACTAATAGCCCAACTCGGAAAATGAAATTAATGATTGTTGAAATCACAAGACTTTGTGGTTTAGGAGCCGAAGATTTGGCCGTTAAAGTATCACGGGCTTCAGAGTCTTCTTGGAAAAGGCGTTGCATATATCTTCCAAGCCTTCTGGTTTTTGATGCCGCGGTTATTAACTTTTTTTCTTCTTCTTCTAATTTTTTTTTTTCAATCATCTCCTTAACATATGAAAATCTTTCTCCAGTTTTCGCAAAAAAACCGCTAATACCCATTGTAGTTTTATCTTCAATCTTTAACTCTTCTCTTCTTTTTTTAGCTTCTTCTTTTATTTTATCGACATTTGCAGTTATATAATGGGATTCGCTTTGTAATATAGTCAATTGCGCCTCTAATCGATGGCTTCTTTCTAAAGACGGTTTAGTAACAGTGTATGTATAATTTATTTGAAAAGCCATTTCTAAATAAATATAAGATGTTATTGCAAGAAGTATAACTGGACTTGCAAAAAATTGAAATATGTTATCAATAGGTATCTCCTCTAGAGAAATATCAAGAGGATACGGCAAATCTTCCAAATATTCAATGCTTATATTAAATAAATCTAGCATATCCTTAAATCCAAATACCATAAGAGGAATTACTAACATAAGAACTATAGAACCGACGACTATAAGATCATTCTTTGGGTTTGTTTTAAGAAAAGCTTTAATTGCGTAAATTATTGAGATTATAATTAAGATTTGAAATGCTATTAAATAAATATTCTCATTAAAAACAGCGAGTTCTTGCCCGAGTAAATCAGGAATTTGATTAATGTCTGGAGTTATCCCGTTAGGGAATGTAAACCAAAGACTTAATAGACCTCGAAAGAAATGCTCTAGTAACGTAATCATATGTGGTTGTGTTGCTAAAAAAATTACGGATGAGATAAGAACGCTAAGTATAGCAACACCGTAAGCTGCTGTAAAAATTAGATAAGTAATCATATTTTTTAAACTAATAAAAAATGCAGGGAATACAAGTTCTCCGCTTGAAGTTGTAACAACTTCGTCAAAATGAAATATTGAGAAAAAAATAGTCAGAATCCATACAAAAATTAACGCGTTAACACTTTTTAAAATTAAAAGGTAATATCTTGTCATTTTTTAATACGCACTCCCTTTTTTCTTCGCATCCATATATGTACCTAAAACTTGATTCATCATATCATCCGGACCAACAGTTATAATATTAACTCCTAAATGTCTTACCTCTTGTTTAAATTTTAGGATATGCTCCATCATTTCTTCACTGATCGCTTCAGCAAGAGCTTTATCTGTTGACGACAAATCAATTTCATGAATTTCAAACCAAGGACTAAAAGGATTGATAACTATAATTGTGTGATTAAATGGAGCCAATTTTCGAATTGCATGTCCTATTTCTTTAACATCTGCTTCTAAATCTGAAATAACAAATATTAAACTACGTTTTTGGAATCGTCTGTTAAAGAAATCCATTGCTTCAACCATTCTTAACTTTCCTTGTGGTTTGACTTTTGCAACAAAATCTAATACTTGATAGAATTGATCATCTCCACTCCTGGGTTTTAAAAATTGGAGATTTTTCTTATCTGAAAAAGTAAATACGCCCACATTATCTTTACGAGTTAAAGCCACTTTTGTTAACAGCATACAAGCTCTGATTGCGTATTCGAATTTTGTGTTTTCTATTGCACCTCCTGCCATAGAACTCGATGAATCTACCAATATCATGATCGTTACATCTCTTTCGCTTTCAAATTCCCTTACTATTAACTTCTGGGTTCGAGCACTCGCTTTCCAATCAATGAGTCTAAACTGATCTCCAAATACATACTTTCTCATTCCATAAAATTCTGAGCCAAGACCCTTCTGTTTTGATCTTTGTAGCCCATAATTTAAAGTTAAAGAGCGTTTAGAACCTAAAATTTCTATTCTTTTTATATCTTCGTAAGGAGGATAAACAAGTATATCTGAAACACTATCAGGCACAATTCTTTCCACCGAATTAAACCCTAATCTATCTTTAACCGTTACAGATAGTGGACCTAGAGGGTATTCACCCCTCACTTTTGGCTCCAGCACATAACTAAATTTAATTACCTTTTTTGGGCCTATCCTTGTAGAAATATAATTTTCCCCTAATACTAATCTAAAAAGTTGAGGGTTGTAGTAATCCCTTATTTCCAGAAAATCAAAACTATGATTGCCCGTATTCTCAATTACAACCTTTATATGAACAAAATCGTCTTTGAATACTTTCTCTTTTTCGAGCTCTCTATGTACCCGCAACTCTTCTATGTTCATTTGGTAATAGAAAAGGGGTAAGCTTACAACAGTACTAAATAGCAAAAGTATAGCGAAATAAATCAAAAAATAATTCTCAAATGCAAATCCTGCTGTTAGAAAAAAAACTGAAAATAGAATTAAAGTTCTTCCTTTTCCTCCTAACATATTATTCCTCCATTCTTAAATTATTTTGATTTTATTCCAATGTTTTTAGAAAAAAAATTAAATAGGTATTGGTATATCTTCAACAATGTTCTTCAACACAGATTTAACATCTAGACCTTCTAATTCAGCTTCAGGTTTTAATAAAATTCGGTGATTCAAAGCGGACATAATTAATGCGCGTACATCGTCTGGAGTTACATATACTCTTCCTAAAATTGCTGCTCTTGCTTTTGAACATTTCATTAATACAAGTGATGCACGTGGTCCACATCCAAGAGCTATCTGAGGATGATTCCGAGTTTTCAATACAATGTCTCTAATGTATTTTAAGATTCTGTCATCTATATAAACCATATTCATTAGTTTCTGAGCAGCAAGTAATTCTTCTCCGCTCGTTATTGCCGTTACTGAAGGAGACTCTCCAGAGATTTGTCTTCTCATTATATCTACTTCTTCTTCTGAACTAGGATAATCTAACCAGACCTTCATGATAAAACGGTCTAGTTGTGCCTCTGGTAAAGGATATGTACCTTCCATTTCCACCGGATTTTCAGTAGCAACTACCATAAATGGTTTATCAAGTGGAAGTGTTTCTCCTTCTATGGTAATTTGTCTTTCGGCCATAGCTTCGAGTAGAGCTGCTTGTGTTTTAGGAGCGCTTCGATTAATTTCATCTGCTAAAACTATATTTGCAAAAAGGGGTCCTTTTTGAAGTACAAAGGCTCCTTCGTTCTGATCAAAGATTTTTGTCCCGGTTATATCTGAGGGTAAAAGATCAGGCGTAAATTGTACCCGTCGAAACGAGATTCCAAGCGTTTTTGCAAAAGTTTTTGCCATTACCGTCTTTCCCAATCCGGGAACTCCTTCAAGGAGAACGTGACCATTCACTAGCAAAGCAATGAAGAGTTGTTGTAAAATTTCTCCGTATCCAACAATGACTCGGCTTACTTCTGAAAGAACCTCTTGGGCAATTTCTCTAATAGGTTCTACATTTAATTCTTCTCTTTCGTAATATTTAGCTTTATTTGGGGCTTCCATTATTTATCACATTCCTTTTTTATATTTTTAATTGATTTTTAATATTTTATTTTATTTTTATTTTAAATTAATTATCTTGAATTATTCTTTATATGTTATTAACCACCCATTCCATTTCAAAAAATAGGGTTTCAAAATCTTGTTCATTTTTAACTTTTGTTCTTCCTTCTTTAATTGCAATAATTCTATCCATAAATTTAGAAATTCTTCTAATCTTAAGTTTTGTTATTGTTGGGTCTTTCGCAATTACCATTCCCATTACATTTTGAGTGGTAATTTTACGCCCCCTTAGAAGGGCATTTAATTTTCGCTCTAATCTCCTATAGAGTAACGTCAAAGCTTTACCATATCTGCTTTTTTCTCTATACCACTCAATTTTTTCGGCAAAAAAGGACGAAGTTCTAAATCGTTCTCTTTCTTCTTGAGTTTCTTGTTCTTTTGCCTTCTTTTTTTCCTTCTTTTCGTCTTTTTTAGGTAAATACTTCTTCAATGAATATATCGCTAATAGCGGATAAACCCACGCTGTAATTGGATTCGTGCTTAAATGAACAATATATTGAGTGATAAACCCAAAAATTCCTGCTGAAGTAAAATCTCTTGAATATTCTGGTCGTATGTGAGCTTCATCGAAAACAACAACCCAATCTTCTTTTGATTCGCCATACGTTAACCAATCTATAATATTTATACCAAACTGGGAATTATCATATCCAGGTTCATTAATTAATTCGTTATTAAATAAGCTAGCGTCAGCTGATAAGAAAACTCTTGAATTTCCAGCATCTTTAGCCATAAAAACCCCTTGTGAATAACCACCAAGTGGCCATCTAGCAGGAAATCCAGGGATTATTCCTGCTACCATACTTAAATCAACATAATC
>Ga0114922_10003628_pt1 | contig 14368 bp, 10 predicted proteins | sample AartaG_FD_100975 | JGI IMG/M metagenome (GOLD analysis project Ga0114922, IMG submission 100975) | Deep subsurface microbial communities from Aarhus Bay to uncover new lineages of life (NeLLi) - Aarhus_00045 metaG | ecosystem: Environmental > Aquatic > Marine > Oceanic > Sediment | place...
CACCGAGGGTGCAGAGAATTTACGTAAAATCAACCCGAGCACCACGGACAATTAAGAATTTGTCCGTGCCACCCGTTGTTATAATTACCCCCGCGCTGGCGCTTGGGGCACATAAGGGCGACTACGTGAATTATTTCCGCGCTGGCACTTGGGGCTCATAAGGGCGACCACGTGGGGTCGCCCCTACTTGACAGGGGGAGGGAAACATGATTGTATATAGTTGTGGTAGAGGAAGTTACGCGAACGATATTTATCAGTGCCGCCGAAGCCAGTGCCGATATGCATGCGGCAAAGCTGATTCATCAGCTTCGCAAAGAACCAGAGAACGTGCAATGTGAGGGTCTGGGGGGCGAGGCGATGGCGGCGGCGGGTTGCAAGCTGCTGGAGAACCTGGTCAATCGCAGTGCGATGCTGACGCATGCGATAGGGCAGGTATTTTTTTACCGGAAGTTGTTGGGGCGTGTGAAGCGACACTTCGCTCAGAATCCGCCGGACGTAGTGGTGGCGATCGATTCGCCGGCGTGGAATTTTCACGTAGCGCTGGCGGCGAAGAAGGTTGGGATACCGGTCTTGTATTACATAGCGCCGCAGTTGTGGGCGTGGGGCGTCTGGCGGATCGGTAAGCTGCAAAGCCGGGTGGACACGTTGGCGTGTATTTTACCTTTCGAGGAGTCGTGGTTTCGCGAGCGAGGCATAGAAGCCCAATACGTGGGGCATCCGTTATTCGACGATGAGCAGGAAATTTCCAGTCCCGGTCCCTGGTCGGAGATCAGTAGGGAATTTCCCACGGTGGCCTTACTGCCGGGATCACGCAAACACGAGATTCAGCAGTTGTGGAAGCCGATGCAGGAGATTGCGAAAAATATTCAGAAGGAATTTCCGCAGGCTCGGTTTTTAACGTCGGTATCGAGTGAGACAAATGAGATTTTATTACGACGCAACGTAGAGGAGTCATTGGCGGTTGATATTCGGCGGACAAGTGTCGAGGCGGCGACGCGGTACGCGGATCTGGCCCTGGTGGCATCGGGTACGGCGACGCTGGAAGTGGCGGCGCAGAACTGTCCGATGATTATCCTGTATCATGTGCCCTGGCTGCAATGGCATCTGGTGGGGCGGTGGCTGATGAAGACGTCATTTTTATCGCTGGTGAACATTCTGGCCGACCGGGAGCTGGCGCCGGAATTCATGCCCTTCGGCGGACGGATCCAGGAGGTAACCGATAAGGCGTTGAGCCTTTTGCAGGACGATGATCAGCGACAGGAGATGCGGATCGCGCTTCGGGATCTTGTGGAACCGATCTTAAAGCCGGGCGCCGCGGCCCAGACAGCAAAACTAGTGAAAGACTTATTACCCGTATATTAATACTACAGCGCGACTTAGATTTGCATAATAGCGATACGGTTTTGTTATAGAAGTAGTTATCTGGGAATCTCCGAGCCTGCATGATGGATTGCTTTCCAGGCGATGGTGACGTTCACCAGTGGAGTTTTTTTAATCGCCTATGCCCTCCAGCTTGGCGCATCGAATTTCGTGATCGGATTGTTAGCGGCCATCGGACCATTAGCACAGTTAATGCAATTGCCAGCGATTTACGTGGTGGAGCGGTTTCGCAATCGACGGGCGATTGTAGTGCTGATGGCCAGTATCAGTCGTCTGTGTTGGCTGTTTATAGGATTGATTCCCTTTTTGTTCTCTCCGCAGTTGGGCCTGGGTTTATTGCTGAGCGCTCTGATCATCAATTCCACAACGGGGGCCGTCTCGGATTGTGGCTGGAATTCCTGGATGCGCGATATGATTCCCCAGGACATCCTGGGGCGGTTTTTTTCCCGGCGCATGCAGATTGCCGTGGGGATCTATGCTCTACACCGCTTGGCGATGATCCGGGAAGTCGGGGACGTGGAGGAAAAAGTCATTTTACAGGAACTGGCCACCGAGGTAAAATTGCAGATACGCACGATTTCCACCATGGCGGGATTACGGCACATGTTCAGCGTTCCGGTGTTGATCCCGGATCGACTGCGAGGCAAGAAAGGAAACAATGATCATGGCGCGAGCACGTAAACGGATTTCCAAAAAGGCAGGTTTAGCCCCCGGAAGCCTCATCCATATCGGCGAGAAAAAAGAAGAACAGGTCCGGATCACCCTCATCGATTACGATGCCGATCATTGTGAACAAAAAACTATCACACAGGTCAAAAAGGCCGCGTCGCTCAAGGACACCTCCTCGGTAACCTGGATCAACATCGACGGCCTGCACGATGTGAAAGTGATCGAGGACATCGGCACGCATTTTGATCTACACTCGTTGACGCTGGAAGATATTTTACATACCGGTCAGCGGCCCAAGATGGAACCACATGAACATTATATCTACGTTGTGCTCCGCATGCTGCGCTATGACTCTGAAAATCAAAAAGTACTCTCGGAACAAATCAGTATGATTCTGGCCGATCATTATATCCTTACTTTCCAGGAAAGCATCGGCGATATGTTCGATCCGATCCGCGAGCGTATCCGGGAACCGAACAGCCGGCTGCGCAAATTCGGGCCGGATTACCTGCTCTACCGTCTGCTGGACAGCATTGTGGATCATTATTTTGTGGTGTTAGAAAAAATCGGCGACGAAATTGAACTCTTACAGGAACAGGTCTCCGAGGACCCGGATGAAAAAATCCTACAGGAAATCCATCGTATGCGACGGGAACTGATCAACCTGCGCCGCGCGATCTGGCCGGTGCGCGATCTGATCAGCAGTTTCCAAAGGCTGGAATCACCTCTGATTCAGGAAAAAATCGATGTGTTCCTTAATGACCTCTACGATCACATTATCCGCGTCATCGATACCGTGGAAAGCTATCGGGAGATGATTTCCAGCCTGCTCGACCTCTATATGTCCGGCATCAGCAACAAGATGAACGCCGTGATGAAGGTGCTGACGATCATTGCGACGATTTTTATTCCCTTAACGTTTATTGCCGGAATCTACGGGATGAATTTTAAGCACAGCATGCCGGAACTGGAATGGCCCTGGGCGTATCCGGCCCTCTGGCTGGTCATGATCACCATAACTCTTGGCATGATTCTCTTTTTTAAACGCAAGAAATGGCTCTGAGGATACCTACGCTAACCACCCTCCGAGAATAACATCGGGTGCCATGCCCACGCTTGCGTGGGCATGTTGAATACAGTTTAATAACTCTTCTTTACAATTTATAAAGGAGAAACACGATAAAACAAGGAGTTTGTAGATGAAATCCAATCCTGACGAAATCATCCCTGCCGACGAACGGAAGGTGGCGTATTTTTCGATGGAGATCGGCCTGGACGCCTCGATTCCCACCTACAGCGGCGGATTAGGCGTGCTGGCGGGAGATACCATCCGGTCCGCTGCGGATTTGAAAGTGTCCATGATTGCTTTTACCTTGCTGCATCGAAAGGGCTACTTCTATCAACGACTCGATCCGAACGGCTGGCAAATCGAAGAATCCGTGGAATGGGTGGTTGATGATTTCCTCGAAGAACAATCACCGCGGGTGAAAGTACAAATCGAACAGCGTGAAATTACACTGCGGGCCTGGAAATACGAAGTCAAAAGTCACAGCGGCTATGTTGTGCCCGTGTATTTTCTCGATGCAAATGTGGAGGAAAATTCCGAATGGGACCGTAGCTTGACCGATTCCTTATATGGGGGCGATTCCTATTATCGTTTGTGTCAGGAGACGATACTCGGTCTGGGCGGGGTACGGATACTCCGGGCTTTGGGGTATCAGGATGTCGAGCGGTTTCATATGAACGAAGGACACGCGAGTTTGCTTACCCTGGAATTACTTAATGAGCGAATGCAACAAGAGAGCAGGGATACAATTAATGATGCGGATATTGAAATCGTACGAAAAAGTTGCGTCTTTACCACACATACGCCTGTGGCTGCCGGGCACGATAAGTTCCCGTTGGATATGGTCGAACGTGTCCTCGGGCGTCATCCGGCATTTGAGATGCCTAATGTGTTTTGTTGCGACGGACAGTTGAATATGACGTATTTGGCCTTGAATCTGAGTCATTATGTTAACGGAGTGGCCAAAAAGCATGGTGAAGTATCGCAACTGATGTTTGCTCCCTATATAATTGATTCAATTACCAACGGCGTACATGTTGCTAGCTGGACCAGTCAACCTATTCAAAAATTATTTGATCAATATATTCCGGGTTGGCGGGAGGACAACTTTTCTCTCCGTTACGCCCTGAATATACCCAATCGGGAAATCTGGCAAGCGCACATGACGTCCAAACGCAATCTGATACACTTTGTGAATCGGGAATATAACAGCGGTATGGATACGGATGTCCTGACACTCGGCTTTGCCCGGAGGGCGGCAACCTATAAACGGGCGGATTTACTGTTTTCGGATATACAAAAACTCAAAGCCATTGCAGTACAATCCGAAGGCTTGCAAATTATTTATGCCGGCAAAGCACATCCGAAAGACCAACAAGGCAAGGAATTGATCCGGAAAATCCATCAGGCCGGAGAATCGCTCCAGCCGGAAATCAAATTGGCGTACCTGGCCAATTACGATATGGACCTGGGCGGTCTGATCACCGCCGGGGTCGATGTTTGGCTCAACACGCCGGAACCGCCTATGGAAGCCTCCGGCACCAGCGGGATGAAAGCGGCTTTAAATGGCGTACCATCGCTGAGCATTCTGGACGGTTGGTGGATTGAAGGCTGCATCGAGAATATCACCGGTTGGGCCATCGGAGAACCAACCGAAAGCGACCGTCAGAAGCGAGATTGGGAATCGGATGCTTTTTCTTTGTATGATAAATTGGGAAACGTAATCGTGCCCATGTTCTATCAGAATCGAGATAATTTTATCAATATCATGACGCATGCAATTGCCTTAAACGGCTCCTTTTTCAATACGCAGCGAATGATGCAGCAATATGTTCTGCGGGCTTATTTTCGCTGAAATGAACACAATAAGTATTTTGAGGATATTTTTTATGAAAATTGCTATTGTTTATAATCGCGACTCCCGTAGCGTCATCAACCTCTTCGGTATGCCGAATCGGGAAATCATCGGCATGAAAACCATCAAGCGGTTAACCGATGCCCTGAAAAAAGGCAAGCATCAAGTAGTCGCCCTGGAAGGCGACAAGGACCTGATCGATCGGCTCGAAGAATTCATGCCCCGCGTCCTCAAAGGCGAGCGGCCTGGCTTGGTATTTAACGTTTCCTACGGTATCCAGGGACAAGCCCGCTACACCCACGTTCCCAGCATTCTGGAGATGGTCGGTATTCCTTATGTCGGCTCCGGTCCGCAGGCCCACACCCTTGCCCTGGATAAGGTCGTTGCCAAGATGATATTCCAACAGCAGGGATTGCCTACCCCGGATTTCGCCGTTCTGAATTCCTGGGACTCCGAACTACCTGAACTAACCTACCCGATGATCGTCAAGCCAAAAAACGAAGCAGTTTCCTTTGGACTGAAAATCGTACAGAACGAGGAGGAACTCCGTGCTGCCGCCAAGGTCATCTTTGATGAATATCAGCAACCGGTTCTTGCCGAACAATTTATCGAAGGCCGAGAGATAAACGTCGGTCTCATCGGCAATAATCCACCGGAAGCGTTTCCTCCTGTGGAATTGAAATTTCCTTCCGACGGGCCCGCTGTTTATACTTACGAAGATAAGACCCAGAAATCCGGTCGCCAAATCGATTTTGCTTGCCCGGCGCCCATCAGTGAGGAACTCGCCGCCAAGGCGATCCAGATCGCCCGTGGCGCCTTCCAGGCACTGGGCTGCTGTGATTGCGCCCGTGTCGATATGCGCATGGATAAAAAAGGAAATCTTTATATCCTCGAAATCAACAGTCTGCCCAGTCTCGGTGAACATGGTTCCTATCTCATCGGTGCTGCCCATACCGGACTCGATTTTGCCGCCGTGATCAATCGCCTTGTGGATGAAGCTGCCGCTCGGTATTTCGGAACCCCCAAACCGGTTAAAATCAATCTGAAAAACGCCGATTCCGGCGATCTTATGCTTTCCTTTCTTTCCGAGCGACGCGACCAAATCGAAAAACGGATCGAAGAATGGACTCGCGTTCGCAGTCGCACTTCCGATCCCGTCGGTCTGCTTGAAGCCGTTAATAAACTTCAAGATAGCTTCAAAAGCATATCCCTGCATCCCGTACCAGAATATACTGATGAACGGGTTGCCTGGACCTGGCAAACTCGCACTGGATTTAAAAACGGGACCTTATTTATTGGCCATCTTGACGTTCCATTAGGACGCGAAGTACCGTCTACGGAATTTCGTCGAGATCCGGAATGGCTTTACGGAGAAGGTATTGCTCTATCGCGTGCTCCTTTGGTAATGCTGGAATTTGCTCTGCGCGGCTTGCGTCATATCCGCAGGTTGCACCGATTGCCCATCGGCGTCCTCTATTACACTGATGAAGGGCGCGATAGTAAATACAGCGCCGAACTCATTAAAAACGCCGCCGCCCAAGCTAAACAGGTTTTCGTATTACGACCGGGTAATCCTGACAACAAAATCATCACGCAGCGCCGAGGGCAGCGCAAATATCGCCTGCTTGTTGAAGCGGAACCCCGACGTCTGGGCAAGGTACGCAAACAACCCGATGCGCTGAACTGGTTCTGTCGGAAAATTCACGATCTGGCGAAATTATCTTCCCGCAAAGAACGTGTTGCCGTCGCCGCCTCGGATATTCATACCGACGCCTTTCCCATGCTTCTGCCGCACCGGGTACAGGCCACCTTGTTTTTAAGTTACAGCGATCTCAGCCTGGCAAATACCCTGGAACGGCAGATGCGTGAAATCCTCGGTAAAGATTCCGTTCGCTGGGAACTGGAAATGATCTCGGATCGACCGGCCATGAAAGCCCGTCCTAAAAACCGAAAACTGGCAAAAACACTTTCCCAGGTCGCTGAGCAGTGGGAAATCCCTCTCAAACAGGAATCCTCCCTCTGGCCCAGTATCGCCGGCCTCGTACCCACCTCTGCCGCCGTCGTCTGTGGTCTGGGACCTGTCGCTCATCAGCTTTATACTCCTCAGGAAGCGGTCCAGCGAATCAGTATCCTTCAGCGTACGCTGCTTCTGGCTGAGTTCCTCGTTCAGGAATTGAAAGGACTACCTGCCTATGGAAAAACATCCTCCTAAAACCGGCGATACGGAAACGCAGGATTTGTCTCTGCCGAAATTACGCAAACCGCAGCGTTTTGCCGTCTCCCAAAACGGTATGGTCGCCACCCAGCATTATCTGGCCACCGATGCCGGCATCGAAATGCTCCAGGCCGGGGGCAATGCCATCGACGCTGCCGTAGCCGCCGCCTATGCCCTGGGTGTCTGCGAACCCGCCGCCTCCGGTCTCGGCGGCCAAACCATGATGCTCATTCACCTGACGAAAACTCGCCGTACTTTCGCTCTGGATGGTTCCAGTCGTGCACCCAACCTTACTTCCTTAGCATCTCTGACTGAATCCGATCGACGACGCGGATATCGAGCTACCACCGTACCCAGCACCCCGGCTGTTTTGAATTATGTCCGTCATAAATACGGTACGCTGCCGCCGGAGCAGGTACTCGCACCGGCCATCCGACTTGCCGAAGAAGGATATCTGGTCACCGAACTACAGCGACGCCTTACCCGCCGTGAACGAAAAAACCTACGTGCCGGTACCGCTGCCTCTCTGTTTCTCAAAGACGCACAACGAACTTACCAAGTCGGTGAACGGTTTCGACAGCCTATACTCGCCGAAACTCTAAAGCGAATCACAGAAAAAGGAACTTTCGATTTTTATACCGGTCAGATCGCTGAAGCTATTCACGCCGACATGGTACGCAACGACGGCCTCATCCGGCTTGATGACCTCGCCCAGATCCCCCGGCCCATAGAGCGACGACCTATTACATGCAATTTTGAAGGCGCCAGGATTTTCACCTTTCCCCCGCCTGGCGCCGGACGCACTCTGATCGAAATGCTCAATATCATCTCACACGTACCGGCCAGAGATCGCAATCCCGATACGCCTCGCGGTGCTCTCTGTCTCGCCCATGTAATCCAACAGGCGTTTCGTGATCGTTCGGATCGTCCGTACGATCCGAATTTCTATGCCCAGGTTTCCCGAAAACGCATGATAAGCATCGAATATGCTCAGAAGATTTCCAAACAGATTCGCAAACAAATCCGCACGCGCGGTGAAACTACGCATCTATCAGTCATGGACCGCTTCGGCAACGTCGTCGCCCTGACCCAATCCATTGAACGAGTGTATGGTGCGTGTGTAGCTACACCCGAACTGGGATTTCTCTACAATAATTACATGTCGGCTTTCGAAACGGAAAATATTCGGCACCCCTATTACCTGCGACCTAATGCCGTACCCTGGGCCAGTGTTGCACCCACAATTATCTTTCGCGGTAAACAGCCCTGGCTCGCCATCGGTTCGCCAGGTAGTGAACGAATCGTATCTTCTATCTTACAGGTACTATTGCGCCTGCACCGACAATCGGCCTTTGACGCCATAGCCGCACCTCGATTGCATTGCTCTCTTGAAGGCGTTGTCAGTTTGGAATCTTCCTGTATGCGCAGCGATATCCCCGATACCCTTCAGCGATTTGGCTTCGAAATTGACGAGCGCGATCCGTACTCCTTTTATCTAGGTTGCGTTCAAATGGTCCAACGGGAAGGCAATAAATTTCTCGGCGTTGCCGATCCCCGTCGCGATGGTTCCGCCGGAGGTCCGTAACCATGACCTTACCGCTGCTCATCTCCGTACCCCACGCCGGCCTCAGTATCCCCCCCGACGTAAAAAGCATCTGTATCCTCACATCCGAACAAATCCTGGCCGACAGCGACGAAGGCGCCGCCGAAATCTATAATCTACAAGGTCAGGTAGCCGAGTTTGTGACTACGGATATTGCTCGCGCAGTAGTTGACCTGAATCGCGCCGAAGAAGACCGTCGATCCGATGGCGTTGTAAAAACACACACTATTTGGAACCAACCCATATTTAGCGAACCATTGCCTGAAGCTCTAATTCATACTCTGTTAAACAAATATTATAATCCTTATCACCAGCAACTAACTGATTTAGCAAGAAAAACTCAAATCAAGTTAGGATTGGATTGTCACACTATGGTAGCATTTGGGCCTCCCGTTGGACCCGATCCGGGTAAAAAACGTCCCTGGGTCTGTCTCAGTAATGATGACAAAACCTGCCCGCAACCCTGGCTGGAAAAACTTGCCGAGTGCTTTAAGAAAACCTTCGAAAATCAGGTCTCGATCAATGAACCGTTTCGGGGCGGGTATATTATCCGCTCTCATGCCGACGAACTGCCATGGATTCAAATTGAAATATTCCGGGATTCATTTTATCCCAACGCAGAAAAACGAATTCGAGTTCTTGAAGCAATAACGATGTTTTGCAAATCCCTTTGAAAAAAGATTTACTATCCCGCTTTTTGCCTGATCATCCAGGTTCGGATTTTCCAACTCAACTGCCATTTTTGATAATGACACTTAAAAAGCAAAACAGAGCATTTTTGAACTAACTTGTGGACGAAATCTTCTTCGTGATCTTTCATGCGACCAGTATTTCCTCAGCTTTTGTTTGACATACTTTCGTAACGGTGCGTCTCTCACCGCCTGGCTCTTTCTACTCATGCTCTGAGGCAAAAGCGATAATCCCAGCCCGCCTACGGCGGTCTGTCTTTACCCACAAGCGTTGCGCTTCAGATTAAAATGCGCTACTCTATGTTGCGGGTGGGGAATAAGCCCAATTTGTAGGCCTTGTTGATGGCTGATGGCGCATTGGTTGCATGGAGCTTTTGGTAGATGTGGCTGACGTGAGTGATCACGGTGTGACTGCTGATAGCGAGTCGCGCTGCGATCTCTTTCTTGACGAGTCCTTCGGCAAGGAGCGTCAGGATTTCCATCTCCCGTTCGGTGAGCATCATCTCCGGGGTGGGTTTCTTTACCTGGGATTTTAAGGTGTTCAGGATAAATGTCGCCACGCTGGGATCGAGTGGAGCGCCGCCGTCCATGATGGTCTGTATGCCTTGCCTGATTTGGTTGGCTGTGGACGATTTCAACAGGTAGCCCGAGGCCCCCAGCGTGATGGCCTTCGTGACGTCGGCTTCGTTGTCAGACTGGGTGAGGATCATGATCTTGGTGTTGGGAAGGGTGGCGAGAAAACGGGGCAGGGCATCCAGGCCGGACATACCCGGCAGGTTGAGATCCAACAGAATGAGATCGGGCACTTGCCGCGTTTCATGATCCTGAAGGCTGCGCAAGGCGATTTCAGCGGTGCCGAACTGACTGGTCAACGTGATATCGCGCTCGCGTTTTAGGGCGCGGGCGATCACTTCCCGATATCCGGCGTGGTCTTCTACCAACATGACATGGATTTTATCCGTCATTTAAAAATTCCATAGTTACGGATCTTGAGTGTGAGTGCGATGAGCGTCCCTCCCGTTTCTTGTGGCCCGGCTTCAAGTTTGGCGCCCAGTAAACGAGCGCGGCGTCTCAGGGAAGCCGGCACGTCACCGTTTAGGCCGTGGCCATTATCAGTGACGGTCAGACGAATGCGCTTGGGGTCGGCCGTCACCCGGGCGCATACGCGAGTGGCTCCGGAATGACGAATGATGTTGTGGAGGCATTCCTTGTAGAAGAAGAATAGGTCGATGCGTTTGCGTGGCTTGAGCCTTCGCAATCTGTCCTCTCCCTCAAACTGTAGATCATAGTTCAGGTCGGCCAGCAGGCGGGAAGCGGCCCGTTTCATATCCTCGACGATGTCATCGCAAAGTCCTTTTGCTTCCAGTATGTTGGTGCAATACCGGGCAGCCATACCGCTTCGCTCGGTAAAGACACGCGTCCGGTCGAGAAGTTCGTTCAACTCCTCCGGAGAATCCACGGCTTCTTTGGCAAGATCACTGAGAAGTCCAATGGTATGGAGGTTGGCGCCGAGTTCGTCGTGGAGATCCGCGGCTATGCGCTGCTTTATTCGTCGGATCTGCCGCATGCGCAGCACGCGGTCGATGAGGATGGTCAAGCCGATTCCTGCGGCAAGCAGGGCGGAGAGCCAGGCCATGCGCCGCAGATTGGTTTTTTGCCTATCGTAGCGCCGGTTGAGTTCCATTTCAACGCGCAGGCGTTCGTTTTCGAGGTCGTGGCGACGGGCCAGTTGGTGCATCCATTCACGTATGGGGAGGATGGCGCCATAGAAGTTGTGACCATCTGTGAGAAGATCTATAGAGCGTCGGACCTGGGTCGACGGTTGTGTTCCGGTCACGGTTTTTCCGAGCGCAACGTTCTTCCCGTTAGAAAACAGCTCGATTTCCGTGAAGCCGAATCGTGACGAGCGGGAAGAGGAGACCGGATCCGCAGGGGGGACGATGATGTTCAGCCGAAGATAGCGGTGGGTGGATCCCGGTAAGTCCCACATCATGATAGGCGACATGTCGTAGACTGTGTTTAACCGCAAATCAATCAGTGTTTCCGCGTCTTTGAAGTCGGGATGGTTCGCTCCCTCAAGGCGCATTCGTCGCGGGATGCCGAAGTCGCTCGGTAGGGCCTGAGGCAGAAAGTCGCTCTTTTCGATGGCGTGTAGATGCAGGCGGGAAATCGACGCCGGTGCGCCAAGATCGATGGTTAGAGAGGAAACGGTTCTGGGATCGACACGGTCGATGAATGCCACGCTCTTTTCTCCTGTGGCCGCATCCATCAGATAGGGCACGAACCCATCCACGATGAACCGCTTATCCCAGGCGAGTCCGTCGCGCCGGTTCGATCGGGATTCGACCGATTTATGCAACGCCACGTTTTTCTGCTCGCTAAACACCATGATTTCCGACAGTTGGAGTACATATCGTTCATCAAACGCCCTCAGCGAGAGACGTTCGGCTTCAATCTGTATCCAGGAGGCGGTTACGCCACCGCAGGGGATCGACAGCGGAGCGATCCGGGGCAGAATGTTCTGTTCGCCGGTGAATTCTGCGATCATCTTTCCGTCCGGGGCGTCGACGGTTCCGGCGATCAGGCGGAAGTGTTTGGGAAAGCCGTCGGCCTCGAATCCGGTCTTGGTGTCGCGTCGGATGACCGGAACCAACACGACTTCATCAATGGGGTGCGTTGCGCCAAAATCGATTCGTACCCATTCACGGTGAAATTCGTCATCGTGATAGTTGGATCGATATCCGATTGCCCCGGTGCCACTGCGCAGGCTATACTGAGCCAGTTGGCCCAACTCCGAGTCGATGGCTGACAACCGGTGTTCCAGATGGACCAGTGACAGGTCTGTGAGTTGGGAGGGTGCTTCTCCAGAAGTCGCCCTAACCGGCAGGATTGCCAGCAGCAGGGCGGTAACGAGTATTATTGAGGTTCTGGGCATATCGTTTAATGTCATCAATTGGTAAATTATCCACCTGCTATAGCTCTATAATTGGCCATTATATCACAGCGAGCGGAGGATGGGTATCCCAAGAAATGGGGACTATACAGGCTGTATGCGGGCCTAGTATAATAAAGTAAGCCAGAAATCGTTCAGAAAGGTCGTTTAACGGCGATCTGGAGAACAAGCATGAATTGCACAATCAGAATACTATTCACTTTACTGGGTGGTGGTCTGCTGGCCGTAGCGGCCGCGGCTGCTGAGATTGATCCCACATGGGAGTCGTTGGCGGCGAACTACGAGGCGCCTCAATGGTTTGTCGATGGTAAGATCGGGATCTGGATGCATTGGGGGCCTATGTCCGCTGTTGGAGACCGTCCGAAGGGGCATTTTTATGCGCGCCACATGTATGCCGAAGTCTCCGATTCGGAAGAACTGAACCAGGCGCAAACCTTGACGAAGTGGCACCTCGAAAACTACGGGCATCCTTCCGAGTTTGGTTACGAAAAGTTCATCCCTCTGTTTAAAGCAGAGAAATGGGACCCCGGCGCATTGGTGAAATTATTCAAAGACAACGGTGCCTGTTTCATCATGCCGGTGGCCTGTCATCACGATAACTTCGACATGTATGACTCTTCCCACCCGTGGAACTCAGTAAAAATGGGGCCAAAACGCGACGTAGTTAAGGAATGGAAGGACGCGGCAACCAAACACGGACTCAAGTTTGGTGTCTCCACCCATCTCTGGTGGTCGCCGGGCTACTGGAAGGGCGCCCGAAAATATCAGAAGGAGGGGACCTTGGAGTGGAAACTCTTCAATATGGATTACAGCGCAAGTGGTTACGCCAGTCAGGATAGCTGGAACGAGCACTGGTATGCCCGCTGCTGGGAAATCATCGAGAAATACGATCCCGACATGTTCAACAACGACTGCCCCTATCCGAATGAGACGGCCGGCAAAAGTCTGGGGGTCAAGTTGTTTTCGTCCTACATCAATCGTGACCTGAATGAAAACAACGGCAAACAAACTGTGGTTCTCTCCTTCAAAAACCCAAAAGTAGACAGGGCAGCTTTCACCTATAACCTGGAGCGCGGCAGTTCCGACAAGATTCAGCCTGAGCCGTGGATGTGGGCAACCGATCTTTCCGGAAGCTGGGGCTATCGCAAAGGGGCTGTCAACGCGATGAGTATTCCGGTGATGATCGGAAATGCCATCGATGCAATCAGCAAAAACGGTGTGGCTATGCTAAATGTTGCCTTGCGCGGTGACGGCACGCTGCCCGAAAACCAGGCGGCCTATCTGAGGGCATTTGGTGAAGCGTTGAGAACCAACGCCGAGGGCATCTACGGTTCCAGGCCTTGGAAAATTTATGGCGAAGGCCCGCTGAAAATGAAAGACGGTCGTCAGGGGGAAAACCATGAGGACTTTTCCCAAGAAGACATTCGTTTCACCACCAAAGACGGTGTGCTGTATGCGTTTGTGCTGGCCCCGCCGACAGAGGACATTGTCATCAAGACGCTGGCGACCGGCGGCTTGCTTGATCGTGAAATTGCATCCGTCGAGTTGATGGGCAGCTCCGAGAAAATCAAATGGAAGCGCTCCGCGGATGCGCTGACGATTACCCTGCCGAAAACCTTACCAGGCAAGATCGTCAACGGTTTCCGCATTCATTCAAGGTAAGAAAATGGAAACGACGCGCATGTTAAAGAGAAAATATAGTATTGGTGTAATGCTATGCCAATTGATTCTTTGTACAACTGCCTTCCCGGCAACATACTACGTCTCCCCTTTGGGGGATGATAGCAATGCGGGGTCTTCGGAAAACAAGCCGTTCCGGGTGGTGCAACACGCCATTGATCAGATGAAAACCGGGGACACACTGGTGGTTTTAGACGGTTTCTATACCGGGACGCTTAAGCTAAAATCGGGAATTACCCTACGGGCAAAAAACCCGCG
>Ga0114922_10003629_pt1 | contig 14364 bp, 15 predicted proteins | sample AartaG_FD_100975 | JGI IMG/M metagenome (GOLD analysis project Ga0114922, IMG submission 100975) | Deep subsurface microbial communities from Aarhus Bay to uncover new lineages of life (NeLLi) - Aarhus_00045 metaG | ecosystem: Environmental > Aquatic > Marine > Oceanic > Sediment | place...
GGTAGTGCGAAGCGCGTAAGGAGTCAATTATTCTAATTTCTTTAAGATTGGTATCTATTGTAGGTCGGAAAATGCTGTTTCCTGTACGAATTCAGTAGCTTGTTTCGATGATTTACTCCGTACTTTTTCTCCAGTGAAATGTATTTGGAATTCGGTGTCGTAAAGTTTCCCGTTTGCAAACAGTTAGATGAAATTTATTTGGAGGTTATATGGTAACATTACAGTACTTTAACGGTAAAGAGTGGGTTTATGTAAGCACATGGAACAATGAGGACATGGCGTGGATTAGTTTAGGTGGTGACGATTTCAATTATAGAACAGTTGATCAAAATGGGAATGTGCTTACCAGTAAAGCCAAATAAACATAACGAAAGTGAAGTTATTGTATGTTGAATGTTGAATGGAAAAAGAAAGATTATTATGTTCCCCATTTATATGATATTGTTACTCGGGGTTGTGGAGATGAACAAATTGTTATTAATACTTTAGAAAGTCAAGGGCATGGAAATTTTATTGTTCAATGTCTTATACCGGATCATAAAGGTAAAGTGTTTCGTATAGGAGAGATAGAAGAGAATTTAGTATGTCGATATACTTTAATTCGCCGTGGATCTATTTATGATATGATAAAAGAAGAATTTGGAGATTTTACAGAAATTGCAGATGTTGGTCTTTGGAGATTCCAGAAAACTTTTCATGGATTAAATGGTTAATCTTTTATAGATTTTATAGTTAATGATACAAGGGTATAAAAGGATAGTATTATGCGAATTTTAGTAGGTTGTGAAGAATCACAAAGAGTTTGTAAAGCATTTCGTGCGAAAGGACATAAAGCTTATTCTTGTGATTTACGATCTTGTTCTGGTGGTAAACCAGAATGGCATATACAAGGAGATATATTGGATCAATTAGATAAAGGATGGGATATGTTAATTGCTTTTCCACCATGTACTTATTTAAGTTTCGCAGGAGTAGGATATTTTAATATACGTAAATATGGAGAGAAAGCATTACTTAGACGTAAATTAAGATATGAAGCTATATGTTTTTTCTTAGAACTTTTAGATTGTGATATTCCAAAAATATGTATAGAAAATCCCAGAGGGTATATAATGCATAAAGTAAAACAATCTCAAATCATCCAACCATGGATGTTCGGGGATAGGGCAAATAAACCTACTTGCTTATGGTTAAAAAATTTACCATTGCTAAGACCTACTAAAATAGTTGATCAAGGGGAAATGAATTATCATATAAATTCTAAAGGTAGGGTACACAGAAATAGTGCTTGGTTAGACAAAAATTATAGATATGAAGATAGACAAATTAGTAGAAGTAAAACTTTTCCAGGGATTGCACGAGCAATGGCAGAGCAATGGAGTAATACATCATTTACGAATAATTGGAAAGATAGAATTAAATTTTTAGAGAAAATTAAGAATAGATAGTAAAGGAATATTATGTCATTACAAAAAGAGTATATCACAAGTAAAGTTTTTAAGATGCGATTAGGAATAGGTAGTTCTACTTTTAAAAAGGCAATGAAAGATAGACATATCTATTATGATAAAACGAAACCAGTTGGTAATTCGTATATGATCGAATGGTATAGTAATCGTAAATCATTTTTAGAAAATGCAAGTAATCCGTTAAGATATACTCCTGAAGAAATTCAAAAACGATTACAGAATCGTTTAAAGAAAGATTATCAAATAGTTGAACGAGTCGAAAGAAGTCAGAGTGATGGTGGAAAGTCAGCAGATGAATTACTTGAAATTGAAGAGCCTGAAGATGTTGATAATGAGTTTAAACAAAGGATGAATAAACGCGAAGCCGAAGCAGTTAAACAATTATATTTAGCAAAGCAAGCGAAGTTTAAATATTTGAAAGATGCAGGAGTTGTCGTAGAGAGTGCTCGTGTAATAAGAGAATGGAAAGAGATTGCGATTCATGTTAAAAAGTTAATGTTAGCAATACCGAATAGAGTAAGTGAATTATTCGCAAGTATGACAGATGCTAAAGAAATAAAAGAATTATTAACAATAGAGATTGTCCATGCTTTATCAAGGTTACATTATGAGTATAAAGTCGAGGTTGGAAAGATCGGCTCTGAAGGTGATGAAATCGGGGATACCACAGAAGAAGAAGATAGCGATATTGACGACGCCGATACAGAAGAAGAATAGAAAACGAGTTAAACTTTGCAAACGACAAAAGGAAAGGAAAGAAAAAGGGGAAGAAAAAGTAAAATGTAATCTATTTAGATCTCCTCTGTTTGCTGCATTCGCTGAAGCATTGGCTCCTATTGCGCCCGAAACATTAACTGAATGGTCTGATAAACATCGGCAGTTATCTGGAATTGCTGCACACGAAGAAGGTCCTTGGCGAACGTCAAGGTTTCCATTTTTAGAACGTCCACAAGATTTATTATCTCCACAAGATCCTACACAGTTAATCGTAGTTATGAAGGGAGCTCAATTAGGGTTTACCGAATTAGCTTTGAATTGGATGTACTATACGATTGAACGTAATCCAGCTCCAATGCTTTACGTTCAAAAAACTATAGAAGATGTGAGTGTTTTTGTAAAGCAAAGATTTACACCTGCACTTGAAGCTATGCCGCAGATTGCCAAAAGAATAGGTTCCATTCGTATTGGTACTCGTGGTCGTACGGGTGGAGACTCAATGCGGACCAAAATTTTTCCAGGGGGGATGTTGCGTTTTGGTGGCGCGAATAGCGCGTCGAGTTTGCGATCAATGCCTATTCAAAATCTTGTTCTTGACGAAGATGATAGTTACGAAAGAGATATACAGAGTGAAGGATCACCAAGTGAATTAGCTATTAGAAGAACAAGTAACTTTCCAAATCGAAAAATTTATCGTATATCGACTCCAACTTTGAAAGAAACTTCAGTAATTGAACCACTATTTGAGCAAGGTACAAAGGAGAGATTTTATATTCCTTGTCCGCATTGTGGGAATATGGACTGGATACGATGGTCAAATATCAAATGGGAAAAGGGCAAAAGTGATTTATCTCCTATTCATGTATCGTTAATGTGCGAAAAATGTGGTGTACTTATTGAAGAACGCTATAAAACACAGATGCTTGCTAAAGGAAAATGGATTGCAGAAAATCCAGATGCAGAGTATCCAAGTCTTCATATTTCATCTTTGTATAGTCCGTATGGTTTTTTCTCTTGGCGTGATGCAGCAAAGATGTTTTTACGTGCGACAAAGAATAATGATGATGCATTGCTTAAAACGTTTGTGAATACAGTGTTGGGAGAAACATGGTCGGAGTCAAGTGTTACTGTTAAGGCGAGTAAATTAGAAGAGCGAAAAGAAAAATATCCAGTGGATGTTCCATCGCCTGTAATTGTGTTGACTTGTGGTACTGATGTGCAAAAAGATCGTATCGAATGCGAAACTGTAGGATGGGGACGTGGATTGGAAAGTTGGTCGATTGATTATAGAGTATTTTTAGGTGATACTGAACGTAGTCAAGTATGGGAACAGTTTGATCTATATTTACAAAAGCAATGGCAACATGGAACTGGACAAATGATACCGATTGCAATTACAGCCGTGGATAGTGGATTTAGAACAAAAGTAGTCTATGAATTTTGTAAAATACGATTTCATAGAAATATTTTCCCATGCAAAGGGGATAGTGGATGGGGAAAGGGATATATTGACAGACCAAAAACTGTAAATAAATATGGAGTGTGGGCTTTTAGAGCATTTGTTGACGAGATCAAAAGTAAGATTTATTCTAATTTACAAATTGAAGAACCGGGTCCTGGATATTGTCATTTCCCAGAAAGGAGTGTTTACGATACTAATTATTTTAGACAATTAACTTCAGAGAGAATGGAAACAATCTATTCAGGGGGGAGGTATAGAGTACAATGGGTTTTACCGAAAGGTCGTAGGAATGAAGCTCTTGACTGTAGAGGTCAAGCGATTGCTGCATTGACAATAATGAATCCAAATTTTGATGCATTAATTGCGAATCAAATTATTGCTCCAGTTTCGGTCAGAGCAGCTCCAACATCAAGGAGAAGAGTTCATCATAATAATTCTTTTTAGAGAAAGGACTTTACAATGGCAACACAGACAGAAATTAGAAGAAGATTAGCACTTTATAAACTTGCCGAGGCGGCTGTACTTAAAAATCAAAGTTATACGATAGGAAATCGTACATTTACTCGTGCAAGTTTAAATTCTATTCGGGCAGAGATTAAAGAACTCGAACAGCAATTGACAGCTTACGAGGGGAACGGGGGATCAATCCGTCCACGAAAGGTACTTATGCGAGATGATTAAAACCGCATAAAAACCGCATAAAAACCGCAATATATTTTTTACTTGGTAATGTGTAAATAGGGTACTTTATAATATATGAATAATAATAATAAGGTACCTATTCGCATTAATTTATTAGATCGCTTTATTTGCGGTATATCTCCAAAACTTGGAATATCTCGAATTCGGTCCAGAGCTGCTTTACAGTGGATGGGAGAATCGGGATATATCACTCCAGGGTCCTCACGTAGATCAATGCGAGGTTATAATCCATCGGCTTTATCTCCAGATCAAGATACTATTCCAAAATTAAAAGTGTTGAGAGCAGGAAGTAGGGATCTCTATTGTAATACTCCTGGAGCAACTGCACCGATACGACGATATAGAACTAATGTTATCGGATGTGGTCTTGCTTTGAGAAGTCAAGTAAATAGAAAATTACTTGGTCTTACGGATGAAAAAGCAGATGATTGGCAAAGAAATACAGAAAGAGAATTTCATTCATGGGCAAATACGCAAGATTGTGATCTGACAAGAACACAAAACTTTTATGAATTGACCGGTCTTGCTTTTTTATCGACTATGTTGTCCGGGGATGTTTTTGCTGCACTTCCGAGAATTAAAAGGCCAGGAGATATCTATCCATTAAAGATAAAACTTATTGAAGCAGATGATTGTTGTAATCCAAATAATATAATGGATACAAATAAACTTGCTGGAGGTATTGAGGTAGATAGTAATGGTGCTCCAATTCGGTATTACTTTAGGACAGTTAATTCACAAGATACAGTATTTACAGGAATATACACTTGGACAGATGTTCCGGTTTTTGGGAATAGATCTGGTCTTCGTCAAGTATTACATTTATTTGATAGAGAACGACCTGCACAACGTCGTGGAACACCGATGCTTGCTCCAGTTATTGAGCAGTTAAAACAATTAACAAGATATAGTCTTGCTGAAATAGATGCAGCTATATTGAACTCCTTCTTTACAGTTTTTGTAAAGACACTTCCCCCTATTGGTTTACAACCTGGGTTTATACCTGGAGTTCCTCCTACACTTGGTGGTACTCTAATCCCAGGAGGACCAGATACTCCAACAAATCCTGCAGATGAAAAGGTTTACGAAATGGGTCGTGCGACTATTAATGAGCTTGATCCAAATCAATCAATAGAATTGGCAGATCCAAAACATCCAGTATCTGGATTTGATACTTTCTTTACTGCATTTATGAAGCAAATTTCTGCAAGTCTGGAAGTACCATTTGAAGTAGTTATGCTTCATTTTACATCTTCTTATTCTGCATCAAGAGCCGCATTGCTCGAAGCTTGGAGATCTTTTATTTATCGTCGTTTCTTTATGGCAAGAAATTTTTGTCAACCAATATTTACACACTTTATGTATGATGCAGTTCTATCTGGACGGATATCTGCTCCTGGATTTTTGAGTGATCCTGCAATTCGTCAAGCATGGCTCGGTAGTGCATGGATAGGTCCTGGTAAAGGAATGATCGATCCTTTGAAAGAAGTTAAAGCTGCTCGTATGAAAATAGATAGTCGTCTATCAACACATGAAGATGAATATTTACAAATGCAAGAGACTGGTGGAGATTGGGAAGGTTCTATGAATAGATTGTCAAGAGAGGAAGCGTTTTTAAGTAGTATAGACTTGACTAAATTAGATTTTGTAGAAAACATGGCAGAAAACAATAATGATAATGATGGAAATAAGGAGAATGAATGAGTAAGATTAGTGAATGGATTTTTGCACATAGATGGGCAATCATACCATCTGCATTGGAAGCGATTATGGAAATTGTTGACAGGAATTTAGATATATCTGCTTCTGATCTGGCAAAGTCATTGCATGGGGAAATGTGGGAAAGGTATATTGACGAACAAGGTAATCCAATTCCAGTTACTTTTAATGCTCTTGAAGCATATAATTATCCAATTCTCGAAAATACTCGTCGTGTCTCAATGGCAGACAATGTTGCGATACTTCCGATAATTGGACCATTGACACCACGCTCGAATTTTTCAAGTAGTTTTTCTGGTTCTGTTTCTGTACAATCTCTTGCATATGATTTTAATGTCGCATTGGCAAGCAAAGAAGTTTCTTCTATTATTTTAGATGTAGATAGTCCTGGTGGTGAGATTACTTTTATTTCTGAATTTGCAGAACAAATTTATAAAGCACGAAGTCGTAAACCTGTCTTGACATACGTTGGAGGGATTGGTGGTTCTGCTTCGTATTGGTTAGGTTCTGCTACGAAGGAAATAGTTTTGGCAGATACGGCAGAAGTTGGATCGATTGGAGTGGTGGCTGCATACACGGATTCTTCTGAAAAGGAGGCGAAAGCAGGGATTAAACGGTATGAGATTATCTCTAATCAATCACCAAATAAAAGACCAGATCTTTCGACTGAGAGTGGTCGTGGACAAATACAAATTATTGTTGACAATCTTGCGGATGTCTTTATATCGGCAGTTGCGAAGTATCGTGGAATTGAGTCGAAAGACGTACTTAACAATTACGGACAAGGGAAAATGTTTGTAGGATTGGATGCAGTTCATCGGGGCCTTGCTGACAGGGTAGGCAGCTTGGAATTGCTCATCTCAGAGCTAAAGGTCAATCATACAACTATTTTTTATGGAGGAATTATGAACATTAAAGAACTTGAAGCTAATCATCCTGAAATTTACAAAGAGGCTATTGCTCTTGGGAAATCAGAAGCATTGGCTGAAAATCAAGAAGCACTTAATTCTGCGAATGAGAAAGGTGCTAAGGTAGAGCGTGATCGTATTGCTTCGATTGAAGCTATTGACGCTCCAGGTTATGAAGATCTTATCGCGAATGCAAAGTTGGATCCAACAGCGAATGCTGAAAGTGTCTCATTGAAAATTCTTGAAGCACAGAAAAAAGCGCGTAAAGCAATGTCTGATAAATTGGGAGATGATGGTAAGGAACTTGCAGATTCTCTTTCAGGTGTTGGAAGTAAAGAAAGCGGGAGTGATGGTGGAGAAAAAGATTTAATTATTTCTTCTGCTGTCAAGGCAATGAACGAAAATCGGTAATATATTTATATAGGTAAGTAATTATTTAAAATATAATTGCTCAATCTAAACAATAACAATTTAGAATAGGAGAAATCCATGGGTGAATTACTTGGAACATTTACTCCCGATAATCTTATCGGTGGGGATAAAAAATTAGTGACGGAAGATATTCTTGTTGCTGCAGGACAGAATCTTTCTCGTGGGTCTGTTCTTGGTCGTACGAAAGTTAGTGTTCCCACGACAGGTACATTGGCAGGTACTGGAAATGGGACTTGTACATCTGTAGTAGGTGGAAGTAAGACTATCCCTGGTGCTTACTTGGTAACTTGTACTGTCCTTCCAGTGACTCATGGTGGGACATTTAAGGTAACAAATCCAAATGGATTGTTACTCGGTGAGTTTACGATGCCGGATACAGCCGGTGGAACTTTCGATTTTAAGAGTGATGAGATTAGTTTTACTCTGACTGATGGAGGTACTAATTTTGATCTTACGTCAATTTTTACAATTACAGTGACCGAAGGTGTTCCGAACGTTGGAACAGCTGGTGCGAATACTGGCAATGGGACTGTAACACTTGTGGAAGGTCGAAGGTATTTGAAAGTTGGTATCTATACATTGACTTGCACGGCTGCTGTTACACATGGTGGAACTTTTTCAGTTGTAGATCCTGATGGTAATTCACTTCCGGATGCAGTAATGACTCCTGGAGCTGGTGGGACAACTGCGATTGAGAATGATCAAATAGCGTTTACTATTACCGATGGAGGTACTGATTTTGTTGTCGGTGATAGTTTTACAATTACAGTTACTGTTGATCCAAGACAAGCTGTACTTCTCAGTAAAGCTGCGACTGATGGATCAAGTGTTCCATATTGTGTTCTATCGGAAGATGTAGATGCTTCGATAGCTGCAAAACGGTCTATCGGTTATCTTGAAGGACAGTTTAATGAAAGGCAATTGATCTTCGCAAGTGGTACAGATATCGAAGATGTTCGTGATGCAATGCGAGAAGTAGGATTAATTCCAGTTGCTTCTCAAATAGCTGGTTCTGTTAATGGATAATCTATATAGCAATGGATAATCTATATAGCGTGAGTAGGAAAGTATAAATTAAAAGTTAAGCTATTAACTGAATTTCACAATTTTAAAATAGGAGAATCCTATGAGTGTAGATCTTTTTGATACCCGGACAATGCTCGAAATAATTGAGCAACGAAAACTGGTCCGTACCTTTCTGCTGAATACATTTTTTCGGACGACTGTTAAATTCAATACGGAATCAGTAGATGTTGATATTGTTAAAGGACGGAGACGATTAGCTCCGTTCGTAAATCCTCGACGTGAAGGTAAAGTAATTGAGAAACGAGGATTTACGACTCGATCGTATAAACCTGCGTATGTAAAGCCCAAGATGGTAACGACTGCGGAAGATATTTTGAAGCGACAACCTGGAAATATTATTTATTCTCCAAATAGTGGTCCTGCTCAAATGGCCGCGGAAGAGTTAGGTCGTAATCTTGGTGAAATGGATGAAATGATTACGAGAAGGGAAGAGTGGATGGCCGCACAAGCTTTGACTACTGGAAAAGTTCTTGTGGTTGGAGAAGGTGTTGACGATGAGTTGGATTTTCTCTTTTCATCTACCCATCTACCAATATTGACAGGGACAGATTTATGGTCTGATCATACAAATGCAACCCCACTTGACGATTTAAAGCTGTGGAAACGACTTGTAAGTAAAGATTCCGGTATAGCTCCATCAATTTGTGTTATGGGTTTATCTGCAATTGATAACTTTCTAAAGTGTGATCAGGTTATGGGAAGTGCTACAAAGCAAGGTGTATTTAATATGATTAACGTTCAAATGGGTCGTATTAATCCACAGATACTTCCAGATGGTGTCATTTATTATGGATCTCTACAAGAGCTTGGACTTGATGTATACACTTACGAAGAATGGTACGTTGACGATAATGATGATATAGAATATCCAATGATGCCTGATAATAAAGTACTTCTTGGAAATCCATCTGCTCGTAGTACTCGTTTGTATGGTGCGATTAAGGATTTGGATGCACTTGCTCCTGCAGCAAGATTTCCAAAATCATGGAAAGAAAATGATCCAAGTGCAAGATTGGTTATGTTGCAATCTGCTCCATTAATGGCTCCTTTACAGCCTGATGCTTTCCTTTGTGCGGATGTAATTTAATCTAATTCAATAACTCGAATAAGGAGTTGATAAATGAAAATTCGTACGATACGTTCAATTAAATTAAATGGTAATTGGGTTACTCCTGGATCGTGTATTGAAGTTGACGATGATATTGCCCGTTCTTTAATCCGGAAAAATGCTGCAGAAGTATTTGAGATACCTGAATTTGAGCTCCCGGAAAGTAATACATCAATTGTGGAGACTCTTTGTCAACTTGAAGAAGTTAATGTAGAGTTAGCAAATCGTCTGATCCAGGCAGGATATACATCAATTAAGTCCATTGCCGATGCAGAGCCAGATGATCTTAAGAAAGTTAAGGGTATCGGTAAGAAAACAGTAGCAAAAATACAAGAATCCGCTGACGATATTTTGTCAGAAGAGGATGATTGACAACTAAAACGTTTACGGAGGTAAAATTCTATGAATTCTCTTTATGATTATGGCAGGAATGCCTTCCTTAATGGGGATATCGACTACACGAATGATACGATAAATGTCATTCTTACAGATGTAGCCGACTATACCGTTAATTTGGCAAGTCACCAATTTCTTACCAGTGTCCCAGCTGGAGCAAGAGTTGCATCTGCGGCTCTTACCGGTAAGTCAACTGCAGCTGGAGTTGCAGATGCTCTTGATACTGTTTTTTCTTCTGTTAGTGGGGATGTAAGTGAAGCTCTTATCCTTGTACAGGATACAGGAAATGAAGCAACATCTCAATTGATAGGTTATATTGATTCTGCAACAGGTTTACCAGTAACACCGAATGGTGGAGATATTACTGTTACGTGGGATAATGGTGCGAATAAGATTTGGAAATTGTAGTCTGATTAATCCATTTACTTAAGAAGGATGTTCGTGCTGAAAAATTTTTCATGAACATCCTTTTTCTTAATTTAATAACAGGTTGATCTAATGGCATGGTATAATTCAAGTTGGTCTAAAAGAATAAAAGTATTACTTTCATCTTCGTATGTTACTGCGAATTTGACAGATTTTGCATTCTTTGTGGATCTTGGACATTCATCTTTTGCTGATTTATTTACTTATGGAAAAGCAGATGGTTCTGATATTAGAGTGACAAGTGCAGATGGTGTTTCTATTCTTACTCATGAATTAGATTGGTTTGATCAATCAGGTGAGAATGGTGAACTTTATGTTAAGATGAGTCCAACTGCTTCCGCTGACTTTGAATTTTATATTTATTTTGGAAATAGTGGAGCGTCGAGTACTTCCTCATCAAGTACTTGGCGTTCTGAGTTTCGCACTATTCTTCACCATAGTGAATTGAGTCCAACTGTTGGTGGTACTGTTAAAGATTCTTCCCAAGTTGGGACTGCTCTTGATGTTTCACAAGTAGGTACTGGATATACGGTTTCTGGATTGACAGGAGTTACAACTAAAAGAGGTATTGCTTTTAGTGCTGGATCTGGATCGGAAGGTGTGACAATTCGTAGAACCTATGTTTCTGGGGATGGTCAACAATTTATCGCTGGTGAAACTTGGATTCGTCGGCATAGTTCACCAATGCAATATTCTGCTTTCTGTTCTATACCGACAGGTAATCCAGCTTTCAGAATGATGATTAGAGATTTTAATACATCAACTGCAGTACTTCGCCTTCGTGTTTATGGTGAAACGAATTATGAGTCAACAGATACTTTTGATCCAGGTTCTGGTTGGAATCATGTTGCTGTTTGTTTTGATGCATCGACAAATATTATTCGTTTCTATGTTAATGGTGTAAAATTAGGGAATGATGTTACGTGTACCGAAACGCTTGATTATACAGATGCAGATTATCTTGCGTTTAATGAAGATAATGGTGATGATTATAATAATTCTGATCGAGGAGAGTCGAGATATTGGGCTTCTAATAGTGAAGTACATACGACTTTAAATTTATCTTGGTATTCTCTACTTTACAATAATTACGTGAATTTTTCATCTGTAGTTACGATTAGTACAACAGAATCACAGATGACGAATATTACTGTTACTTCTGGTATCGCAAGTGCGGAAGCTTTTGGTACTCCAGTTTTAACAACTGGCAATGTTAATATTGCACCGACTGGAATATCTTCAGGTGAAGCTTTTGGGACACCTTTTATTCCAATAGAGATTTTGGTTCCAAGTATAATTTCACAAGAAGCATTTGGTACTCCTACGGTATTCTCAGAACAGTTTATCGTAATTACTTCTGGAATAGCTTCACAAGAAGCATTTGGTACTCTGCAGATTAATCTTACAATTCATGATCCAGGTGGGATAATTTCACAAGAAGCTTTTGGTTCTCCAATAATAAGTAGAGGTCCAGTTAACATTTCACCTTCGTCAATTGTTAGTTCTGAATCTTTTGGGGTAGCTATATTTGCGTATGGGATGTATTACATTAATCTCAATGGACAAGGAATTGGAAGTGCGGAAGCTTTTGGTACTCCATCTTTTAAAATGTCAATTGTTTCAGTTGGTATCACAAGTGCGGAAGCTTTTGGTACTCCAGTTTTAACAACTGGCAATGTTAATATTGCACCGACTGGAATATCTTCAGGTGAAGCTTTTGGGACACCTGTATTATTAGTTGGGAATACTAATATAAATTCGATAGGAATTATTAGTAGCGAAACTTTTGGTTTACCTGGTATAAATACTGGTAATGTTAATATTGTACCTTCAAGTATTGTAAGTGCAGAAGCATTTGGAGCACCTGTAATAATAGTCGGAGAAGTCAATATCTTACCAGTAGGTATTGTTAGTGGTGAGACCTTTGGGTTGCCTATATTAAGTACTGGAGGGGTTACTGTACAAGTTAATAGTATTCTGAGTGCAGAAGCTTTCGGTTTACCTACTTTACATACTGGTAATGTTTTAATATCTGCTAACTCTATATTTTCAGAGGAATCTTTCGGAGCTCTAATTGTAAATCCAGGTCCAGTTAATATAAATCCTATAGGTATCCTAAGTGAGGAAGAATTCGGGAGCTTGCAGATTACAACTGGGTCTGTTAATGTTTCTCCCAGTGGTATCGTAAGTGAAGAAAATTGGGGATCAATTTCAATTAGTATGCAGATACGTGTTGATAGTATTCCGAGTGAAGAGGCTTTTGGTGTATGTAGTTTTACAACTGGTAATGTATCTATACAGATAGAAGGTATAACAAGTGAAGAGGATTTTGGATCATGTATTGTTAGAAATCTTTGGGTTCTTTATCCTGAGTCAATTAATAGTTCTGAAGCTTTTGGTGTTCCTTTAATCCGTGTTATTACTTCTAATGCTTTTCAAACGATGATGGAAAATGATTTAGATGAGACTTTCTTTAACGATACAGAATTTGCGGAACATGCGACATATGAACATAAATCCGGATATATATTTGATCTAATAGTTATATTTGACAACGAATACATAGCTGTTGATCCAGATACCGGAGTTGATTTTATTAGTCGTGATCCGCAAGTACAGTGTCAAACATCTAAATTTATAGAACGTATTCGTAAAGGTGATAAAATAGTTATACGTGGAGAACGATATGAGGTTCTGGGTAATCAACCGGATGGAGTTGGAGTAACAATTATTAATATACATAAAGAGAAGACAATATGAATTATCCAACAGATATATTTGTATATCCACATAACAAACAACCACACCCGAGAATATTAATTCGTAATCGTGTTAAAGAGTTATTAATAAAGAATACTGATTTGGGTGGGCATTGGTTCTGCTCAAGACCTAAGCCTATCTTTTACACAGAAACTCCGTGTGGTTTGATCTACTTTACGACAGAACCAGCGGATCATCAAAATACAGCTCCCAGAAATTATAAGAGGGAGCTTAGTTTGACAACAGAAGTTGCAATGGTTTCTAATTCAGAAAGAGAAAACGAACTTGACGATTGGTTAGATTCACGAGCGTACGAAATAGAACAGACATTTGGTGGAGATCGCTTTCTTGGATTAAAGGGATTAGTTGGTGATGTTACGTTTGTACGAACGGAGCCTGTTGATATCGTGGCAGACGGGGATGTAGAAGTAGGTGCTTTACGATTGTTTTGGAATATAACTTACTTTACGAATCTCTTTTATACTGGTAAACTGGATGAATTTCTAAAATATAGTGCCGATTGGGAAGTGCATGAAGAGCATGAAGGATCAGAAGCTGTTGACAACGTAACTATAAGGGAGGAATAACTATGATAATTTCAAAGGTAAAGCCAAGAGTCCCAGGAAGTATTGTAAGGGATACTAATGGGACTATCTTACCGCAAGAAGGAGAATTAATTCCAATGTCTACTTATTGGCGAAGGAGACTTAAGGATGGAGATATTGTTCTTGTGGAAGATACGATTATAGATGATAAATCTTCAAAAGGAGATAATTCGTTATCTGAATTGATGTCCGTTAAACAAAAGAAAAAAATTAATACTGGAGGTATCAAATGACAATTAGTACAGATCTTCGTGTTCCATTTATATATGTGGAATTTGATCCGTCAAGAGCATTTACAGGACCGAGTTTACTTCAATATAATGCTCTTTTAATTGGTGGAAGAACGTCTGGTGGAACTCGGGCAGAATTAATAATTGATAGAGTGACAAGTTATGACGAAGCAACAAAATTTTATGGAAGCGGTTCTCAACTTGCTCGTATGTTTAAGAAATTTTTTCAAGGGAACAGAACAACTATTGTCTATGGTGTTTCGTTGGATGATGCTGGTGCAGGAGTAAAGGCGACTGGTACATTCGTAATTGGTGGAACAGCGACTGCTCCTGGTTCTTTTACA
>Ga0114922_10003630_pt1 | contig 14361 bp, 11 predicted proteins | sample AartaG_FD_100975 | JGI IMG/M metagenome (GOLD analysis project Ga0114922, IMG submission 100975) | Deep subsurface microbial communities from Aarhus Bay to uncover new lineages of life (NeLLi) - Aarhus_00045 metaG | ecosystem: Environmental > Aquatic > Marine > Oceanic > Sediment | place...
CGCTTATAGCTGCGGCGAGACTGACGATACGACAACCCCAGCTTCTCTGATACCTCCAGTATCGTCATACGACCCTCTACTATACCCTCGAACTCCACCTTGCGACGCCTCTCCTTCGCACTCATCAACAAATGTCCTTCCATAATCACCTCCTCAAAAAAGGAGGATAGCATAGAGGACATTTCTACCGAGTCCACCTGAGGACATTATCAAAGAGTTATGACACGTGGAATATCGGGCTCTTGACGTGTTGTTACTCCTGCTGATACATTGTGGCGCGGGTTGGCAAGAGGTAGAGCTTTGAGCGCACATGGGTCAGCCTAGGTTTCCTCTTGCCGAATCCAGAGCAATATGTTATGATGTCAATCGTTGAGGGGGGTATCAGATATCGCGTAGGTTAGGGCAGGCGGTTTCACGCTTCTTTGTCCTGTCGCACTTGCTTGCGCCTATCTGTCACGGAGACAAACAGGCGCCTAGCAAGTTTGTCAGTGTTATGTTTACTCTGGATATGGCAATGCTATGAAGAAGCTGAGTCTGTACAAGTTAGGCTTTCTCGGGCTTGCAGCCCTTTTGACCTTCATTTTCTGTGGTGTGGATTTGTTCCACACGGAACGCTGTCCACCCGCAGGATCGCATTATGGGGTAAGCTCTGAGGATGTGTGTCCGGCATGTACGTTCAGGGCTGGCGCAAATTCTGCTGAACCTCTTTACACCAGTCTCATTGTTCCAGCAGAGATGGCTTGGATCAATATGGTTACACATCCGGCCATACTGCTCTCGAATGAACCAACCTGTCAACTCTCTATAAGAGCACCTCCCTCCAATATTTCCTGCTGAAGCCGTAACCATCGATGTCAATGTTCAACTTACTCTACGGACTCCACCATGAAGAGTTTGCGGCTTGACTGAAATGGGTATTCTTGGGCTTTGTCAACAGTTCCTAAGCAGGGATATAGATCATCCAAAGGATATGAGAACATGAAGAGCAAAATCATAGCGGTCGTTGCAGTGTTTGCCGTTTTGGCCACTTGCATTGATGCTGGCTTTGCACAGGAAACGGGCGAAAGCGAGTTGGCCGAATTGAAACGGCTGGTTATAGAATTGAAACAGCAGATGCAGAACATGGAGGAAAACCAGCAACAAGAGATCCAGGTTTTGAAGGAAGAAATTGAACAGCTCAAAGAAAAGAGTAAGGTCGCCGAGCAGGAGGAACCAGAAGCAGAAGATGAACAGGCGTTTCTTCGCAGTTTGGCCGAGGACATGGCCGGCGAAAAGCCCGCTGAGGAAGTCAAACCACCGGAAGAGACCGTTTTCAAATTCAGGGGTCTGAACTTACGGAGCTTCAATCCCGAGATCAGCGTATCGGGTGATTTCCTGGCACACTACACGGACCAATCTGGGACTCGACGGCGCGCGGACGCTGAGATGCGTGGACTTGAGCTGAACTTTCAATCCTACCTCGATCCATTTTCGCGCATCAAGGCGACAACGCACATCAGTGATGACGGCGTGGACCTTGAAGAAGTTTATATGACGCGGTTTTCTGTATTTGGGAACGCAAGCCTCGACCTGGGCCGTTTCCGCCAGCAGTTTGGCGTGGTCAACCGCTGGCATGAGGATGCGCTTGATCAAGTCCAGTACCCGTTGGCCCTTCGCAATATTTTCGGAAACGGAGGACTTAACCAGACGGGTGTCTCTCTGGACATGAATCTTCCCGAGTGGGGCGATGTTTACCAAGGCCTTACACTGCAGCTGACCAACGGCGAGAACGATCATCTTTTCGATGGCGAGACACTTGGAAATCCATCAATGCTTTTCCACTACAAGAATTACCGTGACGTGAACCGTGACACATATTTGGAATTTGGTTTGTCGGGCCTGTTTGGATGGAACGATGAGTGGGATGTCATGAATAGGGGCTTTCTGGTCACGGATAAGGATGCGCGCGGCACACAGGTCTATGGCTTGGACTTGTCGATGTTGTGGGAGCCGGTGGACCAAGCGCTCTACAAGAAGCTCGAATGGCGCAGCGAGTTGTATTACCTCAACCGGGACATCCTTGCCCCGGATGGCTCGGGAGGAGACAGTCTGAACGCCTGGGGTGCATACAGCTATATCCAGACCAAACTCGGCCGCAGTATCGAGGCGGGCATTCGTGGTGACTATTACGAACCGGACAGCAAAGACTACGCCGGAGTGCCCGGCGCCACCTTGTCACCGCTGGCCTATACCGACAGTGGGCCCTATCGTTGGCAGATCGGACCTTACCTGACCTGGTGGCAGAGCGACTTCGTCAAGTATCGCTTGGAATATGACTATGCCGACGGTGATGGCATGGAACGCGCAGCACACACACTGTGGTTACAGGCTATCTTTGCCGCCGGCCCGCATAAACATGAAAGGTACTGATCCGAAATAGGAGGAGAGAACGATGAGTAGAAAAACATTCATCCATGTTGCAGTTTCCTGTCTTGCGATTCTCTGCGTGATCTCAGCATCCACAGACGGCCAAGTTCGCACTCGCACCCGGCATCGCGGTGGTGCAGCGCCTGCAAAACTCAACGTTGTGACCACATTACCGGACTTCGCATCTTTGGCCAAAATGATTGCAGAAGACCGAATCGAAGTCCAGTCCATCGTTCACAGTGTCCAAAATCCACACCAGATCCGGCCCAAGCCTTCCTTTGTCACCATGGTTCGTCGCGCCGACCTACTGATTGCGACGGGCTTGGATCTGGAAATGTGGCTACCCATGGTTGTCGACAAATCCGGTAACACGAAGGTCCGTAGCGGCGAGATCGGCTATGTGGCTGTTTCCGAGGGCATGGAACTGATCGAAATTCCCAAGGTGATCTCCCAGAGTGAGGGGGACGTTCATATATTTGGCAATCCACACTTCACCTGCAGTCCGGTGCTCGCAAAAGCAATTGCCGGAAACATCGCAACGGGATTGATCAAGAACGATCCGGACGGAAAGCAGTTCTATGAGGCCAATTTGAAAAAAGTACAGGATGAAATCGACCGACGGTTGTTCGGTGAAGAGCTGGTCAAACTGATTGGCGGTGATGCCCTCTGTCGACTCGCCAACCAGGATAAGCTGATCGATTTTCTTAAGGAGAACAAGTATCAAGGCAGGCCTCTGATTGAATCCCTTGGCGGCTGGATGGGTAAGATGTTGCCCCTGCGCAGCAAACTTGTCGTTGTCTACCACACAAATTGGTCCTACTTGCTCAAGCTCTTCGGTCTAAGGCAAGCGGGAACGATAGAACTCAAACCGGGGATTCCGCCCTCACCGAGGCACGTCACCGAACTTGTAACCATGATGAAAGAGAAGAAAGTCAAGATTATCATCGCGGCTAATTACTTCGACAAGCGGAAGGTACAGACGGTGGCCGAGCGAACGGGGGCCAAAGCCCTGATCTCGCCATTATTTGTCGGGGGAGTTCCCGGTACTGAGGACTACTTCGGACTCGTGGACTATTGGACAGATACACTTGTTCGGGTCGGAGAGGAAGTCGGCATGTGACGATGATCCATTCCCAGGAGGCTTTAGATGTCCGAGACGATACGACTATTCACATTACAAATTAGCTTGATCGCCGTGGTGCTGATCATGCATACGTATATTGGGCTGCACATCATACGACGGACACTGATCTTTTCGGATCTTGTGCTCGACCAGCTCGCGGCGTTTGGTGCGCTGGTCGGCGTGGCCCTGTACCTTGACTACACCTCTCCCTTGTCCTATCTGATTGCTTTTGCCATGGTGCTCATCGGATCAGCCTTGCTTGCCTGGATCAAGCCGAGAGGGACGGCCATCCCCAGGGAGGCCGTCATAGGAATTCTTTACGCGATGGCACTGGTTATTTGTCTGCTATTGACCGACAAAATGCCCGGCGGGGAAGGCCTTATCACTACATGCCTGTCGGGGTGCATGCTCTGGGTTACCTGGCCACTTGTGCTGACCACCATTGTCGTATACGGAATCCTGCTTGTCATTCACTATGTCTATCGTCGGCGATTCATTGCCCTGGTCGAGAATCCTGGGGCCCTTCACAGGGAACGTTTGTGGGATTTTCTGTTCTTCACGTCCCAGGGCGTGATCACCGTCCTGATCGTTCCCATCGCCGGGGTTCTTCTGGCTTACGCATTTCTCATGATCCCTGCAGCCATCGCGACTCTTTTCACGAAGCGTTGGAGCTCTGCAATCCTTCTTGGCTGGACTGTAGGATTTCTTGCCTGCTGTGCAGGATTGGGGACTTCATACGTTTTCAACTTCCCCTACGGGCCTACTCTGGTACTTAGTCTAGGAGTCTGTTTCCTGGTCTCACTTGTCCTGCGAGTGATAATCAGCGAAAAGATGACCGTGACTGTGAAAGGAAGTAACCAATGATCGAAATGATCGGCCTCCCGTTCCTGGCTTGTCTCGCTTTCGGCATTCCGCTGTCTTACTTCGGATTTCAGGTGCTCAAGCGTGAGATCATTTTCATTGATATCGCCTTGGCGCAAGTCGCGGCTGTTGGCTCGATTGTGGCACATCTCGTCTTTGATGCCGAGGAGGACAGCCTGTTGGCGTACAGCTTGTCCTTTACCTTTATTGCTTTGATGGCGCTGTTTTACGCGGTTACCCGTAAGCGTATTGTTCAAATCTCCATTGAAGCGGTAATTGGCCTGTCTTATGCTATCACTGCTGCGGCCGCCATGTTTCTGGTAGGAGTGGCTCCGGGTCATGCGCATGCGGAAGAGATGCTTGCAGGAAACCTGCTGTGGGTGACTTGGCCCCATCTTATCGCAAGCGTTATTGTGGCTATAATCGTGTTTACCGTGGTTTTGCTCTTTCGAAAACCTTTTCATGAAACCTGCGCAGACTACGACCACGCATTAGCTCAAGGCCACAAGGTCGTTTGGTGGGATTTCCTGTTCTACCTTCTGCTGGGGGCACTGATTACTGTCTCTGTACGGGTTGCCGGAGTGGTGGTTGTGTTCGGATTCCTTATCCTTCCGGCAACCACTGCAGTACTGATTTCACGATCTGTACGCACTCAAATGTTTCTTGCCTGGATTGTGCTTGCAATTGGCTCGGCAGTGGGATTGGCCTTTTCTTATCGCTTCGACTTCTCTATTGGTCCGCCGGTTGCCTTCTTCTTGGGAGTCATTCTTGGGGCCGTAGCAATTGTCCGGCGACTGTTGAACTTGAAAAAAGAAGCGGAGAGGACATGCTAGACGAGGTAAACAAGAGAATGAGACTCTGATTCAGCGACGGCAAGACTAACGCTATTCACAATGCGATTTCCTGTGCTTGAGCCCGAAGTGACCAAGAAGCTCTGATGGTATACAATTAATTGTAGAGGTATTTAACAGGAGGATAGGTAAATGAAAGTTCTAAGAGTTCTCGCAATTGTGTCGCTGTTAGTGCTATTTGCAGTTGTGAGCCAGACGCATGGTCAGGAGACCGGCAGCATGAAGACTATTCTCACCAATTGTGTTGTAATTGATTGTACCGGAAAGCCGCCTATGGAAGACATGACGGTGGTTATCACGGGCAACACTATTACCGAAATAAAGCGTGGAACGTATCGTCAATCTTCCGGAGAAAAGAATGTCCGAGTGTTCGACCTGAATGGCGGTTATGTACTGCCGGGGTTATGGAACGTTCATGCGCACCTGGACGACTTGCTGCCGGATCCCAAGCACCTGCTGGATGACGAACCTGTGGGCAGATCCGCCATCCGGGCCGGACGCAATGCCATGGATGCCCTGCGTCGCGGTTTCACCGGTGTTAGAATTGTGGGGGAACGCGATTATCTGGACGTGGCCTGGCGAGATGCTTTTGAAAGCGGCGTATTCCTCGGCCCCCGTATTTTCGCTTCCGGCAACCCTATCACCGCCACCGGCGGTCACGGTTGGGAACCTGTGGGACCTGTGGCCATTCAAATAGACGGTCCGTACGAAATGCGTAAAGCCGTGCGCGAACATATCAAGAACGGTGTCGATCATATCAAGATAATGGACACCGAACTCAGCCTGGACGAACTAGAAGCGGCGGTGGAGGCGGCCCATCAAAGAGGTCTGAGAGTGTGCGCCCATTCCGCCGAACCCACCTCCAACCGCTCGGTTAAAACCGGCGTGGACTGCCTGGAACACGGCTACGGACTCACCGACGACACCATTCAATTGATGGCAAAAAGGGGCGTGTTCTATGTACCCACGATCATCTGCAATCTCAGCGATCAATATATTAAGGAACGGGAAGAACGGCTGGCACGGCTGGGTTTCAATACCGATAGAGAGGAGGTTGAAGGCCGTACCAATATCGCTTATGCGGACGCGCGTTCACCGGAAAATGCCCTGCTCCAGCGCCGGATTTTACAGAAGGCGGTCAAAGCCGGGGTGAAGGTTTGTACCGGCGGTGATTCCAATCCCCTGGGCGTAATCGGGCTGCTGGAAATCGAACAGTTCGTCCTATCCGGCCTCACTGAAATGCAGGCCCTGATTGCCGCGACCCGGAACTGTGCGGACCTGTGCAGGGTCTTGGATGAACTGGGAACCGTGGAAGAGGGCAAATTGGCCGATTTAATAGTGGTATCGAACAACCCGCTTGACAACATTTCCAATCTCAGAAAACTGGAGATGGTGTTCAAGGGTGGAAAACGGGTCAACCTTGAAAAAGACGAAGGTCAGAACAGTTTCTGGGAGCTCTACTTTATTGCTAAATAGTGATGTAATACGAGTCTCTTCGAACAATTTCAATGACCACTGAGTTGGGATTGCCCAACCAAGACATCCAGCCGACCGCTCCATACCTCGCGGCGGCTAATGCCTGATCGTTAAGCGGCGCAAATATGCTTAGATTATTTCAGAATTAGAGGAGGAGTAAGCAAGATGAAGAGGATTAGCATAATCATCTGCAACCGTTACCATACTTGTGCGGGCGGGAAGTGCCTGCGAGCTTTGCGAAACCGGGAGGGGGCCTTCTCCCTGTACAAGGGAGAGGAAGTCGAACTGGTGGGCTACACCACCTGCGGAGGTTGTCCTGGCGGCAACGTAGAGTACTCTCCAGCGGAAATGAAAAAGAATGGGGCAGATGTCATCCATTTAGCTACAGGCTTGGTAGTCGGCTATCCACCCTGCCCACGCCTGCAAGCTTTCTGTGAATTCATTCCCGCCAAATATGGACTGGATGTGGTTGTTGGCACCCATCCAATCCCGCAAAAATATTACTTGACCCACAAGAAGTTAGGGACGTGGCAGTCGGCTAGATGGGAAGAACATATTCAGCATGTCTTGACAGACGAAGAAACACGTCTGGCATACGATTGACGCTTACCGGAAGCCTTATAAACCGGCACGCACTTGATACTAAACCTACAGGAGAACACGAAACCGATGGTCTTGGGTGCTCGTTGGGGTCTCTGCCCAACGAGCACAGAAAGCGGTTTAGATTACTTCACACTAGCTGCTGGAGGCACAAGATAGCGTCCTCGCAGGCATGCAAAAAGAGGGGGACTTGCCCGATTGACAAGCCCCCCGGTAAGGTTTTGGTAGCGGGGGACGGATTCGAACCGCCGACCTTTGGGTTATGAGCCCAACGAGGCCGTCTTCCGCAACCCGCTGGAAATCAGGAACTTACCGATTCTCATACATTTAGCTAGATCCAACAACACCTGCACATATAGCACATGTTGCACATGTTGTGCAAGAAATGTGGCACAGTTAGTGGCACACTTTTTCGTGGGGAAGGAGTAGTGGATTCCGTCTGGACAGGCGTTCTGAGTGGCACGGGCGTCTCGCCCGTGGTGGTTCATGGGCAAGATGCCCATGCCACGCCACAGAATTGTGTATCCTTAATTGTGTTGAGTTGTACTTAGTATGAGAACGCCCGGCTTACCTTTTCCAGAACTTGGGCGTGAAAACTACCAGGACGGTATAGAGTTCCAGCCGGCCGAGCAGCATTAACATGGAGAGTATCAGTTGGCCGAGTTGCGGAATATCCGCATAGTTCTTTGTCGCTCCAACCCCGCTGAGCCCGGGTCCGATATTGCCGAGACAGGCGATTGTGCTGCTGACGGCAGTGCCGAGGTCCGGTGTAAAAGCGGTCATTATCAGAGAACCTCCCGCGAAAAGGGCGACGAATATCAAGAGAAACGCGCAGATGTTTGAAACGGTATCGCGTTTTATGCTTTTACCGTCGATCTTGACATGTCTGACCATTTCCGGCCGCATATATCGATAGATTTCTCTGAACAGAGCTTTGATCCCGACGAGGATCCTGATGATCTTGACCCCGCCGCCGGTAGATCCCGCGCAACCGCCTACAAACATAAGCAGGATCAGCAATATTCTGGACGTTTCCGGCCAGAGATCGAAGTCTTCTGTGGAGAACCCCGTTGTGGTCATGATCGATGTCCCCTGGAAGAAAGCTGCTCGCAACGATTCTGTGAAAGACTCGTACGTTACGCCCCAGATATTGAATGTCAGGATAAGGCACGCTGTCAGCCAGAAAAGCAGGTAGAACCGGAACTCCGAGTTGCGGAAATATTCGAGAGGTTTACCTGTAAGCAGTTTAAGGTGCAGGACAAAGTTAGTACCCGCAATAAACATGAAAACGATAATCACCGTATCGAAATAGGCGCTGTCGTATGCGCCTACGCTGGCCGTTCTCGTCGAAAACCCTCCTGTAGCCATTGTTGCACACGTATGACACCATGCATCGAACCAGGACATGCCTCCCAGCCTGAGCGCCAGAGTCTCGAGCAGACAGAACAGCAGGTATGCGCCCCACAGAAGTTTCGCCGTGGCCGCTATACGAGGTGTGAGCCGGCCTTTTGAGGGTCCCGGTACCTCGGCCCGGTAGATCTGCATTCCACCAACTTTGAGAAACGGCAGGATTGCCACGCACAGAACCAGTACGCCCATGCCGCCGTAGAAGTGCGTCATTGCACGCCAGAAAAGTATACCCCTGGGGATCTGTTCAATATCCGTCAGGACGGAGGCCCCTGTAGTTGTGAACCCTGACATAGTTTCAAAGAAGGCGGGAATCGGGCCGGGGATGACTCCTGAAAATACAAATGGCAGAGCGCCGAAAAAGGATGCCGCGAGCCATCCGAACGTGGTGATCGCGAATCCGTCCCGCCGCGAAAGCTCGATATTGCCCCGGGTCAACAGCCAGACAGCTATTGCGGCTGCCAGAGTTATCCCGCAGCTGAGTGCGAGCCCGAAAATCGCCGACATCGGGTCGTCTGAGGCATAGGATATTCCCAGGCTCAACACCATGGTCATTCCTATGGCGCCAAGCAAATACGAGATCAGGTGGAATACGGCTCGTTTGTTCACTGCTGTCCCTTGTTATAGGTTTCAGGCACGGAGTTGACACCCCGTGCGCTACTTAAAGATCGACCGGACCTTGTAGGCCGTCTTCTGCAGGCAATAAACAGCCAGCAGATCGTTTTCCTGAAAAACGAAGTCGCCGGTTGGCACAAAAATTTCGTTATGCCTCTGGACGGCAGCTATGATCATGTCGTTGGGCAATCGTGCTTTGCTGAGACGTTTGTCGATCCATTTGCTGCGCGGCATGATGGCCACTTCCTGCAACTCACCGGAGATGCGGTGGAACAGACCCACGTTGATAACGCTTGCACCGTGGACACACCGAAGAATTTCCCTGATTAGAGAAAGGTATGGGCTGACGACACGCTCGACTATCTCGAAGTTGTCGATGATAGGCACATATTCCGGTTTGTCGATACGGGCGATGGTAGATCCGACGCCAAGCTGTTTGGCTTGCATACAGCACACAATGTTCATTTCGTCGTCATCGGTCAGAGCGGCCACGGCGGTACCCGAGTCCATGCCAAACTCTTTCAACACGGCAGCTTTGGTAGCGTCGGCATTTACGACCATACAGTTGTTGGTTTTTTCGGAGATGTAATACGCCCGGTCAGAATCACGTTCAATCAGAATCGTCTCAAAAGACGACGTCTCGAGGAGTTCAACCAGCGCCAATCCCAGGTCGCTGCCACCGACAATTACCACTTTTCGGAACCCCGGTATGGGTCCGCCCAGGGCCCAGTTGAGGAAAGGAGAAGCTTCGTCCGGGTTGAGAACCACGTAAAGTGCGTCGCCTTCCGCACAACATGAGTCGCCGCGGGGGATGTCCAGTTCTTGATGGTGCGCGTGAGCGATAAAGCGTACTTTGCGGAACCACGGTTCTTCGCCGAACTCTCTGAGCGGTTTATCGAGCAGAGGGCTGGCAGCCGGCACTTTGAATCCGACGGCGGCAAGTCTGCCGCCAAGCAAGTTGGCAACTTCGATTGTTCCCGGCAAACAGAACACATTGAATATTTCCTGTGCGCAGTGTTCGTGCTGGCTGACCGCATGATCAACGCCGATTTTTTCGAGATCGGCAAATGGAGATTCTATATAGCTCTTATCCGAAATACGGGCGATTGTATGTTCCACACCGGCATTGTGGGCCCAGCAGCAGGCCAGGATATTGACTTCGTCTCTGGACGTGACCGCTGCGACAAGATCCGCTTTGGCCACTTCCGCCTCCTGAAGGACGGCCGGCGTTGATCCATCACCTTCAACCGCCAGAACATCTATCTCAGAGTCTATGTTAGCCAGAGTCTCGGGATTGTTGTCGACTATTATGACATCATGTCCAACGCTGCAGAGTCTGCCGGCCAAGTTCTTTCCTGTAGTGCCAGCGCCAATAATAATTATTCTCATATATCCTCCGGCTTATCGGACAGACTGAAAGAGGTTTGTCAATTGTCCAGGACGCGGAATCCGCCTTCGACACAAACCGGTGTATACGCATACTCTCTCAATCCAGAGTCCCTTTGCCGTTCTCTTCTGTTTGTCACGTCGGTGGCATGTGTCAGTTATGTGGTTGCGTCGGCACGGACGTGACCCGCGTCTGAATCTTCAATACATCCTCAACAACGCCCGCAACCGTAAAAACAGATCGCTCGTTTCTGTTCCTCATCACGGAGCTTGATTATACACTATACATCCAATGTCTTGCACCTCTCCAGACCCGGCAGTGAGTATACCTTTGATTGTTTGACCTTTTGCGGTTGGTCGAGAATCGATCCGATTCATGTCAGCTTGTTTGCCTTGAATACGCGTTTTCGGGACACATTCAGTGTGAAGGTTGTCGAGATTTGTGGTTCTATTGTGGTGCGGGGTCCACACAATCAATAACATGGGTCATATTACGTGTTTTTGCCAGTGGCGCAGCCGCCACAGGCAGAGCCTTGAGCTATGTTCATAACTCAATGACACAGCATGGCTTACAGAAGACTTGGACAGCGAGTACATTTTCTGTGTCATTAGAAGTATCTGATCCGACTTCGTCGGAATGATTCTGGAAAAAACCACCTCGATCTGTCATTCCCGCGCAGGGGGTCTTCCAAAAACCTATGGGTGGCTTTGTTCCCCAAAAGGGGAACGACAAGATAGCCGTGAGTTAACAACGCGCCGGGGCGCGTTGCAAAGAGATGATCGGCCACGTCAGATACGTTCACCACAAAGTCGACCAGATTACCGACTACCTCAAAGACATGCATGAAATCCTCCGGGAAATCCATGATGCAACCGTGACCGAAAATGGTACAAGCTGGTACGATCTTTACCCAAAGGTCATGCACCACATTGAGAATAGTGCCAACTGTTCCCATCATGATCAGCAGACATGCAACCGCGCCAACGAAGAAGTAGCACACACAGACGGCCAGGTGCTGAGAGGCCCATAAGTTGAGCCTCTCAGCGACGAACGTCCTTGTTCCACGAGCAGTGTTCTCCCTACTCTTCTCCTATCGCGGTACCGTCCGCCGCGGAGCTCATATTCATTGACGAACTGAACCGCGTCATGTCCCGCACGTACCGCACGTACCCGGTTTTCTGCTTCTTGACTCAAGAGTGGCAGAGTGTTTGTCCTTTAATGGTAGGCCGATAAGTCGCCTATGACGAATTGCTTCCGGAACAGCGATCATGTTTATGCCACACTCAAGTCACACGCGCAACAAGAAAAGGTCGTTTGGCGGGCACCACAGATGGAGTGTGTTCAAAAGTTTGATCCTCATGAAACTGTCTTTTGTGCATCAGGTGCGGGACATAATTCCCGCCCTAGCTTACCCCTTTTTCGCTCCTCCTGCACGACTTACGGTAGACTTAGGTAGAGCGGCCGGCAAGGCCTCAATCCAGCGGGTAACAGTCCCGCCGTGCCACTTGCTCGATCTAGACATGAAGTGATGCCACTATTCATGTTGCCTGCATGCTCTGTATCCCGACTTCGTGGTCTGCGTTTGACTCCTGTTGCTGGTTTAAGACTCCTGAGGCAGTGATATGATTCCCGTCGTAGATTGCGTCGTTTTTTGCCTTGATCCACGACTTACCGTGGACTTAAGAATGCGGGAGCTCTGTGCATGCTCCCCCTAACGCCATGTTCGGCAATATGTTGCAACTCAACCATAACCCTAAACCCACGCACATACGGTTCCCTTGTCTTCCGTTGCAGGGCCGGACTCGAACTGAAATGATTATAACGCGGGCCAGGCTAATATACTGAGGACTGAAATGGGCGAAACCCGGACGCGTGTCCGTGTTCCAATGGCGGTTATTGGACGACTTGAGCAACAACGCCGGGCCATGGAATATCGTTGGGGTCTCTGCCCAACGAGCACAGAAACAGGTTTAGATTACTTCCCAGCAATTGCCAGAGGTGCAACATAAGCCCCCTCGCAGGCATGCAAGAAGAGGGGGACTTGCCCGATTGACAAGCCCCCCGGTAAGGTTTTGGTAGCGGGGGACGGATTCGAACCGCCGACCTTTGGGTTATGAGCCCAACGAGCTACCTGACTGCTCCACCCCGCGTCATTGCACCATCTGCCACCTATTATATAGGTGCCCGGCAAGTTTGTCAACACAATCTCGCGGCTGTTGAACTGCCATTAGCAAACGCTGGCTGGACGAATGTAGGAATCGCTTGATTTTTTGGGAAAACTACCTTAATCTATGTGAACATTCCTCGGATAATGGTCGAGGACGCTACGGAGGAAATAAGGACAAGGGGAGACGCCAGATTGAACTTGATTGAGTTTGCATCGCGTATCGCGGGTGACGCCGACCCTTCGAGAGCCGGCCATCAGGTGTCAGCGTTATACGTTGTCCTGTGCCTTGTGGTGCCGGCAGTGATGGGACTGTTCGCCGCCACGGCGGCGTTTGTGCTAAGTAAGCTGGCTCGCAGACGGAGCCTTAACGAGTAATTGGAGCGCGCGGGTGCTGGAAATACACTTACCTGTTGCTGACACTACGGTATTTGCCCCGTGGGTCGTTCTGCTCGGGGCGAGCGTAGGTTTCTTGTCCGGCCTGTTTGGCGTGGGCGGCGGATTCATCCTGACCCCCATGCTCAACATTCTCTTCGGCATACCTTACAACGTGGCTGCCGGCAGCGATCTGGCGCAGATGCTCGGAACATCCGTATCTGCTACCTCGAGGCACCGCGGATTCGGTCATGTTGACGTCAGGCTGGGTCTTTGTATGTTGGCCGGCGCATGGCTCGGGACTGAGCTCGGCGCCCGTGTTGTCGAGTTCCTGAAGATCGTTGGCAGAATTACGGTGGCGGGGCGCGAGCTGAGCGGCCTGGACCTGTTTATCCCTCTCGCGTTTCTGGTGCTCTTGTCCGTGATTGGCACTGTTGTCCTGAGGGAGAGTCTGCGCGCGCGCAAGCGACCTCCCAGAGGCGGAGCGGTCGAAACCCCGATCATCAAGTGGGTCCAAGGTATTCGACTTCCTCCGATGATATCTTTACGCACGTCAGGTATACGCATTTCGATATGGATACTAATCGGGATAGGTTTCGCGACGGGATTCCTTGCGGGCTTCATGGGCATCGGCGGCGGGTTCGTTCTGATGCCGACGCTTATTTACGTTATCGGCGTGCCCACGACGATGGCCATCGGAACGGGTCTCTTCTATATCATGTTCGTCGCGGCTTTCGGCAGTTATACTCACGCGCTTAAGGGCAACGTGGACCTCGTGCTTGCGGTGTTGTTGCTGCTCGGCAGCATCTTCGGCGCGCAGGTAGGCGCGTGGCTCACTGAGAAGGTACGAGGTGCGAAGATCAGGTATTGGTTCTCACTAGCAGTTTTCGTCTCCGCGATAGCGGTACTGGCCAAACTCGTGGTTCAATTGGGGGTCTTAGGCAGCCCAGGATCCTAGAGGCGTGTAACTTGGCCGAGCGCCGTGCGAGACGCCCGCCCCGCCGTGTGCGCGCCTCTTTCCGCAATGATCGAGCGGAGAACAGCTTGATTTTTTCGCGTTGATTTCTCTATACTTACTGCGTTCGGTCGGGATTTC
>Ga0114922_10003631_pt1 | contig 14357 bp, 11 predicted proteins | sample AartaG_FD_100975 | JGI IMG/M metagenome (GOLD analysis project Ga0114922, IMG submission 100975) | Deep subsurface microbial communities from Aarhus Bay to uncover new lineages of life (NeLLi) - Aarhus_00045 metaG | ecosystem: Environmental > Aquatic > Marine > Oceanic > Sediment | place...
AGTCAACTTTTCGAGGGACTTCCGGTGGTTTTTGGAAAAGGGGGAGGTAGGAACAGCAAAAGACTCATTGGGTGAATGAGCGGAATTCCCGGGCGAGCGATTTCGTATAATTGCCGGGTTTGCCGCCGCCGATTACCTTGTCATCGAACTTAACTGCGGGGACAATACCTTTAGTAGTTACCGCGATGAAAAGTTCATCCGCGCAGCCTGCCTGCTGCGGCGTAAACGATTTCTCGATTATATCCAATCCGATATTCCTGCCTGCCTGGATTGCAAATTTGCGTGTGATGGAAGGCAGGATATTGGTTGTAAGCGGAGCGGTCTGTAGTGTTTGTCCGAAGATTGCGAAAAATGCCGAAGCCGCTCCCTCAGTTACCAGGCCGGCTTCGTTGACAAATATCGCCTCTTCGCAGCCTTTTTTAGCGGCGTCAGCACGGGCAAGAACATTGGGCAGCAGATTCAGCGATTTTATGTCGCATCTTTTCCACCGCCAGTCGGGGTGGGTGGATACTGCGATGCCTTTGGTTTTTGCTTCCGTATCATCCGGTAACTCCGTGACAGTCAGGAAGAAATTTGGCTTTAGGTCAGTTTCCCAGGTATGGTTTCTTGGGGCTGAACCTCTGGTGATATGAAAATATATCTTGGCATTTACAATGCCCGCGGAGTCGAAGACTTCTTGGACTCGGCAACGAATTCGTTCGATATCCACCCCGGTTATTTCAATCGCCGCCAGGCTACCGGCAAATCTTTGGAGGTGCTCTTCGAGTGCGAAGATTTTGCCGTTGTAGCTCCGTACGACCTCATAGACGCCGTCACCGAAGTAGATTCCGCGGTCAAGGTAAGCCGGCTCAAGCTCACCGGCCGGTATGATTTTGTCGTCTATCATTGCTATCTGCATTAAATTGCTCCCAAAAATGCCATCGACTAAGATTTTAACTTCGTCTTCGGCAACAGAATACAAAAATATACAATAATTTGCTTTACAAGAAAAGAACAAACACATAGAATACCCCCCTGTCTGCTGTCGCAGACAGCAAGGGGGGTTCGGATTTTTGAGTATAAAAGCAGGGAGTTTTTGGAATGTATGCGGTAATTGAACAAGGTGGAAAGCAATATAAAATCACTGAAGGCGATTGTGTGAATATCGACCTGACCGATGTCCCACCAGACGCTAAGAGCATCGAACTGGATAAAGTCTTGTTTGTGAGCGATGGTGAAAATGTCAAAGTCGGCAGACCATATCTGGATGGCGCAAAGGTTGTGGCATCGTTTAAGGGGACCGCCCAAGAGTCGGTAGTCAAGGGTAAGAAGCTGTATCCGATGCATCTTCGCAAACGCAAAAACAGCAAAAGGCGCATCGGACACCGGCAAAAATATCTTGAGGTAGTAATCGACAAGATAGAATCCTGAACAATGCGGAGCCGAGATTAACAGAGGCAAAATGATTTTTAGTCGGGGTTGCTGTTTTTCATCGTGGTTTTATCACTTTGTGCTGATATAAGTCTGTCAGCGAAGAGTCGCCATTTGTCTGGGCCGTTTTGAACAAAGTATTCAAACGACTTATCATCGACCAATTGCCCTAATAGCGCTTTGCGGTCCGTAGAGTCCGGCACCTGCTCAATGATATACTTCCGGAGCATTTTCAGTTCGGTCAGAAACTCGCCGTGTTTGTCAGTGAAGGTCTTCTCTAATTTCTTTCTCAAATGCCCGGCATATGCAGGGCTATGTCCTTCGGTGCCGATAGCTATCTGCAGGTCGCCGCGTTTGACGACAGCCGGCACAAAGAAATCACAAAGCTGCGGGTTATCAACAACATTACATAAAACCTCCAGCTCCTGACAATCATTGTAAATCCGCTTGTTAAGTTGAGGGTTTGCCGTTGCAGCTATAGCAAGCACCGCGCCCACGAGATAATCCCTGGAATACCTGGATTTTATTAACTTAGCGTTGGCGCCCTGACAAAGGGCCGTCAGCATATCATTGATGTGTTCGGCTACAATTACCAGCCGAGCCCCTGCGTCCAGCAGCGATTGGGCCTTCCTCGCCGCTACCGCTCCAGCCCCTATTATGACAACCCGCCTACCGCTAAGCTCGAGATATATCGGATACTTAGCCATAGCAGTATAATTATAACATCGATTGGCCGATGGCAACATCGAATTTAAAAGAAATGAGCAGATTTATATAAGTAACGCCCGTTTTCCCGGCCCTATTTTAAGGAAAATTCCGAGCTTTTCAGTTCGCAAAATCACTGAAGTATTGTAAACTGATGTAGTTCGTAGTTATTAGTTCATAGTTCGTAGAAAAAGCAAGAAAAGAGATGGGCGAAATAAAGAAATTGCAGCCGCCTTTGAGTGAAGTTGATGTGCGTTCATTAAGGGCGGGTGATGAGGTTCTGATAACCGGCGTAATCTATACGGCCCGGGATATGGCGCATAAAAGATTGTGCGAGTCGATAGAAGCAGGGCGGCAGCTACCTTTTGAGCTTGAAGGGGCAATTATCTATTTTGTGGGGCCTACGCCTGCCCGGCCTGGGCGGGTAATCGGCGCTGCCGGGCCCACTACCTCATCGAGAATGGATGCCTTCAGCCCCGGGTTAATTGCTAACGGCCTGCGGGCAATGATTGGAAAGGGATATCGAGGCACCGAAGTCAGAGAGGCGCTGAAAAAATATGGTGCGGTGCATTTGTCTGCTATCGGCGGGGCGGGGGCATTGCTGAGTAAGCACATCGTTTCGGCAGAAGTGATTGCCTACGAAGACTTAGACGCTGAGGCCGTTAGGAAACTTGAGGTGGTTGATTTCCCGGCTATCGTGGCCTATGATGCAAACGGCGAAACCGTTTATACCCTTCAGGGTAGTAAATTTCCGCGAGTAAGATTGTAACTTTTTATTCTAAAGCCGGTTGCCCGCGAGCAAACGGGAAAACTTAATCGTGAGCACTATACAAGGAGGTCTGAAATTGAAAGTTGCACTGGTTGGTCTGCTGCAGTCCGGTAAGAGCACTATCTTCTCGGCTATCAGCGGCAAGGCAATAAGTACCGCGGGCTCGACGGCCATTGAAGAAGCTATCGTTCCTGTTCCTGACGAAAGACTGGAGCGGTTGGCCGAACATTACAAACCAAAGAAGACAACATACGCAACAATAGACTGTCTTGACATACCCGGCTTTAATTTTACTGATGAGCACGGGCGGGCCGGGAGCAGACGGCTGATTAACCAGATAAGAACCGTTGATATGCTCGTTCTTGTTGTCCGGGCCTTTGAGAATCCCGCAGCACCGGCCTACAGAAATAGAGTGGAACCAGCAGGAGACCTGGTGGAGTTGAAGACCGAACTGCTGCTGGCGGACCTGGAGCTTGTCGCCACGCGGGTAGAAAGACTTGAGAAACAAATCCATAAGCCGACCAAGACCCAGGCACAGGACAAAGCAGAACTGGCTTTGCAGAAGAAACTGCAAGAAACGATTGAGTCAGAGAAACCGATTAGCTCGGCCATCGAGACCGAAGCTGAACGCAAAATGATTAAGTCGCTCGGATTCCTGACGTTGAAGCCGATTGCGGTTGCCGTAAATACTGGCGAAAAGCAGTTAGGGGAGAAGTTCGATTTTGCCGATTGTATCGAAGCCGATGTGCCGGTCATTACGATTTGCGCCAAGCTGGAATATGAGTTGGCACAATTGGACGCCGAAAGCAGAAGTGAGTTTATGGCTGATATGGGAATAACTGAGTCGGCGACCAGTAAATTCGTCAAAAGCTGTTACTCGGCATTAGGCCTGATTAGCTTTTTGACGGTTGTCTCAGGTGAGTTGCGTGCCTGGCCTATAAAGCAGGGCACTGTCGCGCTTGACGCGGCTGAGAAAGTGCATACCGACATCAAACGCGGCTTTATCAGGGCTGAGACTTTTAGCTTTGAAGATTTCAAGGAGTTTGGCGACGAAAAGGCCCTCAAGGCGGCCGGCAAAATCCGGCTCGAAGGCAAGGACTACGTTGTTCAGGACGGCGACGTTATCAATTTCCGATTTAATGTCTAAAATCAACTAACGACTTAAAATGCCTCACAAACATCAAAAGCAAAGAAGGACATCGTGCGAATAAAACAAATAATGCTCGTAATGGGCTTTGCCTGTGTGACCTTTCTCCTGGTTAGCTGCCGGAAGGAGCGAGAGGAGGACCGGACTGATTATCTCCATATTGTCAAATCGTATGCAGATGCTTTGCTCACGCGCGGACGAGATACCTACGGAAAAACTAATTCGCCCTTGTTTGCCACAACCCTTGACCGCAAGACACTGAAGCTCTTTGAAGGAGAGGAGCTTGAGAGAATATGGTATATCCGCTTGAAAGATTGGGAGAATTGGCGCGTTCGTAACCGGGACCGTATGATGACAGGCGCCAACCCGATGCACGACCAGAACCTCTATCAGGTACTCTACGCCCTGACGAAGATAACCGGCGATGCACATTATGCTCAAGAGGCAGACAGAACGATAGAATGGTTTTTCCGCCACTGCCAAAGCCCCGTTACGGGCCTGATGGCTTGGGGCGAACATATGGGCTGGGACTTTAATACTGAGACTCTCATCACCTGGAGAAAGGGCAAGCACCACGGCGGTAAGATGCAGGAATATAACACACACGAATTTGCGCGGCCCTGGGTATTGTGGGAACGGTCGTTTGAACTGGCCCCCAAGCAGTGCGAAAGATTCGCCGCGGGTCTTTGGGACCATCAGATTGGCGACCATAGTACAGGCAACTTTTCCCGCCACGCCAACTACGAAATACATCAAACATTCGTAGATTCGGAGTATCCCCGTCACGGCGGGTTCTATATTGCCACTTGGGCCCAAGCGTATAGTCGCACAAAGGATGCGATGTTTGCCAAAGCTATCGATACCCTGGTGGATTATTTTGACGGGCGTCGCAGTCCGCAGTCGGGGGCACTTCCTGCTGAAAGTGCCCTGCGGTCCGGGGGTAAGGTTCTCTGGTCGACGAGCAACCTGTCGCTGGCGATTGACCTCTGGGACAGTGCCGAGAAAATGCCGGATGAATTGGCCAGGAAGATGCGCCAGTGCGCATCAAGGACAGATGATGTCTTTCTCAAGCTCGGTCACGACCTCAAGCGGGGCGGTAAGGGTTTTCTTCTTTCAGCCCACACGGATACGTTGCAGCCGCAGGAGCAGGGGGCCTACAGCGGGCCGTGGGGCCATGCAGGTCCGGCGAATCTGTGCCTGCTGCGGTATCGACAGGTTAAGCTGGACGGCTACAAAAAACTGGCGCTGGACGCCGCCAAGCTATACTTAAACAGCAAGCCGGAAACCAAGTTTGCCTTACATCCAGGTACGCTGGGCCATATAATTTACCTGATGGTGGGCGCATACGAGTTGACCGGCCAAAAGCAATATCTGGCCCGGGCTGATTACTTCGCGCAGCGGGCCATTGAACTGTTCATAAGCGATGACTCGCCGTTGCCGAAAGCAACTTCCAAACACACACACTACGAAGCCGTTACAGGTGGCGATACCCTGATGATGGCACTGCTGAAGCTTTGGGCAACCAAAAATCGACCCGATATGAAACTCAGGCTGGTTTACTGTGACCGCTAAAACCTGACACTTCGGGTGCGGGGGCGAATTGGCACTTTCAGATTTAGGTTAGTGTAACATCCTCAAAACGAGTATAATTTGTCGGTACAAGGTCGTATCTTATTTGCAAGGTAATTTTATGAAGGCAGTTGCACTGACAGGTATTCGTCAAATGGAGGTGATGGATGTACCGGAGCCGAGTATAAAAAAGATAAAGATGTTCTGCTGAAAATTGAAATGGCGGGCGTCTGCGGCTCCGATGTGCATTACTACGAAACCGGCAGAATCGGCTCGGATACTGTCGAGTATCCCTTTATAATCGGACACGAATGCGCCGCGACAGTTAACGCGGTCGGCGGTGCCGTTACTCGCGTCAAAGTCGGTGACCGCGTTGCCATCGAGCCGGCTATAGTCTGTCACAATTGTGACCAATGCAAACAGGGCAGAGAGAATACCTGCCGAAACTTGAAATTCCTCGGCTGTCCCGGCCAGGTTGAGGGTTGTTTATGTGAGTATCTCGTTATGCCTGAGGACTGCTGCTTTCCTATTGGCGATAAACTTACTTTTGCCCAGGCAGTATTGTGCGAGCCGGTGGCTATAGCTGTATATGCCGTCAAGCAAGCCGGCGTGCAGAAAAGTTCGGACGTGACAATTCTCGGCGCAGGCCCAATTGGCTTAGGTTGTCTGGTTGCCGCTAAAGCTGAGAATGTAAATACTTGTTACGTAACCGAAAAAATCAAAGAGAGAGTTGAAGTTGCAAAAAAAAGTGGTGCGACCTGGGTTGGTAATCCGAATGAACAGGATATAATTAAAGAAATCCTCAGGCGACGGCCTGCTGGGATGGATGTGGTTTTTGAATGTGCCGGTCAGCAGGAGACAATCGACCAGGCGGTCGAGTTGCTTAAGCCGGGCGGTAAGCTAATGCTCATCGGCATTCCACGCATAAGAAGGATTTCTCTTGTTATCGAGAGGATACGCAGAAAAGAAATTGCCATTATAAATGTCAGAAGGCAAAACAAGTGCACGCAGAAATGTATCGATTTGATAGCCGCCGGCAAAATCAATGTTGATTTTATGGCAACTCACAGATTCAACCTCAAACAAACCCAGGAGGCGTTTGATATGGTTGCCGCATATCGTGACGGTGTGGTGAAGGCACTAATTGAGTTTTAGAACTATGAGAAAAGCAAGTATTGTCAGTGTCGGCAATGAAGTTCTCAGCGGTCAGACAGTAGATACCAACGCTTCATATCTAAGCGAACAATTACTTTCAATCAGCTTGCCCGTAGTCAGTTGCTACGCTATCGGGGATGATATAGATTCGATTGTACGGGCATTGAATCTGGCGAGCAGTGACGCTGATGTGGTATTAGCGACCGGCGGCCTGGGGCCGACCGATGATGATTTGACCCGCCAGGCGTTCGCAAAATTTCTGGGTACCGAGTTACAATTGGAGAACCAGCTTCTGAAAAGAATAGAAGATTTTTTCACCCAGCGAAACTTACAAATGCCTGAGAAGAACAAAATCCAGGCGTATATACCCTCCGGTGCAAAGGCCCTTGCAAACAATACAGGTACTGCACCGGGCATTACGGCCGAGGTAAAAGGCAAATTGTTTATTGCTTTACCCGGCGTGCCATTGGAAATGAAGCGAATGTTTGAAGAATCGGTTTTTCCACGGCTAAAAAAATTGGCAAGCGAGTCCCGACAAGTCCAAATAGCAATACGAAAACTAAAATGCTTTGGAGCAGGCGAATCAACAATCAGTGAATTACTCGGTAGTCTTTGCCGGCGTGGCAGAAACCCGCTAATCAACTGCACCGTCGAACACGGCGTCATTACCCTGCACATTATCGCAACAGCAAAAGACAAAGATAAAGCACAACAAATGGTTGAAAAAGACGAAGAATTGCTGCGCAATATACTTGGAGCGTTGGTTTACGGCACAGGAGAGCAAAGTTTGGCCAAGGTGGTGGGGCAAAAATTAGCTCAACAGAAAAAAACAATCGCCGTGGCTGAATCCTGCACAGGCGGCATTTTAGCCAAGCTAATAACTGATATCCCCGGGGCAAGCAGGTATTTCACTCGCGGCTGGGTTACTTACAGCAACGACGCCAAAAATAGCGAGCTTGGCATCCCACCCCATTTGATTGAAAAATATGGAGCTGTCAGCGAAAAGGTAGCACGGTCGATGGCCCAAGGCGCCAGAAAAAGAGCCGGAACAGATTTTGCCATCGGTATAACCGGCATAGCTGGACCAACCGGTGGCAGTGAACAAAAACCAGTCGGCCTGGTATATATTAGCGTGGATTCCGACAGCGACTGCGAAACTCAGCGCTTTATTTTTTTCCACGATAGGGGTTTCATACGGCTTCGAGCAGCTCAAACCGCTCTGAATATGCTCCGATTAAGGTTGAGGATTTGACTAAATGACTCAATAATGTTATAATAAAGCTCGGCGGTATTGGTAAAATGTGAATTGAATATGGCAAGAACCCGTAGACATTTAGGTGAAATACTTTATAAAGCCGGGCTGGTAGAAAAGCGGGCGCTCATCAATGCGATCAGGGCTTCCAAAGCCGGTAATAAGCGGCTTGGCCAGATATTGCTCGAATTAGGCCTGGTGAACGAAGAAACTCTAACCAAGGCAATCGCCGGGCAATTTGGGTTAGAATACGTGAACTTAGATAGAATTTCTATTCCGCCCAATGGAACAAAGCTTATCCCTGAAGACATTATAAAAAGGCATAATGTTCTGCCGCTGAGTATGAATAACGGCAAATTGAAATTGATTATAAGCGATCCGTTAGATTTGGATATGATGGACGCCATTCGGTTTCGCTTGAATACCGAACTGGACTGCTGTGTTGCGAACCCTTCTAAAATCCGCTCCTATATCCAAGGGTCACTCGATAAATCAAAGCGGGAAAAAGAGGACAGACTAAAACACAGTATTGACGCAACTGCTGCCGAGCTTGCCGATGCCGGTCACGAGTTGCAAGCCGAAGCGCTTCGTGCCGAAGCTGCAGGGGGTGGCGATGACGGCCCCATTGTCAAATTGGTAAACCTCATAATAGATAATGCCTACTATATGCGGGCCAGCGATATCCACATCGAGCCGATGACCGAGAGAGTACGCGTAAGATACCGTGTTGATGGAGTCTGTTTGGAAAAGGACAACATTCCCAAGAATATGCAGGCACCAATAACCGCTCGCCTTAAAATTCTATCCGGTATGGATATTGCCGAAAAAAGATTGCCACAAGACGGTCGTATTAAACGTGTGATTGGGGGCCAGGCTATCGACTTTCGTGTTTCGGCTCTGCCGAGCTACCATGGAGAAAGTATGGTACTGCGAATTTTACGTCCCGATGCGGTCAGGATTGGTATCCAAGCGCTGGGCTTTGAAGAGGACGATTATGAACGATTTCAGCAGATAATCAAAAGGCCTAACGGTATCTTTTTGGTCACAGGACCGACCGGTAGCGGTAAAACCACGACGTTGTACGCGGCGTTGCAGGAACTTAACAAGCCGGATAAGAAAATTATTACGGCTGAGGACCCCGTGGAATACAACTTCGATGGTATGAATCAGTGTCAGGTCAGAGAAGAAATCGATTTGACTTTTGATAAAATCCTGCGGGCAATGCTGCGACAGGCACCGAATATTATACTTATCGGTGAAATTCGAGATTCCGTTGTCGCAGACACCGCGGTTCAGGCAGCACTTACGGGACATTTGGTCTTCAGCACTTTGCACACAAATGACGCAGCCAGTGCAATTACGCGTCTGGTAGATATGGGTGTCAAGCCGTTCCTCGTGGCCAGTTCGATACAAGCCATTATGGCACAAAGACTTGTAAGAGTCATTTGCGAGAACTGCAAAATAGTTGATGAAAATCCGGACCCGTATTTTCTGCGACTGCTTGGTATTACCCCTGAAGATATCAAAAAACATCCCATATACAAAGGAACCGGATGCAGCCAGTGCCAGGATACCGGCTTCAAAGGCCGAATCGGGACATTTGAGTTGGTAGAACTAAACAATGAAATCAGAGAATTAGCTTTCGCAAAAGCACCTACTTCTGAATTGAGAAAGGCAGCCCAAGCAAGTGGAATGAGAACACTGATGGAGGATGGTAAAATAAAAGTATTTAAAGGAATAACCACACCAGCAGAGGTTGCCAAAATATCACAGACAGAAGAAGTGGTAATGGGTTAAATAAATGAAGTTGTAAGGGTCCTCAAATGGCAACAGTTAATATGGATAGATTATTGCAGGCCTGCGTTTCACAAGATGCGTCGGACATTCACCTTGTTGTCGGCCGACCACCAGTATTGCGTATCGACGGGCGGCTTAGGTCGCTGGAAACCAAGGTTCTTGAGCCGGAGGATACTGTGGGTTTGATGAAGAGTATAACTCCCGAGCGAAACCAACAGGAGCTTCAGGAGGAAGGTGGAACCGACTTTGGTTTTGCCTTTGGCGATGATGCAAGGTTTCGTGTGGCTGTTTTTCGGCAGAGAGGTAATATCTCGGTGTGCCTGCGTCTTATACCATCGAAGATTATGAGTTTTGAGGAAATAGGTTTACCGAGGATTTGTGCCGCCCTGTGCCGAAGGCCGAGGGGTATGTTTTTGGTTACAGGTCCAACGGGAAGTGGGAAAACTACCACGCTGGCGTCTATGATAAACTACATTAACGAAAACTTCGACCGCCATATTATAACCGTTGAAGAACCGATAGAATATTACCATACTCATAAGAAATCTGTTATTAATCAGCGAGAAGTTGGTATTGATGTTCCAAGCTTTGGCGAGGCCTTAAGACGCGTTTTAAGAATGGACCCCGATGTGATTTTGGTTGGCGAGTTGCGGGACCTGGAGACAATCGAATCAGCTATTAGAGCTGCTGAAACCGGCCACCTTGTCTTTAGTACACTGCATACAACAAGCGCTGCAGGAACGGTTACACGAATTATTGACATCTTTCCCGTAAACCAGCAGGAGCAGATTCGGACTCAGTTGAGCATCAACCTGATGGCGGTTCTCAGTCAAGCCCTTTGTCCTTTAGCTGCCGGCAAAGGAAGAATAGCGGCTTATGAGTTTATGGTTGTAACCCCTGCAATCGCTAATCTTATCCGTGAGAATAAAACTTATCGAATTGATTCGAGCATACAAACGGGTAGGAAATTTGGAATGCAGCTTCTTGATGAACATCTATGGCAGCTTTACGACAGGGGAAAAATTACGTTGGAGGAAATGTTGGATAAAGGCCGTCAGCCGGGCCCATTGCAGGATAAGGCTATGGCCAAACTAAAAGGCGTAGGGGGAAAACGACGGGCAAAGAAGATGAGGGAGGATGTAGGGCCGATTCTCAGGACGTAACAAATTGCGTAAACAAACTGGATTCTGCAAAAAATACCGGCACAAACGTGTGTTGCTGGTATTTTTTTTGCACGAAAAGATAAAATCCGATGGCCTATTTTTCAACAAGTACAAAGCAGTAAGTCCGAATGTTCATAAGTCTTTTTGCTTTAAGCAGTTATTTTATTGTCAGCTTCCGGTGCGCCGAGATTGTCGGGTCGATTTGCCGTCAACGCATAGATGTATAGGCCTCCAGATAGGTAGAGCCTGGGACCTTTCCCGCGGCAATCTTTGCTGCTGGTTTGGCTTAAGTTCTTGCTTTTAACAGACTTAGCTGAAGCGGAGTGAAAATGCCGTCAAGTATCTCTGTGGGGAGATGAAGTTGGGCTTGCCTTAGTCTTACAAACTAACTGTCTAATTTGTAATTTACTTGCTAAAAAGGTTTTAATGTTGTACAATAGGGTTGAAGTGATACAGGTTTAATTAAAGGCGAAACCAAGATGGGAAAGATAAACACGACAAAAAATCTTCCCCCCATAGAGCAACTAAGGGGCAGAACACTCGGCAGGGTACTTATAAAAATGGGTGTTCTGACCAGAGAGAAGGTTCATGAATGCCTAAAAATCCAGAAGCAGCGGCGGGGGACTGTACGTGGTCTCAAAACCGACAATTCGTCTTTAGAATCCCTGCGAATAGGCCAGATATTCCTTGAGCTTGGGTTGGTAGACGAAAAGCAACTGCATGTCGCACTGGCAGCCCAGCGGGGTATGGAATATGTAAACCTGGCCGATATCGATATCCCTCATGAGATAATCGAGAAGGTGCCTGCTCAAATGGCGAAGACCTATCACATCGTACCAATCAAATATTACAAGGAGCAAAACGAGTTGAGTGTTGCCCTTGACAATGCCGATAATTTCAGAGCAACCGATGACCTAAGTACACTGATGGGTTTTAAAGTTACCGCGAAGATAACCGACCATCAGGCATTGGAAAATGCTTTGACTAAATATTACGGCACGCAAGAAGAAAACATCAACGAGTTGATAGGCGAAATACAATCGGACAGTTTCCTTGCGGAGTTTGAGGGCAGAAGCCAAAGTATTGACCTGGATGAATTAAAGGAACTGTCCGAGTCTAATCCTATCAAGAAACTACTGAACCTGGTTCTGCTACAGGCAATTCGGGATAAGGCGTCGGATGTTCATTTTGAGCCGTTTGAAAATGAATACAAGATGCGTTACCGCATTGATGGCGTGCTTTACGAAATGGTTCCTCCACCAAAACACATCGCTGCGGCGCTTAGCTCACGTATAAAAGTTATGGCAAACCTGGATATCGCTGAAAGGCGATTGCCGCAAGACGGCCGAATATCGCTGACCGTTCAGGGCAATCCTGTTGATTTGCGTGTTAGTGTTCTGCCTACAATGTTCGGAGAAAGTGTCGTATTGCGCGTTCTGGACAGAACTCAGGTTAACTTGGATTTGGGGAAACTGGGTTTGAGGGAGGACAACTTTAAAATAGTCCATCAACTTATTCACAAACCCAACGGTATTGTGATTGTTACGGGCCCGACCGGATGTGGCAAAACTACAACTCTTTACGCAGCATTAGAAGAGCTTAATAGCGTTGAAACGAAACTAATCACTACAGAAGACCCGGTAGAATATGACATTGACGGCCTTGTTCAGGTTCAAATGAAACCGGAGATAGGACTGACGTTTGCAAGATGCCTGCGCTCAATTCTCCGTCAGGACCCCGATATTATATTAGTTGGTGAAATCCGCGACCTTGAAACAGCAGAGATTGCAGCCCAGGCGTCCCTGACAGGCCATCTGGTGTTCACCACATTACACACAAACGATGCCCCAAGTTCGATAGCACGACTTTTAGATTTGGGGCTTGAGCCGTTTCTTCTTACCGCTACGCTCGAGGGTATCGTTGCGGAGCGGTTGGTCAGAAAGATATGTGAAAATTGCAAAACACCGTTTGAGCCAACAGATAATCAGCTAATAGAACTGGGTCTTACGCCGGAGGATATCAAAGGCAAAAAGTTCTATTACGGTCGGGGCTGTGGCAACTGCAATAATACGGGTTATAAAGGGCGGATAGGTATCTTCGAGATAATGATATTCGATGATGAAATACGTGACTTGATTATGAATCAAGCTTCGACAAGTGTTTTGCGTACGGCCAGCCAAAAAACCGGTATGAAGCTGCTGCGTGATAATGGTTTGGCTGCAATCTATGATGGCATTACTACTATAGACGAGGTAGTAAAAGAAACAATTTCGGGAGGTTAAGAAAGATTGACCAATTGTCGGTACAAAGGAGGTGCTTAGAATGCCTGTTTTTCAATATGTAGCGCTGGACTCACAGGGTGTGGAGGTAAAGGATAAAATTGAGGCCCTGAGCGAAAAAGAAGCGATAAGCAAAATACGCAATATGGGCTACTTTCCCACGAAGGTTCGTTCGCGTGGTACCGAGAGAAGAACTGCAGCAAAAGCCGTTGCCAGACCCAAAACCAGACGTGGTGCCGGCGGAAAGGTCAAAGTCAAAGTTATAACGCAGTTTGCAAGACAGCTTTCCACATTACAGGATGCAGGCCTGCCCATTTTGCGTTCGCTACGCATCTTGCAGGAACAGCAGAAGTCGGGAACATTCAAGAAGGTTATTGGTTATGTGGCTGATGACATCGAAGGTGGTTCAACACTTTCGGAAGCGCTGGGCAGATTCCCGCGTGCTTTTGACCGTTTGTTCGTCAATATGGTAGCAGCCGGTGAGGCAGGCGGTGTACTCGACTTGATTTTGGAACGTATAGCGGATTTTATGGAGAAGTACGAGAAACTTAAAGCCCGAGTCAAAAGCGCAATGATTTATCCGGCACTGGTTTTAAGCGCGGCATTTTCTATCCTTTTGTTGCTGATGAAATTCGTGGTCCCAAAGTTTACCACGGTGCTGACTGAAATGGCGGAGGGTTCCGAACTACCAAAGGTAACGCAGGCGGTGCTCGGGATAAGCGGCTGGATAGCATACAGGTATGGCTGGGTCATTCTATTGGCGGTGCCGTTTGGAGCAGTCTTATTGCTTAGAGCTATGAAGCAGTTTCGTCTCGGCAGATTGATTGTGGACAGCACCAAATTAAAACTGCCGGTGATTGGTCAACTTAGCGGCAAGATAGCGGTTACTCGCTGGTCAAGGACATTGGGAACATTGATAGGCGCCGGTGTTCCAATCCTGGATGCTATTACCATTACGCGTGAGACGGCAGGAAACGAGGTCTATGCGAATATGCTCGGTAATGTTCACGATTCCATCAGGCAGGGCGACACCTTTGCCGGTCCGCTGCGGCAGTCCAAAACCGTTGACCTAATTATCACCAATATGGTTTCCGTAGGCGAGGAAACAGGC
>Ga0114922_10003632_pt1 | contig 14357 bp, 14 predicted proteins | sample AartaG_FD_100975 | JGI IMG/M metagenome (GOLD analysis project Ga0114922, IMG submission 100975) | Deep subsurface microbial communities from Aarhus Bay to uncover new lineages of life (NeLLi) - Aarhus_00045 metaG | ecosystem: Environmental > Aquatic > Marine > Oceanic > Sediment | place...
CAGGCTTTGATACCTTTAACGGGAAAGGCCGACTCATCGATATCCGGCCTGACTACGGTGAATTTATATCCGGCTTCGGTTAATAACTTTTTTCGCCGCGGTGAAGCCGATGCGAGAATAAAGGAGTATTGGGTTTGTTCGGACATAAATATTTAGTCCCGGCTGTTTAGTATTGGGTATTGACCCCCAAGGGGTTAATTATTTGCCTGCAGAAGGCAAGATACTCTTTCTCGATTTGCTCAAAATCATCACCGACATAATCTTCGAATAATCCCCGGCCGACAATTCGATTCCACAGGACGGTTTTTGGGACGTTTCTGTCTGTTGCTATTCTTTTGTTAACCTCGTCGAGCGCCCAATCTCCTGTTAAGCCGTCGAGGAGCAACCGGCGATAGACGCCCCGCCATCTGCCGTAACCGGCTTCCTGTAAAAATCTCACTAATGCGTATGACTGGCTGTAAAAGGCCATAACAGCTTTAGTCTGGTCGGTGGCAAGCACATCGCCGGGATTCATTGCTATCAATTCTTTGAGCGGTATCATTTTGTTTTTAGTCAGCGTTCTTTTAAGCCCGTCCAGTCGATACGTGTTCTCTGTCGGCTCGAAGTAAAACAGCTCGCCGTGGCTTCCATGGGTTTCGAACAGCATTGCCACGCCTTCATCAAGCCAGCTCGGCAGTCGAAACTTAAAGCATCTGCCGTTAAACTGATGCCATCCTTCGTGCCCCAGAGCCGAAAAAGTTCGCTCCAGGCCGATATCATATACCACGCAGGCACCCTTATGATAATACGCACCGGCCTTTATTTTGCAAAACATTTCCGCCTGGTCGTCCGCGAAGCTCTTCGTGAAATCCTCCCATTGACGGCGGTCGGCAAAAAGATAAATGGTAAATTTGGATTTTATTTCGATGGATTCGGGTAACTGACTATTATAGGCCCGATAGGCCGACTCAATAAAACTGCTGATACCTCTAAGCACGAAAGGCTCCAGGAGCGTTGTGAAAATCTCGTAGTGTATGGTAGTCAATTTCAGCCCCGGCCCGTAACTATTATTCCAGAGTTCGACGGATTTAAGGTCAGGCGGATCCTGGCTCTGCAGATACGCCGCCATTCCTGCACCGATATCGAATAGCAGAGTATTAATACCCTTAATCTCGATATTATCGGTTCCGGCACATCCGGCCAGACTAACAATGACTATACAAATCAGCGAGAACTTCCTCACTCCAACCCTTCCTCCGAAGACCAGCAACTGTATTAACACCGGCAATTGACTGCACTGCCGGGATAAAGCCAAATCTAAGAAACATACTTACAAAAACCTGAACTCCATATTATTTTTAACATCGGCTGCAAATGATATGAAATCCATTATATTTTGTCCACACATTCAGCATTTTTCCTTTAAGCTCGTGACAGGCCCAGTTATACAGATAGGAAATCTTTTTGAGTTGAGTTATGCCGATAGTTATCGGATAACTGAAAGATAAAGGTCAAAAGTCATTGCTATTTAGCGATGGATTTGGTAATATAATTGGGCTTGGAGGCTTTACAGTTTTGATTGCTGTTGTATATGGGAAATCCGGATTATTGTTCAAGATGGAGGCCTAAGATGAAAATCAGGTTAGTGATAGTCCTTGCGTTAATAATTCTATGCGTCTGTTTACCGCTTATAAACGGCTGCGCAAATAACGCCCAGACGGGTGCCGCTATTGGGGGGGCCGGCGGTGTATTGATAGGAGCTATAGCAGGCGGGGGCGGAGGAGCGGTAGTTGGAGGGCTGATAGGGGCCGGCGGCGGCTATGTAGTGGGTAACGAAATGGACAAGTAACGAAAGCGGCGAGCTATATATCTTTGAAATCCGCCCCGAATACATCAGCAGTGAACAAATAGACTTCGGTGTCCGGGTCCTTCCAGGCATCTGGCGCAAGGCCCGCTTTATGTGAACAACAATACGAAAGAAATTCCTCTTTGCTCCAGCCGGTCTCAGTGGCAACCTGAGGAAGGAAGCAGCCAGAAACATGTCCTTTTTTTATATATATGCCGTCAACACCAAGTTGCAGACTTAATGGTTCACTTGTCTTCTGCAACGGCGAGAGAACCGATATCTCGACATCCAGTTGGTCTAATTCCCCGGCGCTTATCCGGTCGGCGAAAAAACGCGGGTCACTGGTGGCTGAGGCCTTTGCCATTTCAGCCACTAATTGAATCAGGGGGCTGTCCGAGATGAAGTTGCCTATACAGCCCCGCAGACGGCCATGGTTTTTCAATGTTACAAAGCATCCGCAGTGGGCGTTCAATTCAGGGTCATTCGATTGGGAAACCTCAGTCGGTTTTCCTTTGATGATTGCCTCGACGGTATCGCGGGCGACTTTCAAAAGTGTTTGTTTTTGAGTATCATTCATTTTTTTAACCTTCAGAACATCCGGCCCAAAAGCTTTATCAGATAAACCACAACTGCCAGCAATATAATAACAACAACCGTGGCAATGTTGAAATATTTTTCTATTAATCGCCGTGCTTTTTCACCAAGGAAATAGAACAGTAACGCCTCCCCACCAAATCTCATCGTGCGGAATACGATGCTTATCGTTACGAATTTCAGCAGAGAAACTTCCGCCATCCCTCCGACCCAACTGAAAATCATATAGGGCACCGGCGTCAGGGCAGAAATTGCGATGGCCCAGAAATCGTATTTTGTGTAAAGGTCGAGAGCGAGCTGCGCTTTTGCGCCAAGGCCGATACTGCCGAACAAATCCACAATTCGTTCCGGCCCGATAGCCAGACCGAGAGAAAAGGCAATTGTTCCTCCGAGGACGGAAAAGAAAGCGCAGGTCAGGCCGTATCTTAGTGAACGCTTCGGCTTACCGAGGCAAAGCCCTATTACCAGAACATCGGCAGGAATCGGAACGCATACAGGCTCGGTCAGGGCAAGCGCAATAAGCGCTGTCATCCCGTAGCGGGTATCGGCCCAGTGAACGACCCAGTCATACAACCGCCTGTGCCAGTGCCACCAGGCAACGGCTTTGTTGTTTGTTACATGTTGCTCGTCAGGCGTTTTATCAATTATTGCTTCATCATTGGCCATTCAATGTCCTTTATTTGATATTCTTTATTCTTCTAATTCCTCGAATAGATTAGGTACATTGTCTTTTAGCTTCATAGGTGATTTCGGTCCGGAAGTCTTCTTCTTGGAAGGAAATTCTATGATTTGTATCCCTGGACCGGCTTCGGGTTCCGGCTGCTGCTTGTCGGCAGGAATAAAAGGTATCAGTCCCATTTCATATGCCTCTTCCTGTACATCCCTTGGGGCCATGCGGATATCCATCACCAATCCGTCAACATCAAGCATCCAGACCAATGGATTATCCACAAGCAATTCCGGCAGGCACCAGTCCGGATCAAGCGGCATCAGGTCAAGCTCATCACGGATGCTTTTTGATTTCTCCGTCATTGACCCTTGTGAGACGCCGAATCCCTCTGCCAGTTGTGCCGATGTCATATGGGGGCTTTGTTTGGGGTCGTGCAAAAAATTGACCCAGCCGACGGCGTGAACTATGCCGGCCGCCCAGGCGGCCGGACTACTTCTGCTCAGTGGTAAATGTGTTCGGCAAATTACACCTGCCATGTGCTCACAAAGCTCCTTATAGTTCTCATTGAGGTGGGCATCGCAGAATGCATCTATCAATTCCACAATTTGCTCAAAGAGCTGCCGATTCTTTTTTGGAACATGCATCTGTTCGGCTTTGCTTTTACTCTTTCTCATTTCAATTTCCTTTCCATCCATAGATCAACATAAGTCATTCTTATCACAGGGCCTGCTTTGCACGCCGGGGTAATCTCAGTTTCTTAATTCAACGTTCCTTGTTTGATATTCCTAAAAAAATCATTCTGAGCCTATCGCAGCGCTTAAGAATAAACTCCGCGAATTAATGTCAAATGCTACACTTAAGAACGTATATTCTCAATTAAAAAGTCATTTTGGCACGCAAAGGGGGCGAACTATTCAATTGCCGTTATGCAGATGATGCTCACTTGTAAGTATTTGTAAATACAAGTCTTATGGCAGAGCATTTGTTGTGGGACGATGAAATATCTCTTGACAAAATGTGATTAATATTGTATAATGGCTTTTAATTAATCGGGAGGTTTATATCTGCATATTTTCAGGGGGGGATTATTCAGGCGAGAAAACCACAATTAACCGGTGCAATTATTGTATTGTGCTTTTGCTGTTCAGCCGGTTTCGCTTTGGATCCGTTGGGCTCTGCTTCAGACAAGCTCAAAGAGGGGCAGTTCGGTATCGGGGTGGATTATTCCATCAGCGATATTGATTTCAAAGCAAAAGGCAAAAGCAATTTAGCGATTTATAACGTTACCATTGGAAGTCTGATTGGCATCCAGTCAGAACAACAGCGTCTTAATCTTGACGGCGTCGAAGTGCAGAAGGCTTATGCCAATCTCGGCTATGGTATTACCGATAACCTGGAGGCGTTCCTGCGTCTGGGTGCGGCGGACGCCGATTGGAGAGATGACGGAGATACGCATTTTAGCTTTGGTTTGCGTACAGGCTTAACCTTCTACAAAAAAGATGCTCTTCAATTAAGTGCGATGGCTCAATACAGTTGGGCGCAGTCCGAGTTTGATTCGCTGCCTTTGACGACTGTGGTGGGCGGTACACCATATCCACTTTTAATGTCGGGCAGACTGAGTATGCATGAGATACAAATTTCGATAGGACCAACATACGAGCTGAGCGAAGGTATTTCGCTTTACGGGGGAGGATTTTTCCACTTGATGGATGGCACGCTCGATCTCAAAGGTAGTGCCTCGACGACGGGTGTACCGCAGTTTAGATACGATTTGGACAGCTCGTATGAAATAGACCAGGTCTCAGAGCCTGGTGTGTATATCGGTGCCCGGATTAAAACTGCAAAGGATATTTTCTACAGTATCGAATATCAGCATACCAGCTCGGCTGATGCGATTGCTATGCGGCTTCTCTGGAGGTTTTAGAACAGCTAAACTTTTTTTATCCTCATTCTCATACATAGTCGTAACTGTATGCTCCTTTGTGCTTTTACTGTTTGACACTATTGAAAAATGCGCCGGAACAGCTATAATCCCGATGAGCGACTATGAATGACAAAGAACAATTTGAAAGCGTCGGCGAGGGATTACTGGTAAGAGCGCCCGCCAAAATCAATTTAAGTCTGCTTGTAGCCGGGCAGCGTGCCGATGGATTCCACGAACTGGAAACGATTATGGCCAAGGTCACCTGGTACGATGAAATCCTCATCGAGCCGGGACAAAAGGCCGGCATCGAACTTGTCTGCCGGGGACCGCACTGGGCACCGGCGGGAAGAGAAAATCTTGTCTATCGGGCGGCTGAACTACTGCTTAATAATTACGGTTTGAAGACAGATATCAAAATCACACTGACCAAAAATATTCCCGCCGGTTCGGGACTCGGCTCGGCCAGCAGCGACGCGGCGGCAACTCTTATGGGGCTTAACAAATACCTTGATATACAACTTCCAAATAAACGGCTTGCCAAACCGGCGTCACAGCTCGGCAGCGATGTAGCTTTCTTTTTGAATGGGCCGCTGGCATTTTGTACGGGAAAAGGCGAAAAAATTAAAAAATTAGAAGAAAATTTTAACTTTCTGGCTTTCCTGGCACTTCCGGACGTAAGTGTTTCTACCAAAAAGGTTTACGCTCATTATAAGCACAATAAATTCCTCTATGATAAGCTGAGTAGTCAAATAAACGGCTATATGAAGAAAAACAGGATTGATTTAGTCGTGAATATGTGCGCAAATATGCTGGAGAAAAGTGCGTTTAGTTTGGCAAAAATGCTTGCCGAGCTAAAAGTAAAAATTGAATTTTTAGGTATTGGGCCTTGCTGCCTGAGCGGTAGTGGTTCGACAATGTTTTGTCTCATTGAGAGCGGGGATGAAGAGATAGCCAGGCAATACAAACACAAACTTGAAAAAATTGGCTGCAAAAGCATTATCGCCAGTAACAATAGATGGTAAACTTTTTAGTGAGGCAAAGAAAATGAAAATCACTGAGGTCAGAGTCAAGTTGGTCAGCAACAAGGACGACAGGCTAAAAGCTTTTTGCTCAATAACGTTGGACAATGAGTTTGTGGTTCGCGACATTAAGATCATCGAAGGTACGAATGGTTATTTTGTCGCTATGCCGTCCAGGAAAATGAGTGACCATTGTGAAAAGTGCGGAGGTAAAAACCATCTCAGAGCCAAGTACTGTAATAACTGCGGAGGGGCCCTCCAGGACAACCGGGCCAAAAAGGATTTCAAAGGCAGAATGAAGCTGCACGCCGATATCGCACATCCGATAAATGCCGAATGTAGAAAAAGAATTCAGGAAAGAGTTACTGCCGCATTCAAAGAAGAGCTGGAAAAATCAAAGCAGCCCGGCTACAAACCTGTCGAGCTGGATGAGCCGGACGATGATGTTCCTGAAATAGTCTCGTAGCAAAAAGAAATCCGTTTTGCAGTAAAAAAGCAAAATCGGTCACTCTAAGACAGTAACACCAAACACAGGCACACTGTTAAGAAGTCACCTCTTGAGATTCAATTACTCTTCGAATACCAAATCAGGTCTTGCGCGAAGCACCACCTATTTATGCGGTAAGGTCCTCAAGAACCTTATCGAGAGCAACATCCAGATATTCATTGAATTCGTATTTGCCTTCTGTAAGCTGCTGTCGGACATCAAGAACTTTCTCTTTTCTTCCATCCGGCAACGAAGCTATCTTTTTCAACACTTTGCCAATAGGAGTTGTGTTTAAATTTTCAAGAATCTGCTCCATAATAAAATCCTTATCCGGAGCAAGGTTATCGTCGACAGTATCCATTTGGCGATTTTGGCCCTTAACATGGCTGCTGGAATCGATATCGGACATTCAGACTACCTTGCATGACGAGCTTCGAGGAGAAAAAATCCTTTCCCCCCCTCAAAGCTTATAACCACTATATATTGTGTGTCCCCTTAATCCATTAGGAGGCCCAAAATAACCTGCTAATACTGGTATCGACAACAATGGTCGGAAAACTTTAGAAAAGTTTGGCGTCTGGTTAACTTTTGTTAAGGTAAAAATTTACATTAATATGGAGCAAAATAAACCGTAACAGTATTAAAAAAGGACTTTTTTAGAAAGCCCATTTTAACGGCAGCCCCGGCAATATCGGACTATATGGAGAAATTAGGCAATATACTATATATAGTAATGACCGACCAATCACGAATTATTAGAAAACGGATATATTTGGATGAATTTGATATGCTGGTGGACGATGGTATCCGCTTATGACCGGACCATAATTTTTTTTCTGCTTTTTAAGGAAAATATGAAAGAAGTGTTTACTCCGCACGAGTGTAACCGTAAAGAACGGCGGCTTTGACAATATATGCACCTTCAGAGATGACAGGCGTTAATATCGAATAGGCCGTGAGTAAGTTCCTGGCAAAAGTATGGGGCGATGACCAATCGTGGAGATTGTCCTTGACTACAAAGTGCATGATTTGGTATAAATAATGTTAGTAAAGCTTGCGTCCGTACAAAACAAAGGGACGTCTGTGGATTGTGGTTTTCTTATGAGCATAATTCCTGTTGTTTTCCTAATAGAGGAGGAGTTATGCAAGGCAAAAAGTTGAAATAGATACTTTGTGCTTTGCAATGAAGATATTTTTACATTTCAATTGACAACCTACATTTATAAGGAGGAATATTATGTGTAAGAAATTAGTTTATTTATCTTCTTTTATTTTAATTTTGAGCATACTTCTCACGGACACAACCAACGCAAACGATCCTAATCTTGTTGGCTGGTGGAGGCTTAACGAGGGATCGGGCGCTGTTGCAATCGACTCATCCGGCAACAATCTACATGGTGAGCTGGTGAACGATCCGGTTTGGGTAGCCGGAGTCCAGGGGACAGCCCTGCAGTTCAGCGGAGGCAATCACGTCGCGGTACCTGGCTATGAAGGCATACTGGGAACGCATTCCCGAACCAGCGCCGCATGGATCAATGTCACCAAAACTTCGGCTAGCATCATTACCTGGGGCCCAAGCGGGGAAGGAACGAAGTGGGTCATGCGCACTCACAACGGCCCTGCTTCCATTCGCCTTGAATGTGGACGGGGCAATACGTATGGCACCACCGACCTGGTGGATGGCCAGTGGCACCACGTTGCAGCGGTGCTCGAAGATGACGGTTCACCGGACGTAAGTGAAATTAAACTATACGTAGATGGTAAACTGGATCCAATCGATCCCACCGGAACTCCCAGACAGATGAACACGTCCAGCGGAGGAGAATTCCGGATAGCGTACGACCTGAACAACACGGGCAGAACATACGATGGGATGATGGACGATGTGCGCATTTACGACCGTGCGCTGAGCGCCGATGATATTCAGGCGTTAATGGACAACCCAGGGGGCACGGTAACCCAGGCGTTGGCGCCCAGTCCTGCAGACGGCGTTATTATTGATTCCACATGGGTCAATCTGACCTGGACACCGGGTGACCTCGCGACTTCGCATCAGATATACATCGCGGATAATTATGATGACGTGGACAGCGGAGCTGAAGGCGCATTTCAGGGCAAACAGGCCACAACTACTTTTACACTGGGTTTTCCTGGATTTGCAATTCCTGATGGTCTTGTGCCGGGTAGGACTTACTATTGGCGAATAGATGAGGTTAATGATACCGAGCCTGAGAGCCCCTGGAAAGGTAGCATTTGGAGCTTCAGCGTTCGACCCAAGACCGCCTGGCATCCAGTGCCTGCCGATGGATCACTGTTTGTGGAACCTGATACGAGCCTGACCTGGGATCCGGGAGTGGGAGGGGCCCTATACTATGTGTATTTCGGTGACAACTTCGAGGATGTCAATAGCGCTACAGACGCTGCTACTATAACCGCGACTACTTATGAGCCCGGCCAGCTCGAACAGGGCAAGACTTATTACTGGCGTGTTGACAGCTCTGACGTTCTGACCGTCCACAGGGGCAAGGTCTGGAGTTTCACCGCGACCGCGCCGGGTGGTGGGCTTATAGGCGAATACTTCAACACTATGGATCCAAGCGGTCAGCCCGTTCTGAAGCGGACCGATACATCGATTGATGTTGACTACGGTACCGGCTCGCCGGACCCAAACGTGGTAAATGAAGACTTCTTCTCGGTACGCTGGCGGGGCGAAGTACAGGTTGCCTTCTCAGAAGTTTATACGTTCTATACACGTACGAATGATGGATCGCGGCTGTGGATTGACGAGAAGTTAGTCGTTGACAAGTGGGCGTGGGTAAACAGGGTCGTTGATACCCGTGGCGAGCCTATCGAACTTATTGGCGGACAGCGGTACAGCATTCGGATGGAGTGGTTCAACGAGGATGGAGATGCTGAGGCGCACCTTCTCTGGGAGAGCGCCAGTGAACCCAAGGCCATAATCCCCGCAGCAGCTTTCTCGCCGCCGGTCAGGGCGGGTGCCCCAAATCCGTCTAATAGTGCTGTGGATACAAGACAGACGGCGATTCTTAGCTGGAGTTCCGGCGAGGCGGCCGCTTCGCATGAGGTCTATTTTGGCACCGACCCGGATGCTGTGAAAAACGCCGATACCAGCTCGTCTGAATACAAAGGCACAAGGGATCTTGGTTCTGAGAGCTTTGAGCCCGGACAGCTCGAGTGGGATACAACCTACTACTGGCGGATTGATGAGGTCGAGGACGATGGTACAATACAGAAAGGCAACGTCTGGAGCTTTACGACGGCTAATTTCCTTATCGTTGACGATTTTGAGCTTTATAACGACCTTAACCCGGATGAACCGGGGAGTAACAGAATATTTAATGCCTGGCTCGACGGATTCGACAATCCGGCTGTAAACGGCTCTGTTGTCGGTAATCTTGATCCTCCTTTTGCCGAGCAAACTATTGTCCACAGCGGCAATCAGTCGATGCCAATGTCCTACGACAATGCTGTCGGCAAATCCGAGGCGACTTCTGTCTTGACTTCCAATCGTGACTGGACAGTTAAAGGTGTAAACAAATTGGCGATTTGGTTCAGGGGTGATTCGACTAACGCTGCCGAACCGATGTATGTCGTTCTCAATGGCAGTGCTGTGGTCAATAATGATAATCCTGATGCAGCACAGATTGGTGTATGGACCGAATGGAATATCGACTTGCAGGCTTTTGCAGACCAGGGTATGAACCTTGCCAATGTTAATTCGATTACTCTTGGTCTTGGTAACAGGAACAATCCGGTGGCCGGAGGTGCAGGTATGATGTACTTCGATGATATTCGTCTGTATGCACCTGCGCAGTAAGATTGGCTCCCCGACAGCGACATTCGAGGATAAATTTGAATTGGCTTTGTTTGGGTTTGAATTGGGTTTGTTTATTTTCCGCCTGAAGGCAGTTTTATTGTTATAAACCTTTGTACAATAGATATTTACGTTCATTTTTAGCCCTTTGCACAATGGGTTTGAATTGGGTTTGTATTGGGTTTGTATTGGGTTTGTTTTTGACTCCGCCAAGCGGTTGAAATTTCGTATTTACTTGTCTTAAAAGAGCTTACGCCAATTTTAATGTTTTTAAAATTGGGTTTGTTTTCACTAAAAGTTATAGAACTTTTAGTGATTTTTCCTTTGAATAACCTGACTTTTTTACTATTTAGCTGACTATTCATAAGACTAAAGACTCCGAATTAAAGATTAATCTGGATCCCCGATTACGACATTCGAGGACAAGCCCCTATGGGGGCAAGCTCAGGGGAGGGAAAAAACATAGTCCCTCTATAATTAGACGTACCTGCACGATTGATACGAAAAATCAGGGATTTTCGGGTGGGTGAATTTCGCTAAGTGCTTATGAGGAAAGGAATTAAAATTTTTTTAGAAATTTTGTAATTTGTCGAAAATTACTATCATTTTTTGCGCGCTACAATCAATGAAATGAGAATTTGCCACAGAGGACATAGAGAACCCAGAGAATTTGGGTATCGGTTTTGAGGGATTTCTATCGAAAACTGCTCGAATTTCAATGAATTGGGGTGGTTTTTATTGCTGTCGGAGGCCATCATGAGGAACATACAGTATACGGAAGTCCTGTCAGACCCGTTAGGGATGCTTTTTGACAGGATGTAGTAAATAAAAATAGTGCCGAACCGCAGGCAGCATAGCCTACCTTGCTATACTATAGAATCTTGGTTATAGCCTCATTTTTCTTTCAATACTTTGTTTCTAATGAGTTCTTATTTGTCTATTAAGAGGTCTATAGATACCAGTGCATAAAAAAGAAAAAGAGGATGTAATACGATTCAGACAGAACGTTCATACCACACAAACATTTTCAAAGAAAGAAACCCTCAAAAGACCGAGGCTATCTTCTGAGGGTTCAATTGTGAAACTTTTAACGACCAAGATTACTGATCAGGTTAATCAACTTGTTATGCCTCCTTCCTTCCATGAGTTCTGAGGTATTTTCCCATACAATCCAAGGAGGCGAAACACCTGACATAGGCCGGGAAGGTCAGGCCATGCTGTTCACAGAAACTCTGGTGCACAAAACATTCGCCCCCCTTTCTGTGGACAAATTCCATGGCGATCAGATCGAACTCACTGTCACCCAGATAAGCAACGTTTTTATATTCAATGCCAAAAAAAGCGATGGCTGCTTCAAATTCTTGGATTTTGTCTGCCGGTACTCGGATAACCGTTCCAGAGAATTCCCCGTCCTTAAAAAGGATTCCATTTGCTCTCCAGTAGGCTATCTGGGCTTCACGTGCAGCCTTGCTGATTACCGCGTCCCAACCGCTAGAAATCATCGCAATCTCGTACTCGGAATTTCGCACTTCGCTCAGAAACATTTTCATTGATGCAGAAACGCAGTTATCTCCGATGACTTTATCAAGAATTTGGGAGAACAGGCCAGGGTCACACTTCTGACAGCCGCGCTCACTCGCGTATCTCCGCCCCGCTTCTCTAAAGATTGGATTCTGGTAGCAGATTAGCTCATGGTAAGAGATCAGACCTGCCAAATACTCCTCCGCGTAGCGCTTTATCGCAGCATAGCACGATAGTTCCTTGGCCACTTCATAGAACGGATTCTTGAGTTTTGAGACAGTGCCGTCGCCATCGACGACCAGTAGTTTCACAGCCATTCTTTTACGGTTCGGGTTTGTGGTATTCGAAAAGATATTCTAGCCCGCGCATGAGCAGGGAAGGCATAATCGAGTTTGCTAGGTCCTCAGCATGATATTGCTTCCTCTCGCTTCCCATTTCGCCAGAGATGCGGTTGTAGAAAAGATACCTATTGTCAAGAAGGTATATAGTCGACGAATTCGGTCCAGGCTCATCATTAATCACCAAGACGCGATTGTCGACAGTAGTTATTGCCTCGGCTTCAGTGAAATCAGGCCTAATCTCTCTCATTTTTTGCACGAGCCATCGTTTTGGATCATCTGTCCACGATTTTTTCCGAAAGGCTATTAAAAAGAAAGCATCTTTGTGATCTAACAGCAATTGGGAGAATCTGGTCATTATGTCTATGACCTTGTCTCTCTTGCCGCGTAATCTTTGGTCCTCTCCTTGATCTGGATCTCGGAAGTAACGTAGGTAGACACTAGCCTCCTGGCAATTCTTGAGATGCTCTATCACAAGATCAAGCCATCGCTGTTCATCGATTTCGGGCATCACTAAGGACGTGGCTTCTTCTTCATGCGAGAAACGCTTTCCCTTTAGCTCAAGCCAAATATAGCCAGCCGAGCCCATAATAAGCAGTAGATATAGTAGTGGCACGAGACTTCTTTGAATTACTTTGCCACTCAGCATGATTATAACGAGCAGAACGGCAAACACAACAACGAAGCGTAGCCAGATTGGTAGACTTAATGCTATATCCATGACTCGATTCAAGAGGGAGACTATACCTCGGGACAGATGCGGCCTTAACACAGATCCTTTAGCTTTTTGGCTTTCATTTTCTGTTTCCATCGGATTTCTCCTATCACAAATTCTTCACGAGAGAGTTATTGGTTAGTATGAATTTTGGGCTTGCAGCGGTAGAGGTTTTTAAACCATCGAGTCTGCCCAATGGAAAATTAAATAAAAATTTCTAAAATACCGTGTTGTCGCACTAGCCTGCCATCCGCTACGAGTTCTAAGTTAGCCGTTTAAGCAGAGTGTTTTTATGATAGAATAATATGAGAAATTCTTAGTTTAGTGATGTGCCGTCCGTAAAGTTGACAACTGCACCCTCGGAGATCATACCATAAGTTACAATGTCGACAACCAAGCCGGACGGATCAATGAACTCAAAAGTTTCTCAATTATTATTAAGTCATGTAACTGTTCCAACTTTGATCGGTTTCTCCTGATCAGGTTTAATAGTTCGGAGACTTTCAAGGGTAACGGAAGAACGGGCTGCGAACACCGGCGGGCCCATGGTTCAACACGTTTGTGTAAATCATAGTTGTCTTGCTTTAGACTCCGTCCCTGTCGGTGTCCAACAAACGCCTTGCCCGATTGAGAACGCTATGAACCCGAAGCTGTTAATCAAGCTTGACTCGCTATAAGAAATCTACATCGGAGAAACTATATTTTCAAGGAAAAAATTGTGCCAAAATGTGCAAAATTAGGTCTGCGTATAGGACACAACCTGCCCGGGCGAGTGCTATGATCCAAGTGAAAACTCGGATTAGAAAGTGGAAAACTGACGCTCAGAACAGGTTCTTTTAATTGATTATTGATTATTCGGATGGGCGGTTCTCGAACCGCCCCTACAACGATAACGGTATGCACACAGCGGGGGAAAAATTGGTGGGGCAAACCGACACCCTACGATTTGGGCCATCCCCAAGCTTCGCTTGAGGCTGAATATATAAAGAGACGCAATTCTTTTGATAAAATAGGTAGCAATGTCAACCATTATTTTGAAAGGATTGCGTCATGAATACATATTATATCGGAGCAGATGTGCATTGCAATAAAACAGAATTGGCCGTCGAAAGGAAAAACAAAATTATACAAAGGTTTTCTGTGCCTACAACTATACCAGCTATCTCGGAAGTTCTGAAATCAATCTCCGGCAGAAAACATCTTACATTTGAAGAAGATCCCATGGCCGGATGGTTGTACCGTAATCTCACCGACGAGGTGGATACAATCACCGTCTGTGATCCGAGGCGTAACAAGCTCATAGCCTCTGACGGTGATATGGGGCATGTGGAAGAACATGAGTCGATTCGATGAAAGTCTTTGTTGACAGGATGGTTTTTAATTCTCGCAATTTTGTGCTTACGGTATTAAGGTATTTTTGGCCGGCCAG
>Ga0114922_10003633_pt1 | contig 14356 bp, 10 predicted proteins | sample AartaG_FD_100975 | JGI IMG/M metagenome (GOLD analysis project Ga0114922, IMG submission 100975) | Deep subsurface microbial communities from Aarhus Bay to uncover new lineages of life (NeLLi) - Aarhus_00045 metaG | ecosystem: Environmental > Aquatic > Marine > Oceanic > Sediment | place...
ACCTTGGCTTATTGCTATCAATGCGCTACTTGTAGTGGTGCTTGTCCTGTGGCACAAGTAACAAATGGTCGTTATAATCCTAGGAGATTAATTTTGGATGCTCTTCTTGGGTTAAAAGAAAAAATCTTTGGTATGGAAAACGCGTTTAACATATGGGGATGTACGGTTTGTGATACTTGTGATGAAGTATGCCCTCAGAAAGTTGAACTCACAGAGATTTTTACCATTTTAAAAAATCTAAGCGTTGAAAAAGGTGAAGCTCCTGATTACTACACTACTCAAGCATCTGCTATATTAGAAAATGGGAAAGCTATACCTATGCAACCTGCTATAGAAAGGAGAAGAGATCAACTTGGTTTACCAAAAGTTATACCTCCTGATGTAGATGAGGTAAAAAAACTTCTTGAAGCTACAAAATTAGCAGAAAAAATTAAAAAAGAAGAATAATATTCTTCCTTTCTCTTTTTATAAAAAAATTTCATTTAAGTTTGTTCTTTGCAGCTAAAGCTTAAATTGAAATAGTATTTGATTTTTATCTAAATATAAAAAAATAAAGGTATGCAAATAAATTGAGAATTCCAATTATTGGTGGGAACTGGAAAATGAATAAGGGGTCACCCTCAGAAGCAACCAAAATGCTTAAAGAATTGATTCCTTTGGTAAAGAAAATAAAGTCTGTCGATATTGTAATAGCTCCACCATTTACAGCTCTATTCTCAACCATACAAACTGTTAAGAACACGAACATTATGGTTGGTGCACAGAATATGTATTATGAGGAGAAAGGTGCTTTTACAGGTGAGATTTCTTCAACTTTCTTGAAAGATTTAGGGTGTAAATACATTATTCTAGGTCACAGCGAAAGAAGGGATATTTTCAACGAAAGTGATGTTCTAATAAATAAAAAACTGAAAAGAGCTATAAAATCGGACTTACTCCCAATTGTTTGTATAGGAGAACACCTAGAAGATAGGGAAAATGGCAGAGCAAAAGATGTATTAAAAAGCCAATTTAATCTAACTTTTAAAGATTTAAATAGTGAAGAACTTAGTAGAGTAATTATAGCTTATGAGCCAATTTGGGCAATTGGCACGGGGAAAACAGCTACTCCAGAGCAAGCAGAAGAAATTCATATATATATTCGCGAACTAATAGCTAATAATTTTGATAAAAAGACGGCAGAGATAGTCAAAATTCAATATGGGGGCTCAATTAAACCAACTAATGCAAAAGAATTATTCCAGAAAGAGAATATTGACGGAGGGTTAGTTGGAGGGGCATCTCTTCAAGCTAAGTCTCTTTGTGAGATTGTAAAGGCTGCAGAAGAATCTCTTAATCAATAAATAATAATTTGGTATTAGAATTATATTTATCCTAAAATCTGGTTAAATTTTGTTGCAAGTTTTCCTGGAAATTCTCCTAAATAAGATTGGGGATCAACAAATAACAAATAGAAATAGGGCTCGAAGAGTCCATTTATAGTCGGTCCAACTCCTGATTTTATTATGTAAACCCAAATAGGATCGTTTAAAATGTAAGATTGGCGATAAATCCATTCAAGAGGTACGATATCTGGAAATATACCAATATTTCTTAAAATTGAATTTACATCATTTAATGAATATTTATTGCCAAAAAGTGAAATGGGTGATAAATCAAATGAAGTTATGCAAATATCATGTAAACCGTAATCACCCATTTCAGTTAGAAAATTATTTGCTAAGAGATCTATCTCATCTTTGTGTGTTTTTATTCGTTTTCTTGCTTCTGAATCAGTCAATATATCTATAATGTTATCTTCCTCATTTTGTAGTAATTCTAAAGCTGAATCAAGGGGAATTTTAGAAGAAATTACCGTATCATAGATAAGTTTTATTTTCTCCTTGACAGATTTATGAAGTAAGTAAGGCTCAGTTTGAGTTGTGATTAATACATCACCTTCATAGCTCAAATCGTCATTTTTTGAATCTTGTTTTTTACCCGATCTAAATTCAAGAATTTCGATTTTTTTATCAATATTTCTTGCAAATTCAAATAAAGCAGAAACTAATCCCGCGTTGAGTTCAAATGAACTAACGGGATCCAATTTAGATACTCGTTCTGAGTTATTTTGGGTAAAATCAAAAAATCTTAATAAGATATTTGCTCCGTTAGGGGGAATTTTTAGGTTTAAATTGTAATAAGGATATCCTGTGTTAGTTATGACTGAAAATTCATAGAAAGTCATATTTTAGTTTAAAATTAAAATTATTGTGAAGAATTAATTATTCTTTTTTCTATAAATATAGATTTGAGTATATATATTTAAAATAGTGCAGTAATTATGAAAGTTTTAAGAATATAAAGTAATAAATAATTGCTGATGTAGGTTTAATAAATTAAACAATTTTTGTTGTTATTTTATTACAATAGCAGGTTTTCCCGGCAAAGCTTTTGCCGCTTTCTTTTCTTGTGAGTCATTTTCAGATGTAACTGATACTTTACAATTATATTTTTTCTCAAAAATAGGTTTAATTTGAGCGAAAAAATCGTATTCATCTAACGCAGATAGTGGAGATTTCGCATACTTACCGAGATTTTTCAAGACTTTTCCGATGGTTTGAGAAACAAATTTCCCCTGAGTTCTTAATGACTCATCCTTCATTAATATGCTAATTATCTCTTTTTGATCTTTTGTTTCTTCCAATATTGGAAGTAATTTACTCATGAATTTGTATTTCCAATCTGCAGCAGTTATTAATGAAATCTGCTCCAACTTTTCCTTTTTGATAATTAAAATGATATGATTAATTGAATCAATTGTATTGTTAAGTAATTTCCACTTATAGTCGTTCTCAACTGTAAGGAATTTCTGGTCGTGTAAAGGCCATTTAGCTAAACTCAAAAAACCATCCTTTTTCAAAATTTCCCATACTTCTTCTGTCATGTGGGGGACAAACGGATGTAATAAAAGAGCTAAGTTTTTCTTACATTTATTAAAAATATCTTCATAAACACCCTCTATTTTATATTTACTTAACTCAGAAGTAAATTGAATTACTTCATTTATAGCATCTCTAATTGAAATCTTCTCTAAAGCTTCAGTTACATTCTTTATAGTTTTGTTAAGATTATATTCAATAAGTGTGTCTTTAATCATTATTTTCTCCCGGATTATTACAGGAGATTCAACTAATAGTTTAAATGTATTTTTAACATAATTATATGCAAAATCCACGCCCTCATCGGACCATTCTAATCCAGATTTAGGACTTGCTCCAAATAAAATAAATAACCTTGCCGCATCTGCTCCATATTTATTCATAATTCCGATAGGGTCCACAGTATTGCCAAAACTTTTGCTCATTTTAACACTTTTCAAGATATAATCTGTTCCACACCTTTTACACTTTTTATTGTGCATTTCGGGTTTCATTGCAAATGTTTCGCATTCAGGGCAAAAAGGATGTGCTTTATTAACCATTCCTTGTGTTAATAACCTTTGAAAAGGCTCATTAAATGATTGAAGACCAATATCACGAGCTACTTTGGTAAAAAATCGAGCGTATAACAAATGCATAATAGCGTGTTCTATCCCACCAATATATTGATCGACGTTCATCCAATAATCTGCGATATCTCTTCTATACGGCAAATTTTTCTCGTTCGGATCACAATACCTAAAAAAATACCAAGAGCTATCTACAAATGTGTCCATCGTGTCTGTTTCCCGTTTTGCTTGTTTTCTACATTTTGGACATGAGACATTCGCAAAATTTTCACTTGTTTTTAAGGGATTTCCTCTTCCAGTAAATTTTACATCTTTTGGTAACTCCACAGGTAAATCATCGTAAGGAACGGGAAGGATTCCACATGAATCACAATATATAATTGGTATGGGGCACCCCCAATAACGCTGTCGGGAAATTAACCAATCTCTTAATTTGTAATTCACAGTTTCTTCCCCCATTCCAGTTGATTCTAGTTTTCTTGAAATAGATTTTATTGCAGATCGGTTTTCCATACCATTAAATTCATCAGAATTTACTAGAGATCCATCGCCTTCATATGCTCTGGTCATCTTCTCTGCGTTTAAATCATATTCAAATGGTTGAATAACAACTTTTATTGGAATATCGTACTTTTTGGCAAATTCAAAATCACGTTGGTCATGTCCAGGAACAGCCATGACGGCTCCAGCACCATATTCGTAGATAACAAAGTTACCAATATAAATAGGAATTTCTTCGTTAGTCATTGGGTTGATGGCATGTTTACCAATGTATATTCCTCTCTTCTCAACGTCAATATCAGTTCTTTCAAATTTATTTTGTTTCAGTATATCGTTGTAAAACTGTTCAAAAATTCCCTCATATTCAGTTCCTTTCACCCAATCTTTTATCCAAGGATGTTCAGGTGCAAAAACCATAAAAGTTACGCCAAATAAAGTATCAGCTCGTGTAGTAAAAATGTCTATGGTTCTATTCTCCCCCTCAATAGGGAATCGTATGATACTACCTTCTGATCTAGATATCCAATTTCGTTGCATCGTCTTCACTTTATCTGGCCAATCTACTGTATCCAAACCATCTAAGAGTTCCTCAGCATAATCACGAATTTTTAAAAACCATTGAGTTAAAAATTGTTGTTTAACTTCAGAACTACAACGCCAACATTTACCACTTTGAACTTGTTCATTAGCTAACACTGTTATACAATTGGGGCACCAATTCACATAGCTTTCTTGCCTGTATGCTAGACTTTTTTCGTACATTTTTAAGAAGAACCATTGATCCCACTTGTAATAATTTGGATCGTGACTATAAACCATTCTCGTCCAATCGTATGAAAGTCCTATGCGTTTTTGTTGTTTTTGAATCGATTTTATATTTTGATCTGTCCACTCTTCGGGATCAATGTTGTGATCAATAGCTGCATTTTCTGCAGGTAAACCATAACTATCGTAACCCATGGGATATAAAACATTAAACCCTTTCATTCTTTTAAATCTTGCAAATGAGTCTCCTATTGAATAATTACGAAGGTGTCCGATATGTAAATCTGAACTTGGATAGGGGTACATTTCTAGTACGTAATACTTTTCCTTCCCATTTTTGACCAAATCTTCTTTGACTTCGAAAATTTTCTCTTTTTCCCAAGTTTCTTGCCATTTTTTCTCGATTTTTTGAAAATCGTATTCAGTATTAGCCATTTCGTGTCAAACTCCATTTTTTAAAGTTGATATTAAAATATAAACATGAATAATTTAACCAATAAATTTTTTTTGAATTAAGGTATATTCTTTATCAAAAAGGTATTCATCACAATAGATTTCGGTCTAATAATGGCAATAAATAAGATTAGAGTGTCAATTGGGAGTGCTTCAGTGCTTGGGTTATATGAAAGCAAGAGATTTAACGCCCTTCCTACTACATGTTACTTAATGACATATAAAGAAGGTCATTGTACAGCAAATTGCGGTTTCTGTCCACAAGCAAGAGAATCAGAGAGCTCAACTGAACTACTATCAAGAGTAAGCTGGCCAATTTTCTCATTTAAAGAATTTTTAACTAAATTGAAATATTTACCGCCAACTAAAAGATTTAAAAGAATTTGTATCCAAACTCTAAATTATTTCCAAAATTTCCAAGATCTCAATGAGATTATTTCTCAGATTAAAAAGAACAGCGAAATACCTATTTCAGTTGCGATCCCACCAATGTCCAAAGATAAATTAGAACATTTAAAACTCATTGGCGTTGAAAGGATAGGTATAGCTCTTGATGCTGCTACACCTGAGATTTTTGAAAATGTTAAAGGAAAAGAAGTTAAGAGCCCTTATAATTGGGAAAACCATTTTCAAAACCTTAAAGAGGCATTAGAGATTTTTCCAGAAGGTTTTGTTACAACACATTTAATAGTAGGATTAGGTGAAACTTCAAAAGAAATCTTGAAGCTGATTAGTGAACTCCATGATTTAAAAATCAAAGTAAGTTTATTTGCATTTATGCCAATAAAAGGGACAAAACTTGAACATTTGCCACAACCAGAGCTAATAAATTTTAGAAAAATACAATTAGGACGATATCTTCTAATAAACGGACTTAAAAATCTTAACGACTTTACATTTAATAATATTGGTGATGTCATAAAGTTTAATCTAAATAAAAGAGATTTATGGAATGTAATAAGTAACACAGACGCATTTTTAACTTCAGGATGCTCTGGTTGCAACCGACCTTACTATACATCAAGACCTTCAGGTCCAATGTACAATTACCCAAGAAACATCTCTAAAAATGAAAAAGAAGATATATTTGAGAGTTTAGTTAACCTTGTTAATAAAAATTAATGACAGAAATTAAGAAGGAGTGGAGATTACTCCCTCTAGAAACTAGAAATGGATATTGGAATATGGCCTTAGATGAGGCTATATTGGAAGCGGTTATTAAAAAAGAGTCTCCTAATACTCTCCGGTTTTTTAAATGGGATCCATCAACGATATCAATTGGAAGAAACCAAAGCCTTTCAAACGAAGTCAACATCAGTTATGCAAGAGAAAGGAATTTTAACATTGTACGGCGAATAACTGGCGGAGGGTCAGTATTCCATGATAGTACTCGCGAAATTACCTATTCTATTGTGTGTCCAACAAGATTCCTAGAAAAACTTAACGCGAAGAATGTCATGGAACAATTTGAAATAATTGAAACGGGAATTATTCTAGCTTTGAAACAATATGGATTAATCCCAGAAAAGGGAGTGATACATTGTCCTGCAATCTTTTTAGATGGAAAAAAGTTTTCGGGGAATGCACAAGTTAGGAAAAAAGGTTATCTCCTGCAACACGGGACAATCTTACTCGAACTCGATCCGGAACTTATGTATTCAGTTTTAAAAGCTCCTAATAACATAAGTAAATCTAGGATGGTAAAGTCAGTTTATGCAAAATGTATTGGGATAAAAGAAAAGTTAGAAGTTTATGAAGAACGCGATTTTCTATCTTCTCTAAAAGCTGGTTTTGAGTCAATTTTAGGAATTAAATTAAAAGATGGACTTTATACTGAGAACGAATTAAAAATAGCTAAAAAGCTTGTTTCATTGAAATATTCTAGTAAGGGTTGGTTAGAAAAATATGAATAATCATAAAAGTCTATTAAAAAAGTTTGAATCGGGAACCCAAACATGGTCAGATTATAATGATATTTTAGGCCTTGATTTAAAAGATTTAAAACCTTTCTTAGAGCTTGCTTATAATCTAAAAAATAGAAATTTTGGAGATTTATTAAAAATCTACATCCCCAATAAAAGGTTTCCGGCAATAAGCATTACAGGAAGTGAATGCTCATTGCATTGTGAACATTGTAATAAGAAGTACCTCGATGGAATGAAACCAATTTTAAATAATAAAGAACTTAAAAGATATTTAATAGATTTACATAATAACGATGGAATTGGAGTTTTACTCTCAGGAGGTTGTCTACCAGACGGTTCAGTTCCTCTATTAAACTATTTAGATTCGATAAAAGAAATTAAAGATAAAACTAATTTAATAATTAATGCACATACCGGTTTACTAAATGAAGAAACTGCTATGAAACTAGCAGAAGTAGGTGTAGATATTGTCTCTTTTGATATCAATATGGATGAGGACATAATTAAAGATATTTACCACTTAGATAAAGACTTAAATGATTATAAAAGAGCAATTGGTTATATGCAAAAATATGGTATAAATATTGTCCCCCATATTTGCATTGGGTTATACTACGGTAAACTCCATAAAGAACTGGAATCAATTAAATTTATGAAAGAGTCAGGGTTAAATCCCTCAATAATCGTTTTAATTGTATTAATTCCTCCAAAGAATGTAAAAACAAAATTTATTAGACCAAAACCAGAGGATATAGCCAAAGTTATTTCTGTTATTAGATTTGTTTATCCTAATTCAGAAATCTCTTTAGGATGTATGAGGCCAAGAGGAGATGTTAAAATTGAAATAGAAAAGTATGCTATTAAAGCAGGAATTAATAGAATTGAGATACCTTCAAAAAAAACCTTAAAATGGGCAAAAGAATTATATCCAAATATAAACTACAATTTTTTCTCTGCGTGTTGTGCAATTCCAAATGAATTTGAAGTATTAGCCCTTAGTAAAGATTCAGATTTAAAAAATTATCAAAAATAACTTTATTAACGTACCCCATTTAAGAAAATGAATGAAAAAGTTAATATATTTGCTATTAAAGATATTCCACTTATAAAAACCGGTGATGATCTCCCTTCTATAATTCTCACTGCTTTAAAATACAATAACCACACATTAGAAAATGGAGACATTTTAGTCATTGCTCAAACAATCGTGTCTAAAAGCTTAGGAAGGATTCAAAATTTAATTAGCATCAAACCAAGTCAAGAAGCTCATAAGATATACGAAAAAATTACACCTTTAGCAAGAGAGAGCGGTTTACCAATAAAATCTCCCGAACTAATTCAGGCTATATTAGATGAATCTAGTCAAGTATTAAAAACGGAGCATGTTATGGTAGTTGAAACCCATCACGGTTTTGTATGCGCTAATGCGGGAATTGATCAATCAAATGTTGGAGGTAAAGATTTAATTACTCTGTTACCCTTAGACTCTGACGAAGAAGCAGAAAAAATTAGGTGTTCCCTTCAGATGTTAACGGGGAAAAAAATTGCTATAATAATTTCTGACTCATTTGGAAGGGCTTTCAGAATTGGAGCTGTTGGAGTAGCTTTAGGAGCGTCTGGAATAAATCCATTATTAGATAAAAGAGGAGCCAAGGATTTATTTGGAAAAGAATTACAAAGTACGATTGTTGGTCAAATTGATAATTTAGCGTCCTCAGCCCAATTAATTATGGGAGAGGCAGATGAGGGGTTACCTGTAGTAATAATACGAGGATACAATTTTAATTTCGATGATAATGCATCTATTAAACAAATTCTAAGAAAAAAAGAGCTCGATTTGTTTAGAGAAGAAAAATCTACGGGGATTTTTGAAAATTTATTAAGATCTCGTAGAAGTTATAAGTACAAGTTTAGTAATAGGATGGTAAATAAAGCACTGATAAAAGAGTGTATAGATTTATCTCGCTGGGCACCAAGTGCACATAATGGTCAATTTTGGCGCTATGTTATAATGGAACAAGGCAAATTGCGTGAAAAATTAATTGGAAATATGAACGAAAGATTAAAGTATGATTTAATTAAAAACGGAAAAACAGAAGACTTCATTCAAAGAAAAATTGAGAAAACCAAATATAATTTCCTAAGTGCTCCATATCTGATCCTTCTTTGTTTAGATACAGAGGAGTTAGAGAAATACTCTGAAAGTAATCGGGAAAAGCACGAGTATATAATGGGAGTACAGAGCGTCAGCGCGTCAGCTACATATTTACTTCTTGCTTTTGAAATAAAGGGGCTAGCAGCTTGTTGGTATTGTGCTCCACTATTCGCCGAAGATATTGTAAAAGATACATTAAATCTACCTAGTTCATTTGTTCCAATGGCATTTTTTACGGTTGGTTATTCCACAAAAGAATCACCAAAATCAAACCGTAAGGATTTGAATGATATCATTTTTAGAGTATAATTAAAGATTATGTGATTAAATATGAACCATAACTATTATTTGATACTTGCTGGAGGTGTAGGTGCGGCAAAATTCATAGAGGGGCTAGCGAATGTAATTGATCCCTCTTTTTTGAAGATTGTAATTAATACTGCTGATGATATAGAATTATATGGTTTAAGGATCTGTCCCGATATAGATATAATAACTTATACTTTAGCAAATATCGTGGATAAACAGAAAGGTTGGGGCGTTCAAGATGAAACTTTTAACTGCCTAAGCATTTTGCAAAATTTCTACGATTTTAATTGGTTCAATCTTGGGGACAAAGATTTAGCAACTCATATTTTTCGAACCGATTTATACCAAAAGGGATACAATAAAACAGAAATAACTACAATGATTTGCGAAAAGTTAGGAATCAAATCTGAGCTTATACCTATGAGCAATGAAGAAGTTCAAACTTTTATTATAACAGATTCAAAAACGATGCATTTTGAGGAATATTATATTAAGCATCAATGTGAGCCTGAAGTATTAGATATAAAATTCCATGGAATTGATGAAGCAAGACCTGTAAATCATATTTTTGAATATATTAAAGAGGCTAAGAAAGTAATTATCTGCCCATCGAACCCAATAGTGTCAATAGGGACTATAATCGGACTACCCGGAATTGCCGATTCTTTAAAGAAAGTTAAACAAAAAGTAATTGCAATTAGTCCCATTATTGAAGGAACTACAGTAAAGGGTCCTGCAGATAAGTTAATGAGATGCCTTGGATTAGAAGTATCTTGCGTGGGTGTTGCAAAATATTATAAAGAAATCATAAGTCATTTTATAATTGATAATAAAGACTGTAAATTAAAACCAGAAATCGAGAAATTAGGCATACATACTTACTGTTATGATACAATAATGGATTCAATAGGAAAGAAAGAAGAACTCGCTCGATTTGTAAACGAAATTAAGATATAATAAACTTAGACCAAACACTTTATGTCGCTGTTTCTTGAATTTCAATTTCTTTTTCTTCTTCTATTTCTTCTTTTTTAACATAATCCCCTACTGAAGCTAAAATCTCTTTAATTCGCCCTTCTTGTTGAAGGCGTATAATTAAATTCCTATGTTTTATTGAAGCAATAATCTTAGAGATTACAGGAAACAGAAGTATTAATGGAATCAATAATGTTACGATTACTTCAGGAGAATACATTGCAACACTTTCCACGATTGCTGGAGGTAAATTAAAAACTTCTTCCATAAACCATTTTGGATGAATAATTATGAAACTTATTACTATTAATAAACCAACCCGAAAAACAAAATTAATTGCTGTAGATACTGCAAGACTTCTTGGTCTGGGTGCAGATGAACGAGCAGTTAATGTATCACGAGCTTCAGAATCTTCTTGAAATAGTTGGTGTATGTATCTTCCAAGTCTTCTGGTTTTTGATGCAGCAGTAATCAATTTTTTTTCTTCTTCCTCTAATTTTCTTCGTTCAATCAATTCTTTAACGTATGAAAATTTTTCCCCAGTTTTTGCGAAGAATTTACCGACAGAAACTTTATCTTCGATTTTTAACTCTGACCTTCTAGCCTTAGCTTCCTCCTTGATTTTATCAACGTTTGCTGTAATATAATGAGACTCACTCTCTAGTATATGCAATTGAGCTTCTAATCTTAATCTTCTTTCTAAAGATGGTCTAGTAACGGTATAGGTATAATTTATCTGAAAAGCCAACTCTAAGTAAATATAAGCTACTATCGCAAGAAGAATAACTGGACTATTGAAAAATTGAAAGATATTATCAATGGGAATCTGCTCTAGTGAGCCGAGATCAAGAGGATTTGGTAAACCTTCCAAATATGGAATATTGATATAAAAAAGGTCCAGCATATCTTTAAGTCCAAATACCATAAGAGGTATTACCAGCATAAGCACTATAGAACCGATAACTCTAATATCGTTCTTAGTATCAGTTTTTAGAAAAGCTTTGATTACATAGAATATTGCTACCATAAATAGGATTTGAAATGTGATTAAATACAAGTTTTCGCTAAAAATAGCGAATTCTCGACCGATTAAATCAGGGATTTCACTAAAATGGGGTGTTTCTCCATCGGGGAATGTAAACCACATACTAAACAAATTTCTGAAAAAATCATCTAATAATGTAAGTAAACTCGGTTGGGCGAAAGATGCGATATATACACAAAAAAAAGCGATACCATACGCTGCTGCAAATACAATATATGTAGAAATATTTTTTAAACTGTTTAGAAATGACAATAAAACGAGTTCTCCATTTGAAGTAAGAATTTCATCGAAATCAAAAATCGAGAGAAAAAGAAATAAAATCCAGACGAAAACTAACAAATTAATAACTTTTAAAAGTAAAATATAATTTCTCGCCATCTTTTAATACGCACTCCCCTTTTTCTTTGCTTCCATATATCTACCTAATACTTGACTCATCATATCGTCTGGACCTACAGTTATAATGTTAACTCCAAGATTTCTTACCTCTTGTTTAATACCTATAATATGTTCCATCATTTCTTCACTAATTGCTTCTGCTAGAGCTTTATCTGTTGAAGATAAATCAATTTCGTGTATCTCAAACCAGGGACTGAATGGGTTAATGATTATAACAGTATGATTGAGAGGCATTAGTTTTCTAATTGCTTGCCCGATTTCTTTAACATTTGACTCTAAATCTGAAATTATGAAAACCAAACTGCGTTTTTGATATCTTCTGTTTAAATAACCCATTGCTTCAACAAACCGCGACTTTCCTTGTGGTTTGATTTTAGCAACAAAATCTAATACTTGATAAAAGTGATCTGCTCCACTTCCTGGTTTTAAAAATTTAAAATTCTTTTTATCTGAGAAGGTATACACTCCCACATTGTCCTTACGAGATAATGCAACCTTAGTTAACAACATGCAAGCTCTAATAGCAAATTCAAATTTGGTGTTTTCAATCGCACCTCCTGCCATTGAATTTGATGAATCAACAAGAATCATAACAGAAACATCTCTCTCACTTTCAAATTCCTTTACAATTAACTTCTGAGTTCGCGCACTTGCTTTCCAATCTATTAGCCTAAATTGATCTCCAAAGACATATTTTCTCATTCCATAAAATTCTGAGCCAAGACCTTTTTGTTTAGATCTTTGTAGGCCATAATTTTGACTTAAAGAACGTTTTGATCCCAAAATTTCTATTCTTTTTATGTCTTCATAAGGGGGATAAACCAATATATCAGAGACACTATCAGGCACAATTCTTTCAACCGAATTAAATCCTAATCTATCTTTAACAACTAACGAAAGAGGACCTAAAGGATATTCCCCCCTAACTTTTGGTTCTAAAATATAACTGAACTTAATTTGTTTTTTGGGTCCAATTCTTGTAGATATGAAATTTTCTCCTAAAACCAGCCTAAAAAGCTCAGGATTGTAATAATCCTTAATTTCAAGGAAATCAAAACTACTTTTACCTGTGTTTTCAATAACTACTTTAACATGCACAAAATCGTCCTTAAATACTTTTTCTTTTTCGAGCTCTCTATGAACACGTAACTCTTCTATATTCATTTGGTAATAGAACAGAGGCAGGCTTACAACGGTACTAAATATTAAAAGAATGGCAAAATATATTAAAAAATAATTTTCAAATGCAAATCCAGCTGTTAGAAAAAAAACTGAAAATAACACTAAGCTTCTTCCTTTTCCTCCTAACATTTCATTACTCCTTCTTTAAATTGTTTTGATTTTTTCCATTGAAATTATTTAAAAAAAACTTTAGATAGGGATTGGGATATCTTCAATGATGTTCTTAATCACAGTTTTCACATCAAGACCTTCTAGTTCTGCTTCTGGCTTCAATAAGATTCGATGGTTCAAAGCGGGGACTACTAACGATCTTACATCATCTGGTGTTACATAAACTCTTCCTAAGATCGCTGCTCTTGCTTTAGAACACTTCATCAATACGAGAGACGCACGTGGACCACATCCTAGTGATATTTGAGGATGGTTTCGAGTTTTTAATACAATATCTCTTATATATTTTAAGATTCTGTCGTCAATGTAAACCATATTCATTAGTTTTTGAGCAGCAAGTAATTCTTCCCCACTAGTTATAGCCTCCACGGAAGGAGAGTCTCCTGAGATTTGTCTCCTCATGATGTCTACTTCTTCTTCCTTTTCTGGATATTCTAACCAGAGTTTCATAATAAATCGATCAAGTTGTGCTTCTGGTAAAGGGTAAGTTCCTTCCATCTCGACAGGATTCTCCGTTGCGACAACCATAAAAGGCTTATCAAGGGATAGTGTATCTCCTTCAATAGTGATTTGCCTTTCAGCCATAGCTTCAAGGAGAGCTGCTTGTGTCTTGGGAGCGCTTCTATTAATTTCGTCTGCTAATACAATATTCGCAAAAAGTGGCCCTTTTTGGAGTACAAAAGCTCCTTCGTTTTGATCAAATATTTTAGTGCCTGTAATATCAGATGGAAGCAAATCGGGGGTAAACTGAACTCTTCTGAACGATATTCCTAGTGTTTTTGCGAAGGTTTTTGCCATAACAGTTTTTCCTAAACCAGGTACTCCTTCAAGAAGGACATGGCCGTTAACTAGCAAAGCTATGAAAAGTTGCTGCAAAATGTCTCCGTATCCAACAATAACACGACTTACTTCTGAGAGAACTTCTTGTGCTATTTCTCTAATAGGTTCTACATTTAATTCTTCCCTATCGTAATACTTCGCTTTAT
>Ga0114922_10003634_pt1 | contig 14354 bp, 16 predicted proteins | sample AartaG_FD_100975 | JGI IMG/M metagenome (GOLD analysis project Ga0114922, IMG submission 100975) | Deep subsurface microbial communities from Aarhus Bay to uncover new lineages of life (NeLLi) - Aarhus_00045 metaG | ecosystem: Environmental > Aquatic > Marine > Oceanic > Sediment | place...
ACATAGCGGTACTTAAACAGGCATTAGCCGAGCGGATAACTGTACCCAGGGACGGGGTAATGGTGGATGCAACTGTGGGGCATGGAGGCCACAGCCTTCTGTTCGGCAAACAATTGGGCCCTGGTGGAACGATAGTCGGGCTGGATGTTGATGAAAGCTGCCTCACCAGGGCCCATATAAATTTAAACAGCCTTGCCTGCAAAGTCGTTCTGGTTCGTGCAAACTTTGCACGGATTAAAGAAGTGTCGGCCCGGCGGGGGATTGAAAAGGCTGATTTGATACTTGCGGATTTAGGTTTTTGCTCATCTCAGGTATTAGATCCGCAAAGGGGATTGAGTTTTCAGGAAAACATGCCCCTCGATATGCGGCTGGACGACAGAATCACAACGACGGCGGCGGACATTGTAAACAGCAGTGATGAGAAGTCGTTGGCCGATTTGATTTACCAGTTCGGCGAGGAAACAGCGTCGAGACGCATAGCACGTTTCATAGTTGAGCATCGCAAAGCGGGTCGTATAACAACGACCGGGCAGTTAGCGGCTATCGTCCGCCGGGCGTCGGCTCAGCCGGCCAGGGGCCGAAAAAGAAAACTGCACCCGGCAACAAGGACGTTTCAGGCGTTAAGGATTGCAGTAAACGATGAACTGGGTAATCTGGAAAAGCTCGTTGCAGCGGCTCCGGCCTTGTTAAGGGAAAACGGTTTTATGGCAGTCATTAGTTTTCACAGCCTTGAGGACAGGATTGTCAAGGTCGACTTCAGAGAAAATGAACGCAACGGGATTTATCAAATTGTAACGAAAAAGCCGATAACTGCAACAAGGGCAGAGATCAAACAAAATCCGAGGGCAAGAAGTGCGAAATTGAGAATTGCCGGACGTAAGTGAACAACGGGTCGTAAATGGAGTTTCAAAGATGACGGCGGACGCAAAAATAGGATTGTTGTTAAGCTTCGTTTTCATAATTATCATCGCATTTTTGCTTAAGGGACTCCCTGATTTTTTTGAGTCGGCGTCTGCACAAGAAGGACTAACAACTTCTGTTGACGGTTTCGCCTCCGGCGAATTGGACCTGACCGGCCAGGCAGAGTCAGTGGTAAAGACGATTAACAGTATGCAACCTGCTCGGCAGCCGGTCCGGCTCGAGCAACAAGCCCAAAGTCCCACCCAGGTCCGTTTCAGGAGGAAGCTTCCCGGCAAAACGGTGGCTGTCGATGCCCGGCCCCCCAAACAGCAGGCCGGCAGCGAGACGGGTAAAGGTCACGCCGGCAGCTACGTTGTGCAGCCCGGCGACAATCTGGCTGTGATAGCGATAAAGGTCTATGGTGCCCGGCAGGGCAATAAAAGAGTGATTGTCAACAGAATCTTTGAGGCGAACAGGCAGATTCTTGATTCGCCGGACGAAATCGCCGTCGGCCAGAATCTCACAATTCCGTCGCTTGGGCCGGCAGGTGAAAAGAAGGCTGAAAAAAAGGTCATTTCCGCCACCGGCCTGCTCGGTAAAGTAAAGAAATTTGCGGGCAAGAATCTATCCGCCCTCAAGAACGCCGTCGGCAAACCCACCGAATATGTTGTCCAGCCGGGCGACAATTTATGGAGGATTGCCGACAGATTCTTAGCCGACCCCAGCCGGTACTACGAAATAGTGGAATTGAACAGCGATGCTATCGCAGACGCCGAAGACATCCCGGTCGGATTGCGATTAAGGTTGCCGTCTCGTTAAGCCGGTTGAAGGTACCGCAAAAACGATGTCAAGAGCCCGTTTAATCTTCATCGTATTCTACCTTACAGCCCTTCTGACCACTGCTGCGGCGTTTAGAATCGCTTCCAGCCGGCTCTTCTACAAATTTAACAGGGCCTCGATAACACAGAACCGCTTAAGACAGCAGTTATGGCAAAAACAATTGGAGCTACAAGGCCTGACAGGCCCGCACGAAGTATCGGAACAGGCCGAGAATGAGAGCAAGCCGGAATAGTGGACACAGACAATCGCATTTAAAAATGAAAAACAGAACTATTGTCATGTCATTCTGAAGAATCTCCGGCGTGCAAGAGATAGAGATTCTTTCCCGGCGCGCCGGAACTCGGAATGACGAGTGCGAGGCTCAGAGTAGCAGTTTGTGTTTTAAAGCTACTAATAGGACTTATGCAAAACTCAATAGAAATAAAAAACAGACCCATTGTCATCGTATTGTCTCTGACGATAGGGATATTCGGGCTGTTGGGATGGCGGCTGTTTTATCTGCAATACTGCCTTGCGGACCACTACCGCCAAAGCTCACGGAAGCAGCAAAATGCAATCGTTACCCAACAGCCGCAGCGGGGCATCATCCTGGACAATCGCGGCCGCATCCTTGCGGCAAGTAACAGCGTCCAGACCGTCTTTGCAGAGCCACGCGGCATAGCGGACCCTAAAGAGGCCGCGACAAAGCTTCAGGAAATCCTGGATTTTCCGGGACACGAGATATGCCGGATTATTCAAGAGAATAACAATCCCGGCTTTGCCCGGATTAAGACCGGTATCACACCTGCCCAGCGCCGTTCAATCAGAAATGCCGGAATCCGTGGCATCGGTATCCAGTCCAACTGGCAAAGGTACTACCCGATGGGCCGGCTGACCTCGCATATCACCGGTTTTGTCGGCACCGAGCAGAGCGGCCTGGCGGGAGTGGAATTGAAATACGACACACAATTGCGCGGCGCCGAAGGGCAAAATGTTATCGTGGTCGATGCACGGCGTCAGCCTATCGGAATGAGACCTCCGAATGATATTGCCCACGACGGCTCGGGCCTTATTTTGACAATCGATGCAACGATACAACAATTCGCACGGTCGGAGCTTCTGAAACAGTATGAAACCTACCGCGCCGAGTCCGCCGTGGCAATCGTGATGGACCCGTGGACCGGTGCAATACTTGCGATGGTCTGCCTGCCGGATTTTGACCCTTCCAACTTCGGGGCAGAATCTGAGCAAATGTTTCGCAATCGCGCCATTACCGACCCCTTCGAGCCGGGCAGTATCTTCAAGCCTATTGTAGCGGCTCTGGCGCTTGACGCAGGCGTCATAGATTACGACGAGATAATCTTCTGTGAGAACGGCAGCTATCGCGGAAAAGGTTTTCGCAGAATCGGCGAGTTCGGCAACCATCAATTCGGCGATTTGAGCGTCCGCGACATACTCGTCAAATCCAGCAACATCGGGATGGCAAAAATCGGCCGGCGAATGGGACGCCAAAAGCTCCATGAAGGTCTGAAACTTTTCGGCTTCGGAGCACAAACCGGCATCGACCTGCCGGGCGAAGATTACGGTTTGTTATACCCCGTGGCAAAGTGGAGCGACTCGAGTGTTACAAGGATTCCCTTCGGCCATGAAATCGCCGCTACTGCATTGCAAATTGCTCGTGCGTACAGCATATTGGCAAACGGAGGCCGTGTCGTTCGGCCTTATGTCATCCGTGCAATTGTTGATAATACCGGCCGGGTAAAACAATTGCGCCGGCGAGGCAATCCGGCCGGCCATGTTATAAAGCCGGAAGTTGCCGGCTGGATAATCCGACAGGCCTTAACCGGCGTGGTAGCAGAGGGAACCGGCACAAAGGCCGCTTCAAAAAAGTGGCAGGTCTTCGGCAAGACCGGCACCGCTAACATCGCAAGGAGCGACCAGAAAGGATACGACCAAACGAATTATATCGCTTCTTTCGTCGGCGGCGCACCAGCCGATAAACCTGAGGTGGTTATCCTCGTATCAATTCGCAAACCCGACAAATCCCTCCGAAAAGGCTACAGCGGAGGAACTGTAGCCGCCCCCGTCTTCAAACAGATACTCGAACAAACCTTGACCTACCTCCATCGACCGTAGTTAAAGAATCTAATATGTGGCAGCCTCTGAGCCGTCAGGCTCAGGAAATGTTATCGCAGTAATCCCCAACCTGAATGAAACAGTTCCAAATAACTTGTTTCTTCAGTCTCAATCTGGAAACAATCTCAAGACGGCATGGATTACATTGCTAACGTTGTTTACACCAAAATCTCCTATCAAATATATCCCCTCAAATTGATGTTTTTGAGGTATTTCTATTTGGGGTATTAAATCCTTCATTTCATTGAATGTTGTGAGGCTTGTTGAAATGGCTACGGCCAGAAGACAATTCGTACCGTAAGCTTTTACTTTACACTTTCTTTCGATGGCCCTGTTAATATTCCTAATAAGTGCACTGTCGAAATCCAAGCCTCCTCCCCACCTTTTGGGGGCTTCAGGAAGGTTTCTCGCATTCTGCCATTTGAACTTAGCATCATTATCATCGTAATAGCAAGTCACAACCTCAATGCCAATTTTCAAATTACCATCGCGGTAGATAAGGTCGGGTACAGGGTCTCCTCTCCGATTGAACACATACTTCGTCCCTCGTTCTCGATTGATCTTTGCAATGAGGTCATTACCAACCGCACGTTCATGCTGTGTTTGTATGTTGTCCACGTCAAAATCAATATATTATCGTCTACCTCTTTGGCCTGTGCCGCCACAATACTCGTCCCAACTAAGGCCGAGAGAATGCTCATGATTATGCTGGGATTTTAACATTATCGTGCAGAAATTCAGGCGCCAAATCCGCGCCGTTTTCCCACACGATGGTCTCTAATATGGGGTCAACCTTAAAGGACTTAAAAAGATTCTTATCTTTTAGAGGACCGAAAATTTCCCCTATCAATTCATTTTCTAAGTCGATTTCTCCCTCAATTCCGTCATTAAACTTGACCCAAATAACATAATCATGTAGATATTTTGCTTCTTTGACATGTAAAATCATGATTCTACTCCAAAGGATTAATTGCGAACAACGCTTTTTTCTGTTCGGCCAGTTCCCAATCTTTTAATAACTCATCTTTATGTAATCTTCGCCATTCTTGAACCATTTTTAATGCACGGTTCGACATATTTGAGCTTACTTTTCCGCTTTTAATCTCTACTACTATTTCATCGTCTCCATATTTCGCATGGAAATGAGGAGGCGCATGATCTTTCCAGTACATGTAGATCGTAATTCCGAAAAATTTACATATAATCGGCATACGTTTTCCTTAATCAATGAAATTATATCATATTTTCAATTTTTTTCCTAACAATGGCCATCCTGTTCTGTAAACAACACAAGGCCGGATATCAGTTGTTCGATTGTTTGGGCGGCATCGAGCATATTCCACAAATAAGCGGCATCTCTGGAGTCAGGCTGCATATATTACCTCATTGCTGGCGAGTATTGTCTGTCTGCGAAATGGATTTCTCAACGAATCTTTTTCGACTAAATCAACCTTTCGCCCAAAAATGGCCTTAAGCTCATCAACCATATCCACAAAATCGAACAGTCCCCATCCGGCGGCATCCTTAAAACTAACCAGAACATCGATATCGCTATCGGAATGAAATTCGTCTGACAAAACAGACCCAAATAGTGCCATCTCTGAAATTTTCCATTTGAGGCAAAAATCCTCTATTTTTTTCTGCGGTAATGTAATTCTAATTTGCCTCATATATTACCTCTGCGAGATATTATAATCATAATAACAGCTAAAATCCAGTTTTTCGGTCTTTCATCGTTCATAAATAACGATCCTTGTCCTGTCAACGGATTCTCTGAAGATGGGGTTTTTGAAATTTTTGTCAACGACCAGGTCAACTTCTCTTTCAAATATTTCTTCCAACTGCTCTTTTAATTCAAAGTACTTATTAAAAAGATCCATGTTTTCGCCAGATTCAAAAATCACCAAAACATCGACGTCGCCACTTTGAGAAAATTTTGGCTCAACGCTGAACCAAACAGACCTAATCGTTTTACCGGCAAATGCCGACAAACCCGTTCTATTTCTGGTTTGACTTTTTCTATATCAATCATAGGAATAATATCGCTTATAACTTTCGATTATTCAAGAATTTTAATTGTTCGACATATTATTGAATAGAAGTTACGTTCCTTGCCTTTCTATACCATAAAATAAATCGTCTTGCCGCAAAAGTCAATTAGAACACCCGGCACACAAAACCCCCGGCACAGGTCCGGGGGCTAATCGTTGTGATTTTTAACATATTGTATTTTTCGCAAGAGTTCTTCTTCAGAGAAAAAAATCGTTTGTCGAAACCTCTTGTCCAAATTCGACCGGTTCGGCCGTTTTCCCAAAGTGCCCTCGTGTCCAGACTTTTATACCTTCCTGCAATTTTCTCGATTGATTCTGGATGCGGCCTTGCCACTAAGTGGATATGGTTCGTACGTACACTCAAAGCTTCTATGCTATGACCGATTCTATCAGCTTCGGTCAAAATTACCTGACTTATAATTTGTTTTTCCTGTGCCGTTAAAATTACACTTTCTGACTTTTGTTTTTTACGATTGGCCTTTTCCAACCCCTTGTTCTCTGAAAGAATTTTACCGTTCTTTACATACCCACGCCCGTCACCCTGCAGCCATGTTCCATATGTTGTCCAGGTAAGCATATATCCGGCAATTTCAGACATAGTTGAAATGATAAAGATTAGTATAGGGGCAGGCAAGTGGTTTTCGGTTAGTTAGCCCCGGCACCTGTGGCCGGGGTTAATAAGCACCCGGCACCTGTGGCCGGGATTGTTACCACTTTTATTTATAGTGAGTTAGTCGGAAACCTTGTATCTGCAGGTGCATCTTTGGTGTCTGGTTTTTTGCCGATATAGCCGGCCTGGTTGCAAAGTGAAATGATGTCGCGCGCCAGAGGTGCCGCATCTTCTGCTCCGCTTGTACCTCCTTCGACCAATACCGCGACTGAGATGACCCTGCCGGCGGCATCTTCGGCGAAGCCGGCAAACCATGCATTCACTACGCCCTCCGTCGAGCCGGTCTTGCCAAAGACCTTCAGGTCCATCCGACGCAGCTCATTATGGTCAAAGGCCGAATACGCCGTCCCGCCCGGCTCATTCACTACCGCACTCATTCCATCGCGCACAACCTCGAGCGTAGAGCCGGCGATATGAAGGTCCTGCTGCGGCTCATCGAATATGTCCGACCCGCTCAAGAAAAGCCGGGGACTTTTATATATCCCGCTTCGCGCGACCGCTGCCATGGCATTTGCCACCTGCAGGACCGTAGCTCTGAAGTTTCCCTGGCCTATGCCGAACATTCTTCTTTCGTATTTTGCAATCTTTGGGTACTTTTCGAGCCCCTGTGGTGTTTTCCGGGGGATGGTTGTCGATATTTGTCCGGCGGATTGCTGCAGATTCCTGGGGCCGAACTTGCCGGTTTGGGCTGCACTTTGGTTCTCGGCAAACATGGGCGCCGGCAAAATTTTCCGGCCATAGCCGAACTTATAGAGCCAACGCTGCAGCAAGGCTGGCTCCAGCCGGTCAGCCAGGCGAGAGAAGTAAATATTGCAACTGCCCCGAATAGCGTTGCGCGCGATATTGCCCCCTTCATCGGCCCACCTCCAGTCGTGACAGCTATTAAACTGACTGAACTGCATACAATTCGGCCAGGTGCGCGGCGCCTGCTCGTACGGGCAATTTATGATTTCGGTCGGCCCGACTTTGCCTTCCTGAAGACCTGCAATAAGTATAAAAGGCTTGATAACCGAGCCGGGCGGATATATCTCATACATCGCTTTATTCACGAGCGGTGCTCCGGCCGCATCGCGGACCTCGTTATAATTGCGCCTTATCGTATTCAAATCATAAACCGGCATCGAAACCAGAGCCAGGATACCCGACGTGGCAACATCAATCACGACCGCACCGATTGCCGAATCGTATTTGGGGTTAAAGTTTGGGTCGCTCAAAAGTGTCTCGATTCCCTTCTGCAGCTCGATATCCAGCGATATGGTTACATCTTTGCCGAACTGGGTCTCGCTTCGGGCAACCAATTCGCTGTCTATATCGTAAATCACCTCTCCGCGCTTGCCTCGAAGAACAACCTCGCAAATCTTCTCGACGCCGTCCTTGCCTGAAAGCTCGTCCTCCAGGTAGCGCCTGAGTCTGTCATGTGCGAAAAGCTGCTTGTCTTCGACGCGCGCCGGCCCGACCCAGCCAATCACCTGCGAGGCGGCAGAGCCGTACGGATAAACTCTCTTGGGGTGCGCCAGAATCTCCACCATCCGCGTATCCACAAATTCCAACTGTGCCCGCAGCAATTCGGCTTCGGTCGCCAGCTCAATCAACTGCTGAGGTTGATGCATCACTTTAAGATTAACTTCCATAGTGAGCCGAAGCCGGTCGTCAGGGTTGGGAAATTGCTTTTCAAAGTCTTTCAGCGTTTCGGTAACCGGCAGGGCCTGTCCCTTCGCCCTGTATTTTTCCCGGAGGGGCGAATTGCCAAATTTGTTCAGCCATGCGAAGAACCGGCGCATATTCCATATACGGTCGTTTATCCGCCAAATCTTGGCTTCTATCTCCGAACGGTCAATGCCGCCGATTTCGGCGCACTTATCGATTATCTCCCACAGAATAGTCAACTGGTCCTCGAACTCTTTACGCAATTGCGCCTCAGCCTCGTCGGCTGTTTGTCCGCCCCTTTGACGCTCAAGAATTCTGCCACGCCAGAACCGGTCATCCAGGAACTTTGTGAGTTCATAATTTACATAAAGATAGAATGCGGGTTTATCGACAGCGACAACATCGCCGTTTCGGTCGAATATACTTCCACGAATCGTCGGCAACTGCATCGGGCCGAGAATCCGCATCTTCTCAATCTGTCTGCGATAATCGCCGCCAACAAATAATTGGAGATACGCCAGCCGACCGATACACACAAAACCGGCAACAATGCAGATGAATATGAATATCAACAGACGACGTTTGTACATTGGTTATCTGCCCGCAAATCGTCCGAAACGATGTTTGCGCACCCCCAACCAGCCGGATAAGCCCGATAGAACCAGCCAGATAACAGGTCCGATGACAGCCGAGTAAAAACAAGAGCCCAGCAGGACGACATACACATTTGACGCGGTTTCCCCCGTCTTGAAAAAGGTCAAAAACTGAACCAGCACTCCCGCAATTGCCCCCGCAACAAATATGGCCGTCGCCTGGTGGACCATCCTTTTCATAATCACCACCTTGTGCATCTGGGAAATCAGCGAACCGACCAGACCGAAACTTATCGTGAAAGGACCTATCGCAGAACCTGATATATCCGCTGCAAATCCGACTGCAAAAGATGCGACTATAGCCTCGGATGTCTCACAATTAACCGCCAAAAACACAAGAAGTATCAGCAACAGCTCCGGCCTGATGTTAAAGTCGCTCAGCGAAATAGTATTCAGCAGATTACCTGCGCCCAGCAGCGTGAAAACAAGCAGAAGAATCGAGAATCGGAACCACCGCATTTATACACCTCGAACCGACACTTACATAAACTAACCAATAAATTCAATCACCTTAGACGTTTTCGTCACGGATCGGTAACAATCACCGCCACGCGGGCCAACAACTCAACATTCTGGACCGGTTCAACCGTAATATCCCACAACAAAGGCTCTTTTTCATCCGGCCCGACTTGGATTATCCGGCCGATAACCATCGGCGATTCCAAAAAACCGGGAACCGCGGCGGCGTAAACCGTATCGCCTGGACGAATCTTATACTCCCTCGATATGAAGGGTATCTTTGCCGAATCGGTTCCATCACCATCAATCCTGGCATATATGTACCTTTTCTTGTCGGCCTGCCATACTGCGACTTTGATTTTGTGGCTCGCATCCGTAACCAGCCGCACTCTCGCCGTAGCCTGCGATGTCTCGCTGACGGTTCCGACAATACCGTTGCCACCTAAAACATATTGCCCCGCCTTGAGTCCGTCAATATCTCCTTTATTGATAATGAGCTCACGTCTGAGGCCGCCGATTGAGATATTCATAACCTCTGCAAGGGCAAGTTTGGGCCCGGGCTTCGGTAGTGAACTTCTAAGGCCGGCAAGCTTCTCATAACGCTCGTGCTCGGTTATCAATGCCGCACGAACATTATCATAAGCGGCCTGCAGCCGGTTGTACTCGGCGCGGGTAACAAAATCCGCCGACGCCGGTTTAAATATCGGCGGATCCGTGTTTCGCCCGATGCTCAGAACGGGATTAAAAAGTCGAGCGAACAGAAAATTGAGACCCTTTGTAACACTTTGCGGTAACAGAAGCAGGACCAGCCCGGCTATCAAAAGCCCGGCGAACAGAGTTGCCCTGGATGATTTGGGTTGCTTGCGCGCCATCTCATGTGCAGTCAAAAACCTCAACCAACGAAATTATGCCCTGTGCGAAACATGTGAAAATTGTCATTCTGAACCTTTTCTACAGAGCATGAAATTATTTATTAGTCCCATGAGTAGCCGGTCTGGTCGAGAGTGTCCTTCCAGAGATCCAGATTTTCGAGGTAAACACTCGTTCCACGCGCCACACAGGAAATAGGGTCTTCGACATGGATGACCTTCAGTCCGGTAGCGTTTGAAAGAATCGAATCCATTCCTCTAAGCAACGAGCCCCCTCCACAAAGGTGCATGCCGTTCTCAATCAAGTCCGCGGCCAGTTCCGGCTCGGCCTTTTCTAAGGTTCGCATGACCGTTTCTATAATTGCGGCGATAGGCTCCCGAAGTGCTTCACGGATCTCTTCGCTTGTTATCACAATCTTGCGAGGCAGACCCGAAATGGTATCGCGCCCGGCAATTTCCATCGTCAACTCCTGCTCCAACGGGACCGCAGAGCCGATTTGTATTTTTACCTGCTCGGCCCGCGGTTCGCCGACAAGAAGGTTGTAAGTTCGCTTGAGATGATTTATGAGGGCCTCGTCGAAATCATCGCCGCCGATGCGAATCGACTCGCACGTACTGATGTCGGCAAGACTCATTATCGCAACTTCGCTCGTTCCGCCCCCGATATCCACAATCATTGAAGCCGTCGGTTCCGTGATGGGCAGTCCCGCACCGATACCGGCTGCCATCGGCTCATCTACCAGGTACACCTTTCGTGCACCCGCCCGCTCGGCACTGTCAATTACGGCGCGGCGCTCCACGGCTGTTATGCCACTCGGAACGGCAATGACGACGCGAGGGCGAACAAGACCCCGACCGTGGACCTTGCGAATGAAGTAACCTAACATCTTCTCCGTTATCTCGAAGTCGCTTATCACACCGTCCTTTAGAGGTCTTATCGCACTGATGGAACCGGGGGTCTTGCCTAACATCTCGCGAGCCACAAGGCCCACCGCTTCACCATTGTTCAGGACGGTATTCGTGCCCTTGCGGACCGCTACGACGGAGGGCTCATTAAGAACGATACCTTCGTTTCTGACACAGACCAGGGTTGTGCATGTGCCCAGGTCGATACCCATATCCACGCTAAACCAGCCGAAAACCGCGTCTAATATCACCGTGACTCCCTTCAATTAGGATATAGAAGACCGCAAAACACAGAGCGTTTCAGGCCACTCTTTTTCTTTCGGCCAAACGCCTAAAATATCTTCAGTCAACTAACGAACCGCTTCGACAATCTTGAATATTGTCCCGTAATCAACAAGACACTTTACCGTGACAAACACTGCTGTGGCAATAACCACACCGGTCACAAGGGCTAAAATCGCAGTGTACAAGTTATTAAATGCAGTTCTTCTTCCGTTTGGGCTCATGGTCTTATAGCCTTGTGGTTACATAGTCGCCGACTCTGGGGCTCTGCTGTACCAGTTCCGGTACACCGGCGGCCTTACTTGTATCGACATTGGTGACAACTATTTGGCAAATGAATTCGTCGCCCCGGAACACCTGAAATACCATATTCTTCTTCACACCGTCATCGGACCCTAATGATATCGACACGAGCGATTTGCCGACCTCGGTTATAAGACCCTTCAGGTCGGCTCCGGCGCCAATTGCGGACGCCGGCCTGGCAACATCAAGCTCGGGGGTAACCGGTTCAAAAGAGACAACCTCACCATCGGGACCTAAAAGCTGATTTATCTGTTCTTCCAAGCTCAGCTTTGCCTCGAGCAAACGCCTCCTGTCGGCCTCAAGGGACTGCATTTGAACAATTTTTTCATAAAGGCTGGCGGTAATCTCGTTAAGCTCTTTGCGGTCCTTGATGTTATCAGCGTGTGCGTTGCTTAATTGCTCCTGGGTCAGGTTCAGCGACTGCTCCAGATTCGCTATCGTCCGCTCAAAGCTCGTAAGCACGCCCGCCCAACTGTTTACACGGCTCTGATAATCAAGGCTCGTCCGGCGGGCGTTTTTCAACTCAACATCTAATTTACTCTTTTCATCCTCAAGCAGTTGAATTCTGTCGTTCAGCTTCGCCTCCAACTCTTTCATCAGCGCCGTTTTCTCGTTAAAGCGACGCTGAAGGCTCGTATTCTCGGCCACGAGGGTATTGTTGAGACTCTTCTCCTCATCAAACATGACCCTGTAATTGTTCGCTGTGCTCACATATGTCACCACCGATGCACATAACCATATCGAAAATAATGACATTAATACAATCAATATCTTCGTGAAGGGACTCACGAATCACGCTCCTTTCGCTTTACTGTTAAGCCGTCCACAAAATACCCGCTGGCATAAGGGCTAAACCACTCTTACGCCATTCCTTATGCCCTCGGCAAATTCAAAGAGCAAGATTTTAATCGGAATTCTATGCAAAAAGCGTAACAAGGTCAAGTTATTTTTATGCCCGCCTAAAATATTATCCCATAAATAGAACACCGGTGCCACCGGCAAACTTAACGCTAATGAAATATGGGTGCCACGGTCAAACCCTGCCCTGAACCAGCCTTTAGCCCTGCTTGTCCTGAGTTTATCGAAGGAAGCGCTGCCGAAGGGGCAGTCGAAGGGTTTTTTGGCCCTGACCAGAGTGTCTTGTCCCAGCTTTCTGTGTAACAACTCGCTACATTCATTATGCAAAATTCAATAATATCTTGTTGGCTCCTGCATCCGGGCCGCTCGCATCTGCTGTGTAAGCAGAAGGACCGATTGGGCGGCAATCAACCGAATCATCTTTGAACGGCTCCGCAGGAGTCTGGGCAGGTAAACTGTCAAGGCGTCACCGCCGATTCGGCCAATAGCCATCGTTGCCATACTATTAGCAATCGACGGATCATCCGGATTCCGCGATATTCTCCTGAAATATTCCACAACCTCAGGCCGGCCGCTTGTGTCCCCAAGCCGGCCAAGCTGTTCGGCTGCACAGAGTCGAACCTCAGGGATATCCTCATAAAGCATGGTTTTAATTGCATTTCTCGCCTCAGAGGTATCGAGAGCACCAAGTATCCTGATACCCATAATCTTGTCGTCGGCATTCTCGCTTATCAAAAGGTAAAGCGACTTGGCCCCATAAACTTTCTCGTCTCCCAACATGGCGATTGACTCCAGTGACTGGATTCTTACTTTGTCCGCCGAATCCGAATCGCGCCTCACCCGATATAGAAGTTCTATATCACTCTTGTCGCCAAGTTTGCCCAATAACATCGCTGCGTTAGCCCGTACCGTCTGGTCTTTGCCCTTCAGGGCCGTGCGAATAATATCGCTGTAGTTGCCTCTGCCAAGTTTCGTCAGTGCGTAAGCCGCTGCAATTTTTGCACTACCGTCTGTGTCATTGAGCAGGCGCCTCAAAGCATATTCGCCGGCTAAATACTGCATGTCCCCAATCACTATAGCGGCGGCAAAACGAACGGGAGCCGGCTCATCCTTGAGAAGCTTTGCAACTATCGGAACCAACTCCTTTGTGCCGGTTGCCGAAACAATCTCAATTGCGTGACTCCTGATAATGGGATTTTCATCAGCTAAACCGTCACGAATAATCTCAATCGCCCCGGGCCTTAGAAGGCCGACATCTGTCTTGCCGCCGGCTGAAAGCCCAAACCCGGTCTGACCTGCATCGCAGCCAATAAAGAAAAGCATCGCTGTCAAAATCACTACGGACAACAGACTTTTCATTTACTTTAAACCTCCCGATTTACGAACCTTAAAATTTCGTCTTAAAGTAAGTATTATGACAACAACCAAGCCGGTTGCAAAAGAAAAATCCAGCCAACGCCGGCTTCTGCTGAAAAATGTCACCCTGTTATCAACCGCTATCCTGTCAACAAACCAACCTCCAACTCCCTGACGCTTCATTGCCGCAACCGGCAAATCGCCCGCTAAGAAACCATCCTTTATCCTACCGACCGAATCAATGATGCAGCTAATACCGGTATTGACGCTTCGAAGGATACTAATCCGGTTTTCAACGGCTCGAAAGACGCTTATGGCCGTTCGCTGGCCTAACTCGACGCTCGGCAGGACCTTGCCGTTCTTAAACCTGACATACCAGCCGTCGTTACTGATATTGACAAGCCAGTCGGCCCTTTTGACGCCGCCGCCCCCGACAACCATCTTG
>Ga0114922_10003635_pt1 | contig 14353 bp, 13 predicted proteins | sample AartaG_FD_100975 | JGI IMG/M metagenome (GOLD analysis project Ga0114922, IMG submission 100975) | Deep subsurface microbial communities from Aarhus Bay to uncover new lineages of life (NeLLi) - Aarhus_00045 metaG | ecosystem: Environmental > Aquatic > Marine > Oceanic > Sediment | place...
GAAGTCGTAGTAATGGGAAAATCTAATTGTCCCATTAAAATTTGGGTGAATCTACAATCTGGGATTCTTAAGCCAATTTTTTTACTTCCTCCAGTTAAAATATCCGATAAAATCTTTTTTTTGTATAAAATAACTGTTATTGGTCCAGGTAAAATTTTTTTTAATATTTTTTCAATTTCGCGCCCAAAGTTTGCCACTTTTTTTGCCATCTCAACATCTCTTACAATAATTGACACCGGTTTTTTAAAATCTCTGCCCTTTATCTCAAAAACTCTTTTTACCGCTTCCTTGTCCAAAGCATTAACTCCTAAGCCATAAACCGTATCAGTGGGATAAACTATTACCCCGCCTTTTTTAATCACCTCTACAACTTTTTTAATAATTGCTTTCTCAGGATTATCCGAATTTATTTTTAAAATTTTCATAATAAAGAAACTATTGCCTTAGCTAACTTGTCAGGATCGTGACGAATCAAGGTTCTTTTTAATTTATCTGCCGGATTCTGCCGATAAACAGCTAAACCTACCAAATCAGCTCCAACAAATTTTTTATCTTTTAAAACTTTACAATCAGGTTCAACTAATTCACCCTGACTCGAATATTTATTTAAAAGCATGGAGGAAGGTTTCTTAGTATTGAAAATGATATAATCAAAAACTCCTTTTCCCAAATACTGTTCAACTGTATCAACAAAATCCTTTATTAAGAATCCATCAGTGTGACCATACTTTGTCATTAAATTACAATTATAGATTTTAATTGCCTTTGATTTTCTGATTGCTTCTGGAATTCCCTTGACCAAAAAATTTGGCAAAATACTGCAATAAATATTGCCCGGACCAACAATAATAATATCTGCTTCTAAAATCGCTCGGACTGCTTTAGGATTTGCCTTGGCTTGAGGATTCAAAAATAATTTTTTAATGCCAAATTTAGAAAGAAGCCAGGAATTATTTACTTCATTCTCCCCTTTTAATTCTGTTCCATTTTCTAATTTAGTTCTTAACCAAACTTTATCCAGAGTTACTGGTAGAACCCTCCCTCTTATCTTTAAAACATTGCCAACCTCTTCTAACGCTTTGTCAAGATTCCCGGTAATTTTTTCAAAAGCGCTGATAAGAATATTGCCAAAGCTATGGCCCTCTAAACCGCCCCCTTCAAACCGATAATTAAACAAATCTCGCAAAAGTAAATCAGCTTCAGATAAAGCAACTAAACACTGGCGAATATCACCAGGAGGTAAAACTCCCAACTCGTCTCTTAGCTTGCCTGTTGAGCCGCCATCATCAGCCATAGAAACAATTGCCGTCAAATCATGCGGATATTTTTTCAAACCCGAAAGAACCGTAAAAGTCCCGGTTCCTCCGCCGATTACAACTATATTTTTTGTCCATCTTTCCATATTTACTCCACGGTTACCGACTTGGCAAGATTGCGCGGCTTATCTACATCACAATTCCGCAATACTCCAATATAATAAGCAAATAGCTGCAAGGAAATAACTGAAATAATCGGAGTCAGCATTTCCAGTGTTTTAGGAATATAAATTACATCATTAGCCAACTTTTCAATTCTTTTATTCCCATGAGTGGCAACAACAATTATTGGTCCGCTTCTGGCTTTAATCTCCTCAATATTGCTAATCATTTTCTCATAAACGCTATCGGACGGCACTATGGCAACAGTCGGGAAATTCTCATCAATTAAAGCAATTGGCCCATGCTTCATCTCGCCGGCTCCATAACCTTCGGCATGAACATAAGAAATTTCTTTTAATTTCAAAGCTCCCTCTAAAGCTACTGGATAATTATACTTTCTGCCAATATATAAGAGATTATCAAATTTACAATACTTTTTAGCAAGCGCTTTAATATCATTATTTTTGGCTAAAATTTTCTTAGCCAAAAGAGAGATCTGACTAAGTTCTTGAGCAATTCTTTTGCCCATTACCAAAGACATCTGGCGCTGTCTACCCAAAAATAAAGTAAATAAAGCTAAAATAGAAAGCTGGGAAACAAAGGCTTTTGTAGAAGCAACTCCGATTTCCGGACCAGCATGATTGTAAACTCCCGCATCAGTTTCTCTGGCAATAGTACTTCCAACCACATTAACAATTCCCAAGGTTAAAACTCCTTTTCTTTTTACTTCCTTTATAGCAGCTAAAGTATCAGCTGTTTCTCCAGATTGAGAAATAGCTATTATGGCTGTATCCTTGTCTAATACTGGTTTCCTGTAGCGAAATTCCGAAGCATATTCTACATCAGTCGGAATTCCAGCATATTCTTCTAACATATATTCACCAACTAATCCGGCATAATAAGAAGTGCCACAGGCAATAATAATTATCTTTTTAATTTTTCTAAGCTTTTTTTCAACATCTTCCAATCCTCCTAATTTCGCTAATCCCTCCTTCCCAATAAGTCGCCCTCGAATAGCATTTTCAATGGCTTCTGGCTGTTCAAATATTTCTTTTAGCATGAAATGAGGAAATCCTCCTTTTTCCGCTTCTTCAATATCCCACTCAAGCTCTTGAATATCTTTTTTAACTGACTGCTTATCTAGGGTCAAAATCTGAAAATCCTTCGGAGTAATAACGCCTATTTCTTCATCCTTTAAATAAACTACATTTTTGGTATAGCTGATAACAGCTGAAGCGTCAGAAGCAATAATGTATTCATCTTTTCCTATACCAACTAACAAGGGACTGCTGTTCCGAGCAATAACAATTTTACCAGGATCATTTTGGGAAATAACTGCTATGCCATAGGTTCCCTTTACTAATTTTAAGGCTCGCCTTACTGCTTCTTCTAAATTACCTCTAAAAAAATTTTCAATTAAATGAGGCAAAACCTCTGTGTCAGTTTCGGAAATAAATTTATGCCCTTGTTTTTCTAGTTTTTCTTTTAATTCTTTATAATTCTCAATAATTCCATTATGGACAACGAAAATTTCTTTTTTGCAGTCCCAATGAGGATGGGCATTTTTACTAGTTGGCTTGCCATGAGTTGCCCAACGAGTATGCATTATAGCAATATTGGATTCCGGCCTTTTCCTACTTAGTTTATCATCTAAGACCGCGACTCTTCCTGCTAATTTTTCACAATAAATTCGGCCAGTTTTTTCTAAACTGGCCATTCCCGCGGAATCATAACCGCGATACTCTAAACGTTTCAGCCCGTCAAGGCCTACTGAAACAGCATTTTTATTTCCAATATAGCCGACAATTCCACACACATTCCTTCGCCCAGCTCAGTCAAATTAAAAATTAAAAGTGAAAAATTCAAAATTAACTTTTAACTTTTGACTTTGGACTTTTAACTTACTTCTATCGTATCATTTTCACCTAAAAAAATAAAGAGCGAATCATTATTCGCCCTTTATTAACTCCTTAATTTTTTCAGTTCTTAAACAACTATGTTTATTAATCTCCCTTTAATAAAAACTATTTTTTTGGTCTTCTTATTGCCGAGCCACTCTTTAATCTTTTCCCTCTCTAAAGCTAATTTTCCAGCTTGTTTTTCAGAAATGTCAGCATCAGCTTTGACTTTATCTCGAACCTTGCCATTTATTTGAATAACCAACTCAAAGATTTCTTTCCTGATTAATTTTTCATCGTAATTTGGCCACTGTTCTTTAAAAATGGAATCTTTATTTCTTAAATGAGACCAGATTTCCTCGCAAATATGTGGGCAAAATGGCGCTAAAATTTTAAGAAAACTCTCGGCATCTTTTTGGGACAAAACCAGGCCTTTCTCTTGCCAGAGATTATTAAACTCCATCATCGCTGAGACTGTAGTATTGAACCTCATATTTTCCAAATCATCACCTACTTTTTTGATAGTATAATGAAGTTTTCGAATCAGCTCTTTGCTGGTTTGCCCTGAGCCTATCGAAGGGTTAATTTTCTTTTTATCACCAAATAAGACCCAAACTTTCTTCAAAAATCTATAACAACCTTCAAGTCCTTCAGTGCTCCAGTTAATCGCCTGACTAAAAGGTCCCATAAACATTTCATATAAACGCAGACTGTCCGCGCCATAACCCTCAACAACTTCATCGGGGTTAATAACATTACCGAATGATTTGCTCATTTTGCGACCATCTTCAGCCAAAACCATACCATGAGATTGACGCTTAGCATAAGGTTCAGGGGTTGGAACTACTTTTATATCATATAAAAATTTATACCAAAAACGGGAATAAAGAAGGTGTAGAGTAGTATGCTCCATCCCTCCATTATATAAATCAATCGGCATCCAGTATTTTAACTTTTTAAAATCAGCTAATTCTTTATCATTGCCAGGATCAATATATCTTAAGAAATACCAATTTGACCCGGCCCAGTTAGGCATTGTATCAGTCTCCCTTCGCGCAGCTCCGCCGCACTCAGGACAAGCCACGTTAACCCATTCCTTGATTACTGCCAGCGGCGACTCACCAGTTTCAGTCGGCTTATACTTTTTCACATAAGGCAACTCAATTGGTAAATCTTTTTCGGGAACTGTAACTACTCCGCATTTTTCACAATGAATTATTGGTATCGGCTCGCCCCAGTAATGCTGACGGGAAAAAATCCAATCCCGAAGCTTATAATTAACTGTTTTTTTACCCAATTTCTTTTTCCCTAACCAATCCGCCATTTTCTTTATTGCTTGTTCTGATTTCAAGCCGTTGAACTGACCTGAATTTACCAAAACCCCGTAATCAACAAATGCCTCTTTGAAAATATTGCCGCCCTTGCCCCCACTGCCAGAATCTTGGTGTGAGGGTGCAACAACTTCCCTAATTTCTAATCCATATTTTTTTGCAAATTGAAAATCTCTTTTATCATGAGCCGGAACAATCATCACTGCTCCGCCGCCATAAGTGGCAATAACGTAATCCCCTACCCAAATAGGAATTTTTTCACCATTAGCCGGATTTATAGCATAAACTCCTTCAAGTGGCACACCGGTTTTTTTCTTTCCCAAGTCAGTTCTTTCCAGTTCGCTCTTTTTCTTTGCCGCCTTGATATACTTTTGGACTTCGTCCCAATTTTTTATTTCGGGCTTTAATTTTCCAATCAATTCATGTTCAGGAGCAATGACTAAGGCCGTTACCCCAAAAAGAGTATCCAGCCGTGTTGTGAACACGGAAATTTCTAATTTCAAATTTCTAATTTCAAATTTAACAACAACTCCTTCGGAACGGCCTATCCAATTAATCTGTTGGGTTTTGATTCTTTCAGAATAATCAACTTTTTCCAAGTCCTCAAGTAATCTGTCAGCATAATCAGTAATTTTTAACATCCACTGTTTTTGTTCTCGCCTTTCAACTTCTACTCCACAACGCTCGCACTTTCCTTTGACTACTTCTTCATTTGCCAAACCAATTTTACAGCTCGGACACCAATTAATTGGTATTTTAGCTTGATAAGCCAGACCTTTTTCAAAAAGTTTCAAAAATATCCATTGAGTCCATTTATAATATTTTGGGTCAGAAGTATTAATCTCCCGCGACCAATCAAATGAAAGGCCTAAGCTTTTTAATTGACGCTTAAATAATTTAATATTATTTTTAGTGATTTCTATAGGATGAATACCTGTTTTAATGGCATAATTTTCAGTTGGCAAACCAAAGGCATCCCAGCCAATAGGATATAAAACATTATATCCTTGCATTCTCTTTTTTCGAACAAGAGCATCAAGCGCGCTGTAACTTCTAACATGGCCAACGTGAATTCCATCTCCTGAAAGATAGGGAAATTCAATCGAAATATACTGCTTTGATCGTTTATCAAAATCCTTGGCTTGATATAAACCAAGTTCCTCCCATTTTTTCTGCCATTTCTCTTCAATTGTCTTAAAGTTGTATTCTTTCATGATTTCTATAAATTCAGTATAGCAAACCCCTTGCTTCTTTTCAATCTACATGATAATGTAAAATGAAGTTCTTTAATAAAGGGGTAATACTAAATGGATAAAAAACTTTATAAAGAATTAAGAAAAAAGCATGTGCTTATTCTCAATCCTGCCACCGCTCACATTTCACCAGAGGCAGAATTTGAGCCCTCGGTTACCATACACTCCGGAGTTCAAATTATAGGCAAGACTAAAATCGGCTCTTTTTCCGTTATTGGAGCTAATTCGGTTATCAAAAACTCTGTCATCGGAAAAGCAACCTTAATAAAAGAAAACTGCGTAATTAAAAATTCGACTATAGAAAATCTCTGTGAAATCGGACCGTTTGCTCATTTAAGATCCGGAACAATTATAAAAAATAAGGCTAAAATCGGAAACTTTGTGGAAATCAAAAACAGTGTCATTGGTGAAGAAACAAAGGTAATGCATCATGCTTATATTGGCGACGCTGAAGTTGGAAAAAACGTTAATATCGGAGCAGGAACCATTACCTGCAACTATGATGGCGAGAAAAAACACAAAACCATAATTGAAGATAATGTTTTTATCGGAACCCACAACAGTTTGGTTGCGCCAGTAAAAATCGGTAAGGGAGCTTATACGGCTGCTGGCTCAGTAATTACTGAAGATGTCCCGCCAAACTCCCTGGCAATTGCCCGATCCCGGCAAGTGAACAAGCTGAATTGGAAGAATAAAAACAATCCTAAATAAAAAAAACGGACAACCAAAACAGTCAGTTGTCCGTTTTATATTAAATTCCAAACAATTCCTTGGCATTTTTGGTTGTTTGGTCGGCTACTTTTTCAAATGAAATTTCTTTAATCTCAGCAATTTTTTCGGCTGCATATTTTACATATAACGGCTCGTTCCGCTCGTCTCGATGCGGAACGGGCGTTAAATAAGGACAATCGGTTTCAATCAAAATTCTCTGCAAGGGAGTATTTTTTATTACTTTATCGTAATCCCGACAATAAGTAATCAAGCCATTAAATCCTAAATAAAATCCCATATCTAAAAACTCCTCTGCTTGACTCCACTTACCCATAAAACAATGCAAAACAGCTTGTAGCTTGTAGCTTGTAGCTTGTAGCTTGGTAAGTAAGTCCTGATATGCTTTTCTGCAGTGAAAGATTAATGGTTTTTCCAGTTCGCGGGCTAATTTCAAATGTTGTTTAAAAACCTTTTCTTGTAATTCTTGTATTTTCTCATCTTCGACATGATAATAATCTAATCCTGTTTCACCAATAGCTACTACTTTTGGATGCGAGGCAAGTTTTTTGTACTTCTCTCTATCAAACTCTTCGTGCTTTGTTTGAAATTTTACTTCTTGTTCATCAATATACTTAGATGGACCAAGGTGAATTGGATGAAGAGCAACGGCCGCATAAACGCCTTCTTTATATTTTTCCGTCATTTCCACCGCTCTTTTTGAAGTATCGTATTGAGAGCCGACATTTATCATCCAGATATTACTATCCAAAGACCGACGAATTACTTCGTCGGCATCGTCTTTATAAGCACTAAAATTCACGTGACTATGCGTATCAATAAGCATAAATTACAATCTCGGAAATAAGGTTTCCGGTTTTTTAGATTCTAATTGTCTTTTTATTCTCTCGCTGGTTTCTGGTAAAAACGGCTCAACTAAATTTGCGATTTCTGAAATACAATAAAGCAAATTAGATAAAACCTGTTCTAATTTCTTTTTATCCGTTTTGGCCAACTGCCAAGGCTTGTTTTCTTCCACATAACCATCGCAAAAACTAATTAACTCCCAAATTTCCTTCAAGGCCTCATGGAATTTAAACTCTCCCATATGCTCCTTATAGTTCTTATGGATTTCAACAACCTCTTTTTGAATAATTTCGTCTCTGACTTTGGACTTTGGACTTTGCCGCCCTTGGCGAGCCTCGCCTTTGGCGGGGACTTTGGACTTTGCCGCAAGCGTGAGGACGCGAGCGACTAAATTACCAAGTCCATTTGCTAAATCAGCATTATAACGTTCCTCGAATCTTTTTATTGAAAAATCGCCGTCTTCATAAGCTGGAATCTCTCTTAAAAGATAATAACGAACTGGATCAATGCCATATTTATTAACTAACTCAACTGGATTAGGCAAAGAAACGCTGGAAGACTTACTAATCTTTTGACCTGCAAGATTAATAAATCCATGAATAAAAACTTGCTTGGAGTTCGGCAGCCCAGCTGACATTAACATCGCTTGCCACATTGCAGTTTGTTGTCTTAGATTGTCCTTACCAGCAACCTGAATTGCGTTTGGCTTCTTTTTTGTCCCCCAAAATGATTCAAATTTCTTTTGATTCCCTGGCCAACCAAGACAAGAAATATAATTTACCAAAGCATCAAACCAAACATACATTACATGATCATTATCTTCCGGCACTGCCACGCCCCATGGCATCTTGGTTTTTAGACGAGAAATGCTAAAATCTCGCAAGCCACTTTTTACAAAATTATAAATCTCTTTTTGACGATAGGCGGGTATCACAAAATTTGGATTAGCATCATAAAATTTTAAAAGCGCTTTTTGGTATTTGGAAAATCGGAAAAAATAATTCTCTTCATCTATAATTTCTATTTTTCTATCTGGATGAATTGGACATTTGCCATCAACTAATTCTGAATCAGTTTTTTCCAGTTCACATCCAATACAATATTTCGTCTTATAATCTTTCTTATAAATATCGCCATTGGCTCTACACCTTTCCCAAAATTCCTGCGCCGCTTTTACATGATGAGGGTCTGTTGTCCGAATAAAGCTGTTATAAGAAAGATTTAACTTTTCTTTTAATAAATCGAATTTAGCCGCGTATTCATCACAATAATCTTTAGGCTTCTTTTTTTCTTCTAGCGCTTTTTGGTAAATTTTCAAGCCATGCTCATCCGTCCCAGTGTTGAAGAAAACTTCCTTGCCTAAGATGACTCTATGTCTTGCAATGACATCTGCCTGTATAATCTCCAAAGCGAAACCTATGTGCGGTGGCGCATTTACATATGGAAGCGTAGTTGTGATATAAAATTTATTCATGATTTCTTTTTAATTACTATAACAAATTCACCTCTTGGCTTTTCTTTTTCTAATTGTTTAATAATTTCTTCTATTTTTTCTCTATAAACTGTTTCGAATTTTTTAGTTAATTCACGTTCAACTACTATATCAAAATCATCTACTTTGCTCAATTCTTTCAAGGTCTTTAAAATCCGATAAGGTGATTCATAAATTATAACTGGATATTTATATTCACTAATTTCTTTAAAGAATTTTTGCCTGCCTTTTTTATGGGGCGGAAAACCCATAAAAACAAACTTATCAACTGGAAATCCAGAAATACTAGCAGCCGCTGTTACAGCTGATGGCCCTGGAACAGGAATTATTTCTACATCTTTTAATTCATGAATCAGTTTATTTCCTGGATCACTAATTCCCGGTGTGCCTGAATCAGAAACTAAAGCTAAATTCTTTCCTTGTTTTAATAAACTTAAAATATAGTTGAGTTTTCTCAATTTACTATGTTGATGATAGCTCTGGGTCGATGTTTTAATATTATAACGACTAAGCAACTTTTTGGTTACGCGCGTGTCTTCACACAAGATTAAATCAACTTCTTCTAAAATATGCAGAGCCCTTATGGTAATATCTTTAAGGTTGCCAATTGGAGTTGCAACTATGTATAGTCTAGCCATATTTCTAGTGTAGCAAGAAAGTGAGCTGCTGTTAAGCTATTCTGCATTGCATGATGAATCATGAATCAGGAATTATGAATCATGGATCGAGAATTAAGAATTGTGAACCATAAACGAATAGATTGAAACTAAATAGATATTCTGATAATATCAAGTTATGGGACAAAATAATAAAAAGATTAAATCTTTTACTGATTTAGATGCCTGGAAAGAGGGGCATAAATTAGTAATTATGATTTACAAGATAACCAAAAATTTTCCGAACGAGGAAAAATTTGGTTTGGTTTCTCAAATGCGCAGGGCAGTAATTTCTATTACTTCTAACATCGCCGAGGGATTTAGCAGGCAATCCTATGGTGAAAAGTCGCAATTTTATAGTATTGCCCAAGGATCAACAACAGAGCTTCAAAATCAAATTTTAGCAGCCAAAGATATAGGCTATCTATCCAAAGAAGATTTTGATAAATTAGCAACACAAACTATAATCGTCCACAAAATCATCAATGGCCTTATCAAAAGAACAAAAATTATTCATAATTCATGATTCATAATTCCTAATTCAAGTTCTGTGATACTTATTCCTCACATTATTGTTGGCGCTGTTATTGGAGCCAAAATAAAACACTTTGGCTGGATTATTATTTTAGGGCTTTTTAGCCATCTGCTTTTAGATAAAATCCCTCATTGGGATTATTTGCCAAAAGGAATAAAAAGATTAGCCCAAGAGAGAAATTACAAAGGATTGCTTATCGTTGTTTTTATAATAATGGTTGATGGATTAATAGGGCTTGCAATTGTTTTTCTAATTATCTGGCAAAAAGATATGATAAATCTAAACAATTTGCAATTTATTTTAGTTGGTATCCTTGCCTCTATCTTTCCTGACATCATATTGGGCATTGCAGGCCTTGTTGAGGGGTTCTTTAGTAAATTCGAAAAAATAACAACCAAATACATAAACTTTCATGAAAAAGTACTTCATTGCTCAAAACATATAAGAAAACCAACCTTGCTTGGAGTTAGTACGCAAATTTTAATCAGCGCAATCGCGATTTTAATCTTACTAATATAAAATAGTAGGAAGCGCTCTTGTAAACGCTCCCTTAGTTCCCTCAAATTTTCCCCACTTTTTGTTTGGTTTTATCAGCTTTGGAAATCTTAATAGAAGTAGGTTCCAGCCGAATATAGGAAAACCTTCTTCTGACACTTTGTTTCAATCTATGGGCCTCTTGAATGGCTTTTTTTAATACCCATGGCAGAAATGAAAGCTGTGTCAATCGGGCTGAAAGGAATCTTTCTAATCTTTCTTCAAGTTCTTCCTCTCCTTTCTCTCCTACATTTTTTATCAAGTATATACCCTCGTGCCTATATCTGCTTGAAGCCTTTTTCCCGCGTTTAACCTGGATAGGAATTATTAGATCGAGACTAACTTCTAATTTTAGAGGAAAGCTTACGCAAATGTCAATCCCTTTCCTATCAAGTTTGCTGTTCTTGCGCGCATGAATAATCTTATAATCTAAATCAGCAACTTCTGTATCTGCTTTTTTCATGACTTCGTTCATAACTCTCCTGACTGCTTTTGCAACTCTTTTTTCAGTTCTATGACCAATTTCATCTGACGTCCTGTTATAGAATTTGGCTTGTTTCAATTACTCCTCCTTATCTAAATAATCTGCTGACTCATTAATTGAAATTACTTATGCATCCCTGTAATATTCTCCATTATTCCTTCTGAAACTGGCTCTTTATCTGCCCCTTTAAACATCCGAGAAACATTAGCAGTAATTTCATCCTCATACCTAACAAAACAGAAAACAGCCGCAGCAACTACTACAACAGCAATCATTATCAAAACTATTGAAATATATCCTTTTCGATTCATATATTCCATCTTAACATATCTATTTTATTTTGTCCAGCACTATTTGCTAAAATGCGCTATGGAGTTTTGGCAAAAGTTTTTAAAGAAAAAAACATATTGCTAAAGCTTTGGAGATTTTAGACGAAGCAACTGAAACAGCAATAAAAGAAGTTAAATTAGAAATTGAAAAAAGACGTCTTATGCAACGTCTTTTTTAGTGTCTTTTTTTGTAATATAAATTTTATATTTTCCCAAATGAAGATAGTCTCTAGTTACTACTTTATACTTATTCTTTTTTATTAGAATATGAGGGTTAAAAACACGAAACTGGTAATAAGTCATTCCAAAACGTTCAGCTATTTCAACGATTTTTTCTTTTGTCTTGCGGACAACTAAAGTTATTGGTTTAACAGGATAAGGGTCGTACTTTGCCTTGCCTATTTCCTCCCAGCTTGGAAATCCATATTTTTCCGGATTTTCCATTATCAGCTTGACGGCAATAGCTCGAAATGGATACTGAAGCGCCTCCAAAGGAATATCTTTTATATCGTAGAAATTTACAGCATGTTCCTTTATTTTCTCTCTTCTGTACCTATCTTTGTGCATATTGTATCCCGCCAAAGCTGACATCCAATCACCAAATTCCTGATACAGTTCTTTAAAATGCTTTAAGGCAGCTTCGGTTGATTTTTCAGGATCTAATCGTTCATCAACATACGAGTCAATAGTTAGACCGCACAAATCCGTTGCCGTGTCTTTAATAAACTGCCAAAGGCCGGCTGCGCCTGCATAAGAATAGGCCTCAGTATTCAAATCACTTTCAATAGCTGCTACGTATTTCAAATCCTTCGGCAGATTCTGCTTTTTTATATTTTCTTCGATTAAAGGAAACCAACGTCCGCTCCGTAAAAAAATTAAGCACATCCCCCAACGATTCGCTTCTCTGAACAAGGCCCGCTCTAATCTCTCTCTAACCTCAAACTTCTCTAAGGGCACTTCTTCTCCGCAAAATTCAACTTTATCAGGAATAAAAGGAGATACGAATCTCACAACAGGATTTTCCTTCTCTTGAGAATTCATTAAAGACAAGAATTGTCTAAGTTTTTCTATTCTTTCGGTTTGATTTTTCAACTGAAAATCATAATATTCTTTTAAGCTAGCAAGTTCCTGTTCGAGTTTGTTGACTTTCGCTTCCTGGTTTTCAATTTTTGATTCAAGCTCTGGATTTTTGTTAAATGAACAATTGGAAAAAAGAAAAGCAAATAAACAAATCAATATTGATATTTTCTTCAATTCTTCCTCCTTTGTATTAAATTTTAAAATAACCACGTCTTTTGATTATATCGTGATTATAAAAAAACATCAAGCGCTTGATGTTTTTTACAAATACAGTAACATGGTTGCCACTAACTGCCTCAACGCAAGCTACATGGCCATACCAATCATTTGTCAATTATGTTCCGTAGCTTGAACACCCAAAACAAAAACAGCCCAGAAAACTTGCGATGAACAAGTTAAATCCATGGGCCGTTTTTGAATAAGAAAAACCTATATTAAGCCCTTGCCTTTTCTCCGGCGTATTTTCTCCAACTTTCTGAAATAGAAGGCTCGAGAGCATCTAACTCACTAAGAATCTTTTCTCTAATCTCTGTTGTGGCTATCTCCTCTTTCTTCTTTGCTAACTTAATTGCTGCTTTTGAAACCTTTTTTACCACTTTCTTTATTCGTTTCTCTGAAAGATCAGCTCTTGAAGCAGCGGCTGTAATTGCTGATTTAATCTTTTCCGCGTCAAAAGGCTCTTTTTCCCCATCTTTTTTTATAACAAATTTAGCCATAAAGTTAATCCATTCGACAAGTCTCGACTCCAAGCTCGACTCGAGGAGCTCAGGATTAATGCTGAGTTATGTCGAAGCATTAATAAGATATTTTAGTTAACTAATCATCGACCTTTCATCCTTACTTTAACAGAAATTTCAAAAAAAGAAAAATCTGTAAAGACAAGACAAACGACTAAACGGGTGTAAGTCCCCTGGCGCCTTTTTTCTTTTTCATTCCCTTAAGCGGGATTGTAATATAGAAAACCGTACCCTTGTTCTCTTCTGATTTAAACCATATTTTACCGCCTGGCTGCTCTATCACTGCTTTAACAATATAAAGACCAAGTCCCGTGCCATCTGGTTCTACTCCTTGCGCATTATCTGCCCGGAACAACTTTTTAAATATTTCTGATTGTTGATGCTTGGGAATGCCGCAACCGGTATCTGAAATTTCGATAAGAATATTTAGTTCTTGCTTCTTAATCGTTAAGCTTATTCTGCCTCTTTTGGGCGTGTATTTAACCGCATTGGTAAGTATATTATGAAAAATAATCCGCGATAGATTTGGGTCCGCATTGATAATTGGCAGTTTTTTGTCATAATTTCTTCTTATTTCCAATTTTTTATTTTTGATTTCTGGCCCAAGTTCCTCCAAGACACCGTCTGCAATTTTTATAAAACTTATTGGCCTTGGTTCAACAACAAAAGTTCCAAGCTCTATTCTGGAAACATTTAAAAGAGCGTTTACTAAAACAATCAATCTTTGATTATTTCTACGAATGTCTTCTAAATATTCCTTCTGCCTCTTGCTAAATTTCTCGGCTTTTTCTGATAAAAGCATTTCAATAGACCATTTAATGCCTGTCAAGGGCGTACGAAGCTGATGCGCGGCGAGAGAAACGAACTCTGTCTTTGCCCTATCAATCCGCTTATGTTCAGCAATGTCCTTTTTAACAAGCGTTCGATATCTTTTCTCGCTTTTGCGTAATGCTTTCTCTGCTTGTTCAAATTCGGTTAAGTCTTGCAAACGCTTTTTTGTTCTTTTCGTTGTATTTTTGATTTTCTTCATC
>Ga0114922_10003636_pt1 | contig 14349 bp, 8 predicted proteins | sample AartaG_FD_100975 | JGI IMG/M metagenome (GOLD analysis project Ga0114922, IMG submission 100975) | Deep subsurface microbial communities from Aarhus Bay to uncover new lineages of life (NeLLi) - Aarhus_00045 metaG | ecosystem: Environmental > Aquatic > Marine > Oceanic > Sediment | place: Aarhus...
CATTGCCGCGATGCCTTCGAAGTCAAAGAGGGCAGATTCGCAGCAGGAACCTACCTGGTGCGTTTGGATCAACCTTATCGAAGCTACGCTCACGATCTCTTGATTGCCCAGAAGTTTCCGGTGTACAAGACGCCTTACAAACCTTACGACGACGTGGGATGGGCACTTCCGTTTACCCTGGGTATCGAGGTCAAGGCCATCAAGGACGTAACCGTGAGAGACATCGAAGCCGACCTCTTGACCGAGGACATCGTCCTCCCAGGAAAGGTAGTGGGCGACAGTGGTTTCTACCTCATCAAAGATACCGGCCAAGAGGCGCTTCTTGCTGCACGTGTACGTCTCGCCGATTTCGATGTGGAGGCGGTCGAGAAGTCCTTTTCGGTCGATGAGATCGAGTACCCGGCCGGCTCCTGGGTCATCGCCGACCAGCCGGGACTGCGAGCTGCTCTCAAAGGCTTAGCGGATTCGCTAGGTCTCGATGTTGTCGCCGTACCCTCAGCACCCGACGTTTCCCGCCACCGACTCGATCTTCCCCGATTGGCTCTACTTCAAACCTGGAACGATACGCAGTCGGCGGGCTGGTTACGCATGGTGTTCGACGATGAGGAGGTTCCCTACACGCTCATCATGGACGAGGATGTCCGTGCCGGCGGGCTCGCGAACCGATTCGATGTCATTGTCTTCCCGAATACCGATGACGGTCTCAAAAGCATCATCAACGGAATCGACCCGACTCACAGCCCGCTCCCCTACACTAGGACCGAAGAATATCCAACCCTCGGGTTTCCCACTTCCTCGGAAGACATCACTGGGGGGCTCACTTGGCAGGGAGTCCAGCACATCGAGGACTTTGTTCGCGGCGGCGGAGTGCTGGTAACGCTCGGCGGTGCCTCCGAGCTGCCTCTAGACGGTGGTATCGCCAAGGACGTAGGCCGGGCCCGTGTAAAAAATGTCTACACACCGGGCAGCGAGCTTCAGGTGCGATTCCGGCGACCGGATCACCCACTTGCCTACGGCTATCCGGAAATCACTTCCGCCTTTCGGGAGAATCGAACCCTGTATCGTGTCCGTCACGTCGACGAGGGTCGAATCGTCCTCCAGTGGGGCACAAAGATTCCGACTGACGACGAAGAGCACAAAAACGACGAAAATTCGAACAAAGTCGTAAGGGCGACGAAATCGCTCGTTTTGTGCGGCGGAATCAAGGGAGCGGATGAGATTATGGGCAAGCCGGCCATCCTGGACATTCCCAGCGGCAAGGGACGCGTTGTCGCCTACGACTTCGATCCGATCCACCGATACCTGACCCTCTCGGACTTCCGACTGGTCTGGAACACCATCCTGAACTGGAATGATTTGCCGCCGACACCGGAATTTCGAAGCGAATAGCCATGGGGAAATAGGATTTCTGGAATCGAGCCAAATTATACTTCAAAGACTGGATCAATATTAGGTGGGCAGCTCACGAAAGCAAAGGGATTAATTCTGTGTTTTACTTATCGAGTGGACTTGATTCCCCATAATATTTATAATCATTTTTGAATCATTTTTAACCGCAGACGACCACAAGATCTGTTCTTGATCCCTAGGAGCAGCGTTTTCGCGGATCAGGAGAGGAGGAGTCCATGACCGATATTGACTTGACGATGCGCGACATCTATTCGGCCCGGACGAGGATTGCGCCCATTGCGCACAAGACCCCGCTTGTCTCATCCCCGGCGCTTGTGGAACTGACCGGCAGCAAGATCGCTCTCAAGCTCGAGTGCCTGCAGGAAACCGGATCTTTCAAGCCGCGTGGAGCTGCCAACAAAATTCTGTCCCTGGACCCCGGGGTGCAACAGCGGGGAGTCATCACTGTCTCCAGCGGCAACCACGGCCGTGCGGTGGCGTATGTCGCCCACTGTCTCGGGCTGCGGGCCGTTGTTTGCCTCTATGAAACAGTACCCGCCAATAAGCGTGACGCGACCCGGAAACTCGGGGCCGAGGTGGTCATTAAGGGCAGCACTTACGAAGAGGCAAATGAAGAGGCCTACCGCCTTGTTGAAAAAGAGGGGTTGGAGTTGATTCATCCCTATGACGACCCGGTCGTCATCGCCGGACAGGGAACGATCGGTCTGGAACTGCTGGAGGAGTTTCCCGATTTGGACACTGTCGTTGTCCCATTGTCCGGTGGCGGTCTGCTGGGTGGTATCGCCTTTGCTCTCAAGTCCGCCGATCCTAAGATCCATGTTGTCGGCGTCATGATGGAGCGTGGCCCGGCCATGGTGGAAAGTCTGCGCGCCGGGCGGATCGTAGACATTGTGGAGGAACCTACTCTTGCTGACGCCCTTGCCGGTGGGCTCCCGCCCAATCAATACACTTTTGCACTAATCCAAAAAACTATTGACGAGACAGTTCTGGTTTCCGAACAGGAGATCGCGGCTGCCATGGCTTTTGCACTTAACCAACATCATCTGGTAGTTGAGGGCAGCGGTGCAGTGGGTATCGCTGCCTTGATGGCCGGGAAGATCCAGCACCTGGGAGAGCGTGTCGCTGTGGTCATCAGCGGGGCAAACATCGATATGCCCCTTTTATTACGGATCGCCCGTGAACATCTGGACTGTCGCTGATAAAGCATCTTGAGTAGATCCAACCATAGGAGGAACAAAAAACCACAATCCAACACCGATTATCACAAATACCGATCGGTCGCCAACGCCAGCACCCAGCCAAAAACTTCCGCTGTGACAGGAACAAGAGGTGAACCCCGCTCCCATTTCAGGAAAGCTAGCATACCAATCAGTATGAAAGCTCCTTATTATGAACAAATAATCTAGCAACCCCCCCGGTGTGCAAGAAGATGACGGTGTCCTTAGAGGTGAACTTGCCCTTGCCAATTAGATCAATGAGCCCAGCCATAACCTTCCCCGTGTACACCGGGTCCAATAGAATTCCTTCAGTCCGAGCCACCAATTTAATAGCTTCGACGCATTCCTTTGTCGGTATTCCGTAACCCTCGCCGATGTAGTCATAGTAAATCATTAGGTCCTCGGAATTAAAAGTCAGATCTGTCTCCAAGAGCTTGGCTATCCCGTTAGCCGTGTCCGCAGTTCTGCCCTGTGCCATCTCCGGTTTATCGAGGATGCTAACGCCGATTACCTCAAAGGGAGCCTTGAAATGCTTGGCACCTACTAGAAGTCCACCCATGGTGCAACCTGCGCCATTGGCTACGATTAGGTACTGAACATTAGTCTCAAGTTCCTGCAGTTGATCACATATCTCGCGAATTTCATTGACATAGCCCACCTTTGCTAGGGGCATATCCAGGTCAAGTACATATGGATTTCGACCCTTGTTGCGCACCTCAGTGACTAGTTCCTCGACCCTCCTAATTTTTAGGGATTGCTCGACAATAGGGTCCTGACCAAATCCCGCTTCGAATATCTCAACCTTGGCGCCATAGAGGCTAGAAAGCAGCAGCGGTCCTTGGGGCTCTGGAGCAGTCCCCTTGTCAAGAAGCAAGATGACTTCCATGCCGAGTTTGCCAGCGACAGCGGCGAGCTGGACGCCATAATTTGACTGCGAGGTTCCAGACATAATGATAACATCGGCACCCGTCTGTTTGGCATCAGGCATTACGAACTCAAGCTCACGGATTTTATTGCCCCCTACCAGAAAAAGTCCTATTAAGTCATCGCGTTTGATGAGTATCCGCGGACCGCCTAGCGCGGCGGATAGACGGGGTGCTTCCTGCAAAGGTGTGGGTAGCTGGGCCAGGGTTACGCGGGGTAAACTTTCTAATAACATGTTGTAATTCTCCTAAGTATATGTCACGGCTATGCACAATTTTTGCTTGTGGAAGTCCTAGATTGAGTATAATACATTTCTTAGACGGTGACCTTCCCTACGGGTGGTTTGAAACGTCTGTAATCTTCGAAGGCGAACCAGACTGTAATCAGGGTTGCTACTACAGCTATCACCAAAAATAATTGAATCATACTCTGCCAACCCCAAGTTTTAACCATTCTGCCCCCTGCAACGAGATATAGCATTGAAGCGGAGTAGCCAGCAACATCTACTAGCCCTACTAAGAGAGCGCAGTGTTTTCCACCAAATTCATTAGAAAAGATACTCGCAGGCAGATAATACACTGGAGCAAGTGTGAATCCGTAAAAGAACAGGATTACGATCGCCAACGGAAATTTTAAAGAATCCGGAATCATCGGCAGTCCCTTCAAACACCACAGTGCTGCTACGCAAACGCAGGTAGCTCCCAATAATCCACCCAAAAGACCGACTCTTCCCTTTCTTGAGACACGGTCATATAAAAATCCTCCCCCAACCAAGGCAAGCAAACATCCTATTGGAAATGCGGAGGCCCAAGAACCGGCCTGAGCAGATGATACTCCTTCAAAAGAAGTAAGATAAAGCGGTAGAAAAAGGATAAAGTCCATTAATATAGTCGTACACATTAGACTCGTGCATATTAGCCAGAAACGTCCGCTTCTTGCGAAAGCCCATAATGCTTCGGCAGGATTCTTGTCATCTAGAAAGTGAGGTGCTTTCAGTTCAGTATTGGATTCAACTTGTCTGTCAGAACCTTCTGGCGGGACTCGATCCTCTAAGGCTGGAAGTCCAACATCCTTTGGGTTCGCTTTTAGATAGAAAGAGATACATGCGACTACGAAAAGACCTATGATCCCAGCCGTACGAAATACATTTTGCCAGGAGAACACCGTGAGCAGCATTCCCAACAATATCATTGATATAGAAGCACCTAGACGAGAACTGATTGAAAGCGTTCCCCACACTCTTCCATATTTTGTCGAAGGATACCATACCGAAATGATACTTGCCATGGAGGGCCAGCTTGCTGCCATTGCATACAGCAAAAGGAAATTTATACTGGCAAAGATGGTTGCGGAGGTGCCCCAGCTAAAGGTAATTGTGAGTAAGGCTGTGATAGAGAGAGCCACTAAGAATACTCTCCGTCCACCGAGCCAATCTGCAATCACTCCGGTAAGGAGTTTTCCCATAATCATTCCCGCCATTCCCCAGGCTGCAATATCCCCATAGCTGGCTTCGTCAAGTCCGAGGTTCGGGTCGTTTACCATTTCAGGGCTTGCAACTGCGAGAACTGTCCTACAGAGAATGAATCCCATATAGCCTATAAACATGCAACCGAGAGTAATGATTTCCCAACGTGTTCCTTTTTGAGTTAAATCTTTGTTTGTCATCATGCTACCAAAGCGAGGGCCATACGGGGCTTTCTCAGGCGTATCCGATCAATACGGCCACGGCTAAGGCGATTGAGCCCACGATCAAGATCTTTACCATGAAGGGTAGGATGAAGCGCAGCCAACGGTCGTATGGGATTCCAGCAATGGCCAGGGCTCCCACAATCACGGCTTGGGTGGGAACCAGGATATTGCTGAACCCGTCGCCGAACTGGAAGGCTAGTACCGCCACCTGCCGGCTTACACCCACGAGGTCTGCCAGGGGTGCCATTATCGGCATGGTAACAAAGGCCTGACCGCTTCCAGAGGGGATGAAGAAGTTGGCGAGGCTCTGGACGAAGAACATCCCCACGGCGGAAAGGGCCTCTGGAAGCCCATAAAGGGGAAGGCTGATGCCGTGGACTATTGTGTCCACTATACCTCCCTCGTTCAACACCACCTGGATGCCCCGGGCTACGCCAATCATCAAAGCAACGCTTGTGAGCGACGCTGCACCCGCGCCGAACTCCACTGCCGTGCGGTCTGGGCTCATGCGGGCGATGATGGCAATGATCACTGTGAGAGCGACGAAGAGTGCTTGCATCTCGACCAGAGACCAGTGCCACTGGCTCAGCCCGTAGACAAGGAGGAGCTGAGAGATGCCAACGACGGCCAGGATCAGCTTGTTTGTGGTAGTCATCTCAGGATAGTCAGCCCCTTCCTCTCCATCTCCGACACTGGAGATCGACACCTCTTCGAGCGCGCTCACGTCGGCCACCAGGCTTGCCGCCGGATCCCGCCCCACCTTCTTGGCATATGACCAGACGTGGTGAATGCCAATCGGCAGGAAGACGACCATGAGCACCATGCGGTACCAGAGCCCCGATGCGGGTTGGAGTCCCGCGATGTCCTGGGCGATAAGAACGGTGAAGGGGTTGATGAGGGCCGCGCCATAACCAACTCCGTACCCAACCATGATGATCCCTACAGCCGTGATCCTGTCGTATCCAAGGGCGAGAACCAGGATAATGAGGACGGGTACGAAGGGAAAATACTCTTCGCCAAATCCGATGGTGCACGATCCAACAGCGAACAGGGCAGTTCCTCCGGCTACCAACCAGAAAGGTCGGCCCCCCCAGCGCCTGAGGATGGCTCCCAGAGCGGCATCCACAGCTCCAGTGGCCCGAAGAACGGCGAAGGCACCCCCGATGATGAAGACGAAAAAAATGATCTCGTGTGCTCCGCTGAAACCCTTGGGAATGGCTGTCAGGATCGCCAGGGGCGACAACGCCGGAGCATCCGGGGTGAACTGGAAACTGCCGGACACCACCTGAGATCGTCCGGCGGCATTCTCCACCCGTTCGAACGATCCCGCGGGAAGCAGGCATGAGAGAATCCAGGCTACGATCACAATCCCGAATAGGATAACCAGCGTGTGTGGGATCTTGAATCTTCTTTTCGTCATATTAAATTTTCCTTCTCAAACTTTCGTTCACTTTTTTCGAGAGTGCACACAACAGTTCGTAGGGCACTATGAACCGGGTTTTGAGCCCTTCACGTATTTATCGAACCAACCGATAAAGCGATCGAGCAGGTCCTTCTGATAGCTATGCCGTCTGATGCCGTGGTGCGCGTTAGGGTAAACGACGAGTTGGGTTTCGCGGCCCAAGCGCTTCATCGCCTGGTACATCTGTTCAGAGTTGAGGACCGGAACGTTCCAATCCTTCTCGCCACATATAAAGATCGTCGGCGTGGTGATGTTTTGGACCTTGTTGAAAGGGGAAGCCTTCTCCCAGCGTTCACGGCTTTCCCAGGGTAGGCCAAGTTCCAATGCGTACCACTTCTGGTAACGGTCGTGTCCGTAGTTTGCAATCCAAAGTGCGTTGCCTGCGCCGGAGACGGCGCCCGCGTAACGATCCGAGATGGTGATCACCCAGTTTGTGAGGCATCCTCCGTACGACCAACCGCCGATGCCGAGCCGATCAGGGTCGACGTAGCCGAGCTTTACGGCGTGGTCGGTGGCGGCGAGCACGTCTAAGGCGTCATATTTACCCCAGTTCTGCCAGTTTGAAAGCGCGAAGTCGAGCCCCCTGCCTCCGGATCCTCGGACGTTCGGCATCACGACCACGTAGCCGTTGGCGGCGAAGAGCTGCACACGGAAGTTGAAACCATAGTCGTACTGCGACTCCTGCCCGCCGTGAAGCCACAGGAGGGTCGGGTAGCGGTGCTTCGGGTCGAAGGACAGCGGCTTGTAGATAAAAGCCTGGATCTCGGTTGTTCCGTCAGTGCTCAGAAAGCGCACCTCTTCCGCCTCCGCGAGAGCGATCGTTTTGAGTAGTGCGTCGTTGACGTGCGTGAGGCGGCGTAGCTGCGAGGAGTCGGAGGGCCCGGCATCGAGGACAAACAGTTCGGCCGGAAGCCTAGGCTCGCTGACGAGGGCGACGATAGTGCCGTCGGGTCCCTCGGCGACGCCACTAACCGCGCGGCGTCCGGAGATTGGGCGACTCACGCTGCCGTTATCGATCGACACAGCACCCAGATTGACCATGCCGTCATCCTCGAGCTGGAAGTAGATGCTGCTTCCGTCCTTCGCAAAAAGCGGATCGAAGACGTTTCGGTCGAGGGACTCCGTGAGAATCACTGGCTTGTCCTCATCGATACGGTTGATCGCCACCTGGAACTGCGCATAGTTCGCCAACTCAGGCCGGGTCGTCGTCGAGTAGGCGAGCCTCTCGCCATCGGGGTGCCAGAGCGGTCCGTCATCAGCCCCGGGATTGGAGGTGACCCGGACCGGTTTCTGCTTATCGTGGGGGATATCGGTCTTCACCAGCCAGATGTCGGTGTTGTAGTTAGCGTCGGGCTCCTCGGTGCGGTTGCTGGTGAAGGCGATGAGACTTCCATCCGGAGACCAGGCCGGACTGTAGTCCTCGTAGTCGCCGGAAGTGATCTGCACAGTGGCCTTGGTTTCGAGGTCATAGACATAAAGATGGGCGCGCAGGCGATTCAAATATCCCTCGTAGTCTTCCTTGATCTGCAAGCGGTCGACCACCCAGGGACCATCAGATTTCTCCTTGCTCTGATCGCGGATCAGGAGCACGAGTCGTTTGCCGCCGGGGGACCACTCGTAGCCCTCGACGCCCTCTTTAATACTGGTAATCTGGACGCGCTCTCCGCCGCGCAGGTCCAGCGTGAAAACCTGCGAGCCCTGGCCTCTGCTGCTGGCCATGAAGGTCAAGTACTTGCTGTCGGGGCTCCAACTGGGGCTCCAGATAGAGCTGCCTTTAGCGGTCATGGGCATTGCCTCGCCGCCAGCGGTGGGGATCATCCAGAGCCGCGTTTCGGAGCGGTTTTTCTCGAGATCTTTGGTCCGGACCGTGTAGGAGACCCAGACGCCGTCTGGGCTGACGTGCGGGCTGCCCACACTTTTCAGTGCAAAGTAATCATCGACCTGGAGATGACGTAGCGCATCAGCATCCTGCGCTAAGGCCCGCATCCCCGAGTCCGCGCCTGCAAGAAACGCCATCATGACTGCCAACAGTCCTATTACTTTCGCATAGTGTCTCATTTAGCTATCCTCCTATCTTGTGATTGCCTTTCCCTCCCTCAGCGGGAGAGCAGGGGTACAACCTCTTCCTCAATGACCTGGTTCAACCGCTTCCGTTGGACCTCGAAGCGTTCCGAGAGATCTTTGAATACCGCGTACGTCGATTTCGTGGGTTTGGCATCGGCCGCGCCGACAGCACCCGAGAGCGAGCTCAGCTTTTCGGTCAATCCCGGGGGGCTCCACATCATGGGGTGGGTCTGCGAGCCCATCCATATCGTGAGAATGCCCTCGATTTCCCTCAGTTGCTCGAGGATTCTGTCCGCCTCAACCCTGGACTCCTCCGACAGCTCAGCCCGACGCCCATCAACCTGGGCTCGGACTTCTCTGATTCTGATCACGGCGTCGGCCACTTCCAAAAACCGATCCCGAATGTCCACCATGAGCTCGAACTGGGCCCTGAGATCGGCGTCGCTGGCCTTTACTCTCGGATCCTTCCGAATCTCGAAAGGCTGCTCGTAAGCCTGTCCATCCACGGAGAGTCTGACGATGTATCGTCCGGGAGGCGCAACCGGTTGTGAGGGCGGTGAGTAATCGACGCTCAGGAAACCGTTCAATGCTCCAGCGGCCGGGGGCATTTGGGTACCCGGATATCGCATGTCCCAGAAGAAACGGTTCGTTCCTTTGCTTGTGGTGAGGCCGGAACTTTCATCTGATCCACTGGAGAACTGCTGGATGATCTCGCCGTCGGCCTCCATGACAGTGATTATCACCTCACTGTTGGGTGCATACGCCAGGTAATACTCGATCATTACTCCTCTTGGCGGGTTCCTCGCTGCGTCCGTAGGTCCCGTCCACCCGCTTCCTCCCCGAAGTTGGCGTAGAGTGGGGACTACTTCAAACAGATGCACCGGGGCCGATGCGACTTCGGGGGTGATGGCACGCAGGGACGAGATGTTGTCCATGATCCAAAAGCCCCGCCCATGGGTTGCCACCACCAGGTCGTCGTCCTTCACGACCATGTGCATGACCATCACCGGTGGCAGGTTGCGCTGTAGGGACTGCCAAAATCCCCCGGCGTCGAAGGAGACATACGCGCCGGATTCCGTTCCCACGTAGAGAAGACCCGGCCGGACCGGATCCTCCCGGATGACCCATGAGTAGTCGTTTTCCCGAATCCCGTTCGTGATCCGCTGCCAGGTGTTTCCGTAGTCGGTGGTCTTGTAGAGATACGGTGTGCAGTCGCTCACCCTGTGCCTTTCTCCGGAGATATAGACCGTCCCCGGTCGGTGAGGAGACACGTCTATGGCCGTGATCGTGGTCAACTCCGAGAGAAACGGAGGAGAGACGTCCAGCCAATTACCGCCACCATCTCGCGATACCTGAATGGTACTGTCGTCGGTGCCCACCCAGAGCTCACCCTCTTGGAGGGGAGACTCGGCAATGGTTCGGATGAGACTCACGTGAAAAAGCGAGGACGCATTGGAACTAATGGGTCCTCCGGATATTTCGCCCATCACGTCCTGGCGATTCTGCGTGAGGTCAGAACTAATCTGGTCCCAGGATTGGCCTTCGTCCGTGGATCGGAAGACGTACTGGGCGGCGGTGTAGAGCACACCAGGATCGTGCGGCGAGAGGAGCACCGGGAACGAGTAGTAGAAACGGTACTTCACGTCTTTGGCGGGCGTTCCGAACACCCACTCAGGCCAAACGCTGATGTGTGGAGCCTGCCCGGTTTCTCGGTCAAAACGGAGCATCCTGGACCTATCGCATGCATAGACCACGCTCCCGTCGGGCTTAACCGCCGTCTGCCCGCCCTCGCCGGCGGGAATGGGAAGGTAGTGCTTCCATCCGATGGACCGATCGTCGGTTCGACTTGGAATCGCGATGTGGCTGTTGTCGTTCTGAGCGCCATAAATCCAGTAGGGTTCCTGGTCGTCCACAGCCAGACTGAGTAAGTCTGCCGTAGGTTGATTCTCCAGGCTCGACCAGGACTCACCTCCGTTCAATGTCACCGAGGCCCCCCCGTCCCCTCCTTCGATCATTCGGCGAGAGTCGTTTGGATTGATCCATAACGCATGAGGGTCCCAGTTCTCCATGGGCACACGTTTGAAGGTCCGGCCCGCGTCCGTGGACTTCCAGAAACCGCTGATGGGCTGGATATAGACGACATCGGGATCCTGGGGGTCGGCAGTGATGTGGTTGTATGAATTGGGGATCTCCATCTTGCTGGGGTCTTGATGCGTCAACTGCCATGTGGACCCGCCGTCATCGGAACGATAGATCCCGCCTTCGCCTTCGTCAGCCTCGATGAACGTATACACCCGGTTGGGGTCAGCCGGTGAGATGGCTATGCCGACCTTCCCGACCAGCCCTTTTGGCATACCGGGGTTGCGGGTGATGTCAGTCCAGGTATCCCCGCCATCCGTGGACTTGAACAGACCTGTGCTGGGACCGCCACTCTCCTCGTCCCACGGGTACGTCACATGGTGGTTCAGGGCCGCAATGACCACCTTCGGGTTCGTGAGATCAATACACAGATCCACCGCACCGGCAGACTCACCCCTATACAGAATCCGTTTCCACGTCTCCCCGCCATCCATGGTTCGATAGACGCCGCGTTCCGGATTGGGGCCGAACATGTCCCCCATCGCCGCCACGTACACGGTATCGGGATCGGTAGGATGAATGCGGAGCCTGGCGATGTGCCGGGTTTCTCGAAGGCCCACGTTGGTCCACGTCTCACCTCCATCGATGGATTTGTATATCCCATCTCCGGGCGAGATGAATTGACGTTGAAGCCCCTCACCCGTCCCCGCGTAGATCACCTCGGGATTCGAGGGGGACACATCCAGGCCACCCACCGCAGAGAATTTGAAGAAATCGTCCGACATGTTCCGCCAATTCCTTCCGGCATCGGTGGTCTTCCACACTCCGCCGTGGGCAGCGCCGAAATAGTAGACGAGGGGATCGTCTGGAATTCCGGCCACCGCGATGACACGCCCTCCCCGGTATGGCCCCACGAACCGCCACTCGAGGGCCGAAAGAAAGCTGGCATCCACGCTGGGAGCGTCGGTGAGGACAACCTCGGGCATGCCCAGGTCACGAGAGCCGTCGCAGCATCCAAACAGGACAAGGAGGGCAACACCGGTAGTTGATAACATCCTTAAGCCGACTCGGGTGACTTTGCGAATCGCATTCATCTCCATCTCCCCCAGTGGAACAACCGAACACATTGGTGACATAGATCTTCTCCTTCGAATAAAAGATGGAGATTCTCAAATTATGAGAAAGTATAACCGAAACTAATATCGGAGTGCAATCTATTGGTTGCCACGTTCGTTCAGTTTGCCGGGGGCCCATTCAATGTATGAGCCCCGGTCGGAGCGTCGGAAAACATGCATGGGCCTTCGTCATTGGGGATTTCATCGAGGATTATTGTGCACTCGAGCACTGCATTAACGCTCCCGGAAAGCGTAATAGTGAGCCCAACGTTCACTAGCGAGTTGTAAGCGACGTCACCGTACTTTGGTGGAGTACTGGCTGTTTTGCCACATACGGACGACGGTGTCATTCTCGAGCTCGAAGACAAACTTCTCTCCGAGCTCACCATCATCACGAACCCGACGAAAGCGATGGTCACCTGTCTTCTTGAGCTTGGTGAGACTTGCCCTTGGATTTTCCGTCGGTAGATAGACGGTTGCCAACTGGTCGCCCCAGATCACGACGGCGAGCTCTCCCCAGGCCACAGTGGAGTAGAGACCGGCGTAGCCAAAACCCCGGCTTCAGAGTAAGTTCTGATCATGGACAATGGCGATCGCAATCCCCGGGATTTGCTCGTATGCCAGATGGGCATCTATCCACACTTCGAGCAACTCGAGGGCGGAGATCACTCGAGGGTCGTTGGCGATGTATTTGTGTTGTTGATCGGCCTCGACCGTTGCGGCTGGCCGCTCCTCAGTTGCTGGCGACAGAATTGCATTGCTGACGTATGTCACCTCTGAATGCGAGCACCCCGTCAGGATGCCGAAGGCCATGATGGCTACCAAGTATACCGCCAGTAGTCCTAGTGCCTTCGCATTGTGTTTCATTTTACTACCTCCCCAACTTGTTTGTTTGACTCTATTAACTATCGATATCTACAGCATTGAGATACCGGACGGATGGTTTCCCGGACCGTAACATATTTTCCCTTCTTATGCATAGTATAAGACGAACAGGACTTCCCAGCCAGGAAATATCCCTGGCTGGGAAGTCTCTGCGATAGGGGGCAAATCCCAATTACCAGAAAACTAGCATTTTCCATGGATCTGGCAAAGGACATGGGGACATCAAGGATGAGTCACCGGATTATGTCGTGTAAAATCCAGCTATTCCATGATTTCTAAGGCATGATAGACGGCCTTGGCGATCTGAATGTCTTGAACCGCCACTCCGGTCAGGTCTGCGATGGTTGTCTGTTCCTCGGAAGTTCTCTGAAGATCCGGATTGACAATCACATTTCCCAATTCCACGATCCGCTCTTTCTCCAGCACACCGGCCTTCAGGGCTTGATGGATCTCGCCCCTCAAAAGACACTGGCTGATACTGTCAGCGACGATGATATCAGCATCTTGGAGAATTTTTGGATCCAACTCAATCTTCTCCGGAGTGTCTGATCCCATAGCGGTAATATGCGTTCCTTTACGGATCTTATCGGCGGACAACAAAGGAGATTTCGAGGGTGTTGCCGTGACGATAAGATTGCAATGAGCAGCAATATCTTCGGCTCTCAAAGTCGTTTGGACGCGGTATCCCAAAGGTTCCATTTCATTTTTGTAGTCATCCACTTCGTTCTGATCCATGCCCCACACCATGACCTCCTTGCAGTCGATGACAGGCGCTAAATATTCGACCTGCATCCGGCCTTGGGTACCCGCACCTAAAACACCTATACATTCGATATTTTTCGGAGCCAGATATTTGGCGCTCACAGCACCTGCGGCTGCAGTACGTACGTTCGTGAGATAACATTCGTCCAGAAGAGTGCAGACCAGTTCCCCTGTCCCCTTTTTGAAAAGCAAAAGCATTCCGTCACTCGTATAGCGGCTTGATTGTGGACTCTCAAAAAATCCCGACGCAATTTTGATGACGTAATAATCGTCATCCACAATATATCCGTACTTGATATGGACATCGCCTGGCGGGTCTTTGAAAATCATCTCTCCCACAGGAGGAATCTCCGCTCTTCCTGCGGAATAGGCAATAAATCCCTCTTCGATCTCCTGGATCGGTTGAATTTTGTCTAGAACACTCTTGATCTCGGTAAGATTATAAAATCGAGTCATTTTCTCTCTCCTTTCCTTTTTTGGTTCATTATAAAATCAAAATCAGCTCTTTACAAATTGAAATTTTTCTTTTCTTGATTGTCGATTTGACTTTAGACAGGCCCTCTGATATAACGATGCGCTCGATGTAGGGTAACCACAGATGAGCAACCAAACAACACAAGATTCCCCGCAACTTTTGCGGAAAATGAACCTTTTGGATTCGACTTTTTTGGTTATAGGGGGCATTGTTGGTTCGGGAATTTTTATGACGACCGGTTTTATTGCCGAGTATCTCCCCTCACCC
>Ga0114922_10003637_pt1 | contig 14347 bp, 12 predicted proteins | sample AartaG_FD_100975 | JGI IMG/M metagenome (GOLD analysis project Ga0114922, IMG submission 100975) | Deep subsurface microbial communities from Aarhus Bay to uncover new lineages of life (NeLLi) - Aarhus_00045 metaG | ecosystem: Environmental > Aquatic > Marine > Oceanic > Sediment | place...
CCTCGTAGCCGGGATCGTACATCTCGACGTACCAGCGCGGCGCGTCCCACGGCTCGTGGGGATCGAACGTGTCCACGTAGAGGAAGAAGCCGTCGCGCTCGTAGTTCTTCTCGAGCCACCGGCACGCCTCGGCCATGGTGCGCGCGACGAAGGTATCTTCCTCGTACTGCCACCACGCCACGTTGCGCCGATGTCGCTGTCGCATCCCTTCGGCGTTGCGGATCTTCTTCGGATCGCACGGATCGTCGGGCGCCTCCGGGTGGGTCTTCCAGCGGTCCGTCTCCTGGCCCCGTATCCACTCGAAGCCGTCGAAGCCCCGGTCGTAGTGGTAGCCGTTCTCCAGGATGTGCGGGCAGTCGCAGACCATCATGCTCAGGTAGTCCCTCTGCTTCAGCACGTCAGCCAGGACGACTTCGTCCGCCGAGAGCGGCGCCCAGGGCGTATAGCTCGCCGTGAAGCGCCCCGTCAGCACGTCACGCCGGTGCGGCACCGTCGGGTAGCTGGCGGAGTATGCATTCTCGAAGACCAATGACTTCGCCGCGAAGCGGTCGATGTTCGGCGTGCTGATCCATTCGTTCCCGTAGCATCCGAGGTGGTCCCGACGAAGCGTGTCCGAGATGATGACGATGAAGTTCACGTCTGCCCTCCTCCGTTGCACAGGCCACTGCGTGCCGCCCACGCGAACAGCCGCGTCAAGCGGCGAGCCACTATACCGCCCCCGGAGCGGACCTTCAACCCCAGCCGGTTGCCGGCCCGGCGCAGCGGGCATAGCTTGACTGTCTCCAGCCCGTTCAGTACACTCCAATCGCGTGCTATCCGACCGACCAGTTCCCGTGCAACTTCTAGCGGTGGGCGCCCGGGGTAGTCATGACGCCCATCATCGTGTGGCTGCTCTGGCGCTCCGGAGGGGAACCGCCGGATGACTGAAGACTGAGATCAAGCGCCGGAAGGCTGCTCGGTTTTCCGGCGATCTCTGAGCATCATGGAGGGGGCAGAGAAATGAAGTGCCCGCATTGTGGAGAAGGGATCCACTACTCACCGACATGGATCCCGATCGGGTCTGATACAGACGAGTGTTGGCGCGTCGAAGGGGCGCTATGCCCCGAATGCTCAAGGCTCATCCTCTACCTCAAGAATGGCCCTGGGCGATTCACTGATAGCGGGAAAGCACCCGCTCCGTACATTGGTAGTCGTAGCGATTGGCGTTTCTTGGCCGACGCTGAGATAACCCGAAGACTCATCAACCCGGCCGCCCCAATGCGGCCCGTTGCTCCCGAGGTCCGGGAGAGCGACGCGGAGGTAGCTGACGACTTCGTTGAAGCCTGTATGGTGCTGCCGTTCAGCCCCAAGGCCAGCGCCGCCCTCAGCCGTCGTTGCCTCCAGCAGGTTCTGGCGAAGAAGGCGGGCGCTACGGGTGATCTCTATGACCAGATACAGGAGGTGGTAGACTCCAAGCAGCTTCCCTCGCATGTGGCCGAGAACTTGGATTACGTCCGCGTTATCGGGAACTTCGCAGCCCATGCGAGCAAGAGCAAGACCACCGGAAAGATCGTGGCGGTCGAACCGGGTGAGGCCGAATGGAATCTGGACGTGCTGGAGTCTCTCTTCGACTTCTACTACGTGCTGCCGGCCAAAGCCAAGGTCAAGAGAGATGCCTTGGAGCAGAAGCGAAACGACGCCGAGAGGGTGTCCTAAGTTAGAGGAGGCGCTCGCGGCCCGGCTTCCTGCACCACTGGTCGGAGGACAACAGATGCCAGATATCAGCGAGCGCCAAGCGCAAGAGCTCGCATGCCGCCAGGGCTACGAGGACGGCCAGCGGGCCGCCTTCAAGCAGGCCTACCTGGACGCCCACCTGGAGGGTTCCAGGAAGGGCCGGACGAAGGGCCACCGCGCGGGCTTCGCGGACGGATTCGAGCAAGCCTGCCGGGCCATGGTGAAGCTGCGCAGTGCTCCGGTCTGCCAGGATGAGGCGGTATTTGGGATTACCACGTGGCCCCGGGATTGGCTGCCGGCACCAAATCCGTAACTCGTAGGATCGGCCCGGGCGGGGAGGTCGATACAGACAGGCGGACTTCCCTGCCGAGCCTTCTCTTACACAGGGGGAAGGGCGATGGAACTGGAGGAAGCCATAGCGGCAATTGGGAGGCGGTACCATGAATCGCTTCGGAGCGAAGAATGGCAGCACCTCTGCTGCAACCTCGGGGACGCGTTCTGCAAGGAAACGGGGGACCTCCGACCACAGGAGGAGCACCCGGAGGACATAGAAGTAGACGAGTTCTATAGGGTGGTTGCTGAGACTGGCAACGCCCTTTGTGATGCGACAGGAGCTTCAACGCCTTTGCTTCGGAAACGGCTGGCCGATCGGTTGGACGAAGGTTACAGACTCCTAGCCAAGAGAACGGGGGCCATCAGCCTCAAGCCGATCACGGACTACATCCGTGGGATGAAGTCCGAATGAGCAATCAGGGACGGGTTTGGGAGTACCGGGGACACCGGCTCCGCAAGCGCGAATGGGGGCTGTGGAAGGACCTGGACCGGGAAAGCTACTACTTCCTGAGTTACCGTCCCCAGGCGCGTAAGGGCCGGCAGGTTCGCAGGTGAGCGTACGCCGGTGGCGTCCGCCTCACGCTCGAGGATATACAGAGCCATGTGCCCACCGGGCTCACTGCCGAGGGGCCGCTACCGCCCACCGGCCGGCTTGATTCTCCTGCTCACGCGGCATATACTCGGGATACACCCTCCTGGGGCCCATAGCTCAACGGCAGAGCAGCGGACTCATAATCCGTTGGTTGGAGGTTCGAATCCCCCTGGGCCCACCACTCCCCCTTAAGTTCCAAAGCTTTTAACACTCAGCGCTTACCACTTGACCTTGACAGAGCTCATCGCGACCATTGCGATTGATTGATAGCAAGAACGTGATAGCAAACGGATCGCAGGAGGTGGCAACAGGCATGGCTATCGACATCTGGTGGTACGAGGCGCGGGGGCAATGGTGCGTGGACGTTCCTTCCTCTGAGGGCCGGAAGCCGGGACGGGCAAATCACTGCTGGCGAACGTGGCGGCCGTGAGCAACCCGCATACCAGGATTGTCGCCATCTGCGATCCCGACAGGGAACTGCTGGCCAGACGGAAGGACGAGTACCAGGTGGAAGTAGCGGTCGCCGATTGCCGCGAACTGCTTGATCATGACGATATCGACGTTGTTTCGGTGGCTTCGCCTGATTACTGCCACGCGGAACAGTCCATTGCCCTCATGCGGGCGGGCAAGGACGTGCTGTGTGAAAAGCCGCTGACTCTGGACCTTGACGAGTCGCGGCAGATCATCGCCGCCGTGGAGGAGACCGGCCGCAAGTTCATGGTGGGGCAGGTCTGCCGCTACGCTCCGGGATTCGTACTGGCAAAGAAGATGGTGGACCGCGGCGAGATCGGCCGGATCTTCTTCGTGGAGAGCGAATACGCCCACACCTATCGTTGGGTGCCGGGCGTGGGCGGCTGGCGCAAAGATCCCCGCCGGGCTCCGTTCATCGGCGGCGGCTGCCATGCCGTCGACCTGCTGCGCTGGGTTGCCGGGAATGTCATCGAAGTTGCCGCCTATTCCAACCGCAAGTGCCTGACTGACTGGCCGGTGGACGACTGTACCGTCGCGATCTTCAAGTTCGTCGATGACGTGATTGGCAAAGTCATGGTGTCCATTGGCTGCGTGCGACCCTATACCATGCGCAGTGTGTTCTACGGCATGGAAGGCACCATCATCTGCGACAACACCAGCCCCGAGATCCAGCTTTGCAGCGAGAGGAATTTCCGTTTCGGCGAGGGGCCCGGCAAACCGGCCTTCGCCGCCTTCCCCGTCGATGTCAGAAGCCACAACGTCAGCGCGGAGATCGATGAGTTCATTGACTGCATTCTCCGCAACCGGCCGGTCATCACCGACGTCTACGAGGGTGCTCGGACCGTGGCGGCCTGCGTCGCCGCGGTAACATCCGCCGAATCCAGCAAGCCTGAGAAGGTGGCGGCCATCTGACGGTCCGACGCGCTCCGGGCTCACCATCCTTCGGGGTATTCGGCGCTGTCAGGAGCACCAGCTCGGCATCCCTTACGGCCCTACTATACCTTTCCTTTGGCTGCGATTGATGCCGGTGAGCGCTTGTCTGCGGGACCAGAAAGGCAAGCAGCAACTGCTCTGGATAGTGCGCCAACCGCGATGGCTAGTGCTGCAGTACCGGGATCAAATACACGGCCCTCGGGTCGGAGCAGGTAATCAGCGTTGCGCTTTAACGTGGGCGTGTGAGAATCCCCGAACGTCCGACGGATACAGTGAAACCGGGGTGTGAAAGTGGGAAAAGGTCTGCAGGTGAATTCCATGGTTTCGACAGAACGTTGGAAATCCGCTATAACTGATGCTCTTCACCGCAAGATGAGAAGGACTGTCCGTGTCTCTTAGCGCACAAACGCGCGCGCCCGTCAGCGCGCTGATTTTCCTGGCGACGGCTGCCGCGCACGTGCATGCCTGTAACGTGCCCGTCTATCGTTATGCCCTGGAGCGGTGGCAACCCAGTCCGTATCAGGTGGTGGTCTTCAGTTCCGGGGAACTTGATGAGGACGGGCGCAAGGCGGTCGAGGCGTTGCGTAGCGCGACGCCCGAGGGCGGGGGCCATGCCAATCTGCAGGTCCATTCCGTGGACGTGGCCGTTGACGTGAGTGATTCGCTTAGAAAGCTTCAGTCCGACATACCGGCCGAGCTTCCCTGCATAGCTCTGCTCTTTCCTGCGCGGAAGGCAGGCGACAGGATAGTATGGTCCGGGCCCCTGACACTCAGCACCGCCAGGCAGATCTTCGGATCTCCGGCCCGGGAAGAAACAGCCCGCCGTATCGCCGACGGACAGACCGCGGTATGGGTGCTGCTGGAATCGGGGGATCGGAACAAGGACGACGCGGCCGCCCGGGCGCTGACTGATGCCCTGGCGGAAATGCCCGAATTGCTGAGCTTCCCGCCGGAACTCATGGACGAAGCCCCTCGTCTGGCCACGCGGCTGCGAATCGAGTTTACTCTCGTGCGGATACGGCGTGACGATGCGCGGGAGTGCATATTTGCGGCCATGCTGCGGGGCAGTGAAGCCGACCTCGGGACAACGTATGCCGATGAGCCGGTTGCTTTCCCCGTTTACGGCCGCGGCCGAACGCTCTTCGCCGTCGTCGGGCCCGGCATCGAGCGGAGCAACATCGTGATGGCCTGCCGATTTCTCACCGGGCGGTGCAGTTGCGAGGTCAAGGAGGAGAATCCAGGCATGGACCTGCTGATCGACTATCCGTGGCGCGAGTCCCTTGAGGTATCCCTTGTGGATCTCGTCGAGCTGCCGGCACCGATCGATGAGAACGTCTCTTCCGGCGAGGCATCGAGTTCGCCGGTGCCGGCGTCGAACAAACCATCGGGCAGCAGCGCCCTGGCCCGCAACACGTGGATCGCCGGTGGGCTCATAGTCCTGGCCGCGGCATTGGCCGTTACGAAGGTGGCAAGACGGAGGCGACGGGGCTGACATGAGCATCGCACGAATGGTATGCAGGGAACTTCTTCATCGCAGGCTGGCTGCGTTGCTCGCCGTCCTGCTGGTAGCCGCCGCCGTCGGCGCATTCGTCGCGGAGGTCGGTATACTCCAGTCGCATGATACACGCACCGAGGAGATGCTCGAAGCGAAGCAGGCCGAAGCCGACAGGGAACTCGCCGCCATGGAGGACGAGTATCGCAAGTATATGAAGGAGCTCGGGTTCAATGTGCTTATCCTGCCCGAGGAGCAGGACCTGGCGGAATTCTGGCGCACGGGCTGCGCCGGTGGAACGATGCCCGAGGAGAACGTGCGGCGGCTCGCTGCCACGGGCACCACGCGCATGCGGCACCTGCTGCCCATTGTCCAGGCCAGGGTTCGGTGGCCCGAGAAGGAGCGCACCATCACCCTGGTGGGCACGCGCGGCGAGGTGCCCATCGTCGGGCGCGGTCAGAAGGAGCCGATGCTCGACCCTGTGCCCACCCGCAAGATAGTCCTCGGCCATCAACTGGCCACGGATCTCGGGCTCACCCCCGGAGACTCGCTCCGCCTGATGGGAAAAACCTTCGAAGTGCTTTCGGTCAGGCCGCACCATGGGAGCGAAGGCGACGTCACCGTCTGGATCAGTCTTGCCGACGCACAGCAAATACTCGCCCTGGAAGGGCGCATTCACGCCATTGAAGCCCTGAAATGTCACTGCGCATCGACCGGCAAGGAGACAATCGCGGAGGAGATCCGCGAGCTGAAGGACGGCATCCGGTCCGCACTCCCCGACATGCAGGTGGTGGTGCGGGAAAACAAGGTTACTGTGCGCGCGAAAGCCCGGCAGAAGGCCAAGGAAGTCCACGAGAGTACCATCCGCAAGTGGCAAAGCGACCGGGCGGACCTCCGGCGCGAACGCGAGAACTTCGCCGCCGTCATTGTGCCTCTGATCATGCTGGCCGCGGCGGCGTGTATCGGCCTGCTGGCTCTCATGAACGTGCGTGAGCGGCGCGCGGAAATCGGCATCCTGCGGGCGATCGGCCTGCAATCCTCCCAGGTGCTGGCGCTGTTCCTTGCCAGGGCCGCCATCGTGGGGATAGCGGGGACGCTGCTCGGTTCCATCGGCGGCATGGCTGTCATCGCCGCGCGGTCGCAGGTGGGCGGCGTGCCCTTTGTCTTCCCCTACCCGGCCGTCGTCGGAGCGCTGGTTCTGGCCCCGCTGGTTGCCGTGCTGGCCGGCCTGGCGCCCGCTCTGCTTGCCGCCGGCGAGGATCCCGCCGCCGTCCTGACTGAGGATTGATCCCAATGATGATCGACGCCCGGAATCTCAGTAAGCGCTATTCCCGACCGGAAGGCGACGTGCAGGCGTTGTCGGACGTATCTCTTGCAGTCGATGAAAACGAGTTCGTTGTCGTCCGTGGGCCGAGCGGCAGCGGGAAGTCAACTCTGCTGATGGTGATCGGCGGATTGCTCACGCCGGATTCAGGCCGGGTGACCGTCTGCGGAGACGACCCCTACGCCCTCAGTCCGGACCGCAGGGCCAGGTTCCGCGCGAAGAACATCGGCTTCGTCTTCCAGCAATTCCACATCGTGCCTTACCTGACGGTGCGGGATAATGTGCTTTCGGCCTCCATGGCCCTCAGAACGGAGGACACCGAGCAACGTGCCACCGAACTGATCGAGCGTTTTGGACTGGCGGACAGGTCGGGGCACGTGCCCGGGGAACTCAGCACAGGTGAACGCCAGCGGACGGCTCTGGCGCGCGCCATTCTCAATGATCCGCGGTTGATCCTGGCAGACGAACCGACCGGCAACCTGGACGAGGCCAATGGCCGACTTGTCCTCAGCAGCCTGGCAGAGCTTGCCACGCGAAACCGCAGCGTTCTTGTCGTCACGCACGACCCGGCCGTGGAGGAGTTTGCCCATCGAACCGTCTGCCTGGAAGCCGGACGCATCACAGGATCATCAGAGAGTGTGAAGATTCAGGAGTGACCGGAGGGACGCTTCACCAATGGCCGCGCTAAAAGACTACCTTGCAGCTTTCGTGCTGCCGATTATCCTGTGCGCGGTGGCGCTGGTCGTCTGGCTGTATCCGTCAATCCGCAGACCCCCGAGGACCCCGAGAACCCCGAGAACTCCGGTGGGTGACTGGCCCGCGTGGAGGCACGACGCCAATCGATCCGCGTCATGTTCGGGCGATTTGCCCGCAACGCTTCACGTGCAGTGGGTCCGGCAGTACCCCGCGTTAGAGCCCGCCTGGGAAGATATCGTGAATCAGGATCGCATGCCGTATGACCGTGTCTACGAGCCCGTGGTCGTGGGATCGACCATGGTATTCGGTTCCAATCGCAGCGATCGCGTCACCGCCCTGGACACGCGAACCGGTGAGGAGAAATGGAGATTCTACACCGGTGGCCCCGTGCGCATGCCTCCCGTCGCCGCCGGCGGGAAGTTGTACGTGGCCAGCGACGACGGTTGCCTCTATTGCCTGGACGTGGAGACCGGAGACCCGGCCTGGGTGTTTCGGGGCGGGCCGTCGAAGCGAAAGGTCCTTGGCAACGGACGGATGATTTCCACGTGGCCTGCCCGCGGAGGTCCTGTCGTTGCCGACGGTACGGTGTATTTCGCCGCCGGCATCTGGCCTTTCATGGGCGTCTTTATCCACGCCCTCGATGCGGAGACGGGGGAGGTAATATGGACCAACAGCGAGGCCGGTCAACGGTATACCTCGCAACCTCACGGTGGTGCCGACGCCTTCGGGGGCATCGCACCGCAGGGGGCGCTTGCAGTTGCCGGCGACAGACTGCTCGTGCCGGGTGGCCGCTCGGTGCCTGCATGCTTCGACCGGGCCGGCGGCAAACAGCTCTATTATCACCTCGACGGCAGCACCTACCACGACCACCCGGGCTCGCCCAATCGCAAGCTCGAAGGCGGAAGCCACGTCTCGGCAATCGGCGACGTCTACCTCAACCATCGTGGTCTCCAGACCACGCTCTACGATCTTGCATCCGGCGACGCCTACATCATGTGGCAACGGACGACCTATCCCGTCCTGACGAAAGATGCGATCTACCTTTCCGGTAACCCCGTAAAGGCGCTGGACCTGCGCAGTCTGCGCAAGCAGGAGTACCACCGGGAGGAAGAGGACACCCGGTCGGGGATCGTGCGCAACACGCGCAGATACCGGTGGACGATGGACGAACTCTGGACCTGCGACGTGGACGGGTCCGCGTCGCTTACCAAGGTCGGCTCGCGGCTGTACGCCGGCGGCAAGGGAACCGTCTCCGCCATCAGCCTGGCGGGCCCGAAGCCGGAGGCGACGTGGTCGGCGAAGATTCCCGGCACCGTCTCGCGACTCATCGCTGCCGATGACCGGCTTTTCGCGGTGACACTGGAAGGCCGAATCTATGCCTTCGGGGGCGAGCGCGTGAATCCGAAGATGTACAGCCCGGAAGGTGTCGTCTCGCCTACCACCGGCGGTGCTCCCCCCCATGTCAGGGCCATGATCGAGAGCGCTAAGCTCGATAAGGGCGTCTGCCTGGTTTTCGGACTCAAAGACGGCAACCTGGTCGAGGCCATTGCTCGCCACAGCGACCTGCAGGTCGTCGGAGTGGACAGCAACGCCGCCACGGTCGCCCGGCTGAGAGGTCGATTCGACCACATGCGGCTCTACGGAGAGCGGATTGCCCTGCACGTGGATGAGCCGGCTTCGTTCGACGCTCCCCCTTATGTCGCGGTGCTGGTGGTGAGCGAATCGCTTGAGACAGCAGGGCTCAGCAAAAGGAAGGAGTTCATTCAGTCCGTGTTCCGCAGCCTGCGTCCCTATGGCGGTGTGGCCTGGCTGCCGCTGAGTGACGAAGGGCAACGGGCGGCCTTCGCTGAGTCTGTGGCCTTCGCCGACCTGGATGGCGCGCGGTTGAGAACGTCGCGCATCGGCGGACACGTGCTTCTCTCGCGAGAGGGTCCTCTGCCCGGCTCGGCGCCCTGGACCCACATGTACGGGAACATCGCCAATACTTCCAAGAGCGACGACGAGCTTGTAAAAGCGCCTTTGGGGCTCCTGTGGTTCGGCGGGAACTCCCACCGCGACATACTGCCCCGGCACGGGCACGGTCCGCCCGAGCAGGTCATCGGCGGGCGGCTGTTCATCGAGGGTGATAACTGCCTGAGCGCCCGCGACGTGTACACCGGCAAAGTCCTGTGGAAGCGCGAGTTCCCCAACATGGGCACCTTTGGCATTTACTACGATGAATCCCATAACCCGGATCCGCTCGACACCACCTACAATCAGGTTCACATCGCAGGGGCCAACGCGCGCGGAACCAATTTCGTCGCTACCGATACGGAAGTCTATCTGGTCATGCAGGGCAAGTGTGTGGTGCTCGACGCAGCCGACGGACACACACGGAGGGAAATATCCCTGCCCCGTGAACCGGGGACCGGCCCCTCGCCCACGTGGGGCTACGTCGGCGTCTGCGATGATCTGCTACTGGCCGGGAGCCAGTTCGCCCGTTTCTCCGAAGGCCCCGCCCCCGAGCGTCTGGATACAGACGATCAGAACCCGTGGGACGATTTCGACGTTTCCTCCAGCCGGCGCCTTGTGGCTATGGATCCGAAAACAGGAGATGTGCTGTGGACGCGCAAGGCGCGGTACGCGTTCCGTCACAATGCCATCGCCGTCGCCCACGGGCGTCTCTATTGCATCGACAACCTGCCGCACCCCGTTCGCTATAAGCTCATCCTGCGGGGACAGGAACCCGAGGCCGCCCCGGAACTCTTGTGTCTGGACGTTCGTACGGGTGATCTTTTGTGGAAAGTCACGGAAAACGTCTTCGGCACGTGGCTGGGCTACTCGGAGAGCCGTGACATCCTGCTCCAGGGCGGCCGCGCGTCACGCGACATGATCAGCGGCGAACCAACGGAGCGCATGATCGCCTATGACGGTTTGGACAGTTCCGTGATCTGGGATAAGAATGTTGAGTACAGTGGACCATGCATGATTCATCACGAGACGGTCTACCTGAATGCCGAGTACAACGAGGGCGGGGCCATCAACCTGCTCACAGGTGAGCGGCTGGTACGCAGGCACCCCCTGACGCAGACACCGTTGCCGTGGCAATATCACCGCACCTACGGCTGTAACTCCGTCATAGCCTCCGAACACCTTCTGACCTTCCGCAGCGGTGCTGCGGGATACTACGACCTGATCAGCGACGGCGGCACCGGCAACCTGGGCGGATTCAAATCGGGCTGCACGTCGAACCTTATCGCGGCCGACGGCGTGCTGAACGCGCCCGATTACACCCGCACGTGCACGTGCTCCTACCAGAATCAGACATCCCTGGCGCTGGTGCACGATCCCGAGGTCGAGGTCTGGACGGCCGAACGATTCGACTTCCCCGGCGCGGTCGAGGAGACCTCGGAGGATGTCGAGAGTCCATTGCGTATCCGCTGCATGGGCTTGAACTTGGGTGCCCCGGGAGACCGGATGAGTTCGAACGGGACATTGTGGCTCAACTGGCCGTCAACACCCGAACCCTCGCCGTCGGTGTCCGTGAGACTTCAGCCGGTCGAGGCCGGCGAGGATGGCGACTCGTCCACCGAGGGCCGATTTGCGGGGCGTTCGCTCTGCGGTCACTCCTCTCGAATCGTTGGCGGGCCGCTTCGCTGGGTAGCTGCATCGGGGCTTGTCGACATTCAGGGGCTGACCATTGACCTTTTCACAATCGCGGGCGCGACCGCCGACGACGTCGAGGATTCCGAAGTGCTCGTCGAGCTGGACGAGGCCGCTTACACCGTGCGGATGATGTTCGCGGAACTGGAGGACGCGAAACCGGGCGAACGCGTATTCGACGTCTTCATCGGCGGCAAGAAGGTCCTCGAACGTTTCGACATTGTCGAGGCCGCGGGCGGCCCGCTTAGGAGTGTGACGTGCGAGTTTCCATCCATCCGGGCGACAAAGGAACTCAACGTGACCTTCCGACCCGTTGTGGGTCGGCCGCTGCTCTGCGGCATTGAACTCGTCTACGAAGATGACACAGCCGGCAGGCGTGCGGCTCGCTCCGGATCCGGCGCGCTGAACCGTGGCATGTGAAACTGCAACGAAATCGAGGTGCTAACATGATAAGGTCCATTCTGCCCGCAATAGCACTGCTTCTCCCTCTACTTGCCTGTTGCACCCCCGCCGGGCAGAGCACGCGTGGGGAACAGGCAACCCCAGCGTCCACCAACCGTGGGGCCGCGCAGTCGGAACAGGCCAGAAGCGCACGCCGGATGATCCGGGCAAGTGAAGGAGCGCTGGCGCCAGTCTATGCCCCCCTGGCCGAGCAGATCGTGCGGGATTTCAACCTGTCCGACGCAGACGGCGTCGGCATCGACGTTGGCAGCGGGCCGGGCACATTGATCGTGGAGTTGTGCAAGCGCACGGAGATGCACTGGATCAATGCCGACATCAACCCCCACTTCTTCTCCCATTTCTACGATCTCGCCGAAGAGGTGGGCGTGGCACACCGGGTCAGCGCCTTCCGGGCCGACGCCCAGAATCTGCCCTTCCGGGACAACTATGCCGCCGTAATCGTCTCCCGCGGGTCATACCAATTCTGGAAAGATCGCAGGAAAGCCTTTGACGAGATATACCGCGTCCTTGAGCCGGGTGGAGTGGCCTACATCGGCCGGGGGCTTGCCCGGGACATGCCGGTGGACGAGGCGCGCCAGGTACGGAAGAACCAGGGAGGCGGACCCCGCTACGATCGTTTTGCGCACGCACGGCAGCTTGCGAACCTGATGAACGAGATGGCGATTGAACAGTGGGACGTGCAGGTGCCCACACCCGACGGTCCAAAGGGAGTCAATTATGGGGTTTGGGTGGAGTTTCACAAGCCCTGCGGCGATGCCGGGCGCTGAAGCCGCAGGTTACGCCCCTTGTCGGGCGGTTTGAGGGGCGGATTCGTCGAATAGACCCGCGTGAAGTGGGTCACTGACTGGGTCAGCCGTCGTTTGGTGGCCACTTGTCAGTGATTTGGAAACCACTTGTGAGCCTCGTTTTCGCCCAAGAACGGCTACGTAAAACGTTATTCAGTATGGACGTGCGAATGAAGCGGTGTCTTCGTGAACTGCAGGTCCCGCGTTCGAATCGCGGCGGGCATACCACCTATCTTCTTCCCTCTGAACGGCGTACGGCATTCGTGCTGACTCTCTCTACCCGCAAGTTGGTCAGTTTTGGGTCAGGGGGTCGACAGATGTGCGGGATCCTGCAGCGTCACGAAGCCCCCACGACCTCAGACGATCTCGCATGACCTTTGCCTAAGCAAGCCGCGACACGAAGGTCTGCGTTTCATCGTGCAGTGCGCCGCGGCAACTCGGCCGCATTCGACCGACCGAAGCGGCGACGCCGCCGAAGGTGTCGGAGGCCGTCGGGGTGAGTTGCCTATACCGCCAAGCCCTGAACGCAGACGGCGAGACTGCCAGCTCAAGTATTGAGCGCGTCACCTCAGGACGCTTGAGGTCCACTGTCCTGGCCAGGGGTCAACTGCACTTGAGCTTCGATGATGATGTCGCTTCTGACGGATTGGGATACCAGACACGCGCTTTCCGCCCGTTGGATTGCCCGTTCGGCTTTCTCTATGTCTGATTCCGAAGCAACCGCAACCGTCGGCTTCACCTTGACCACGGTGAAGGCCAGGCCTTCTTCCCCGTAGTGCAGGGTACCCTCCGCCACGCTGCTATAGCTGACCAAGTCGAAGTTCTCCTTCCCGCGGTAATACAAAAAGGTAGTCATGATGCAGCAATTGACGGCAGCCACAAACATATCCTCCGGACTCCAGACTCCCTCATGCCCACCGAAATCGGGCGGTGTTGCCACGCTAAGATCAGGCTTGCCTGCGGCACTCAGGATTCCTCGCTTCCCATCAGTCCAATTCACAGAGTTGGCATATTGCCAGGACCTCGGTTTTACGCGCACTTTTGACATGCCAGATCCTTCCTAGGGTAGATTCCTACCCGAATGGCGAACGATGGACTCCCGAAGCTCCAAGAGAGCTCTGTCAATGCCTTCGGCTGCCGCCTTTCCGTCCACAGTAGCGGTACGGAGTGCGCATTATCGATCAGGGGTCGCTGACGTTCAAGTATCGGATAGAGCCTGGAGCGGGGGCGCCGCCTGTAAGCAAAGGAGAAGGTGGATGAGGCGGGGACAGCGGCCTTGTGCAGTAGGTTCATCTGCGAAAAAGTGAGTTGGCTTGGGGGTCGAAGGTCTGTTTGACCTTGAGCGTGAAGTAGCGGTCGTCGTGGTAGCCGTAGCCGAGCGACCGGCAGGGGTGATCGCGGCGATCCTGACGGACGGCCTCGAGAACTCCAGCAGGGAGTACACTCGCCAGGAAGTCTTCGACAGGATCAGGCAGAGGCAGGCCGAGGGCTGGGAGTTCGTGTTCCTGGCCGCCAACCAAGATGCGGCGCAGGAAGGCAGCGTGATCGGCATTCAGGCACAAGATGCCTGCGCCTATGCCCACAGCGGCGAGGGCGTGCGCGAGGCATGGAGCGGGATCAGCGGGCGCACGAGCAGGATCCGTAGTCGTCAAGACGCTACCGGCAGCGGCATCCTTACACCCCAGGCCCGGTCCAACACCCGGGCCTTTTCCTCTCGCTGAAAGGACGGATACATGGAAGTCTATTGCGGTTTGTGCGGAGAGAAGTCGCATCAGCTCTTCGGGCACCTTCACGAGGTGCACGAGATGGGCCCTGACAGATACCGCCAGCGCTGTCCCGGCGCATCCCTCATCAGCGAGGACCTGGCCGCATACCTCAAAGAGACCGGGATCGAGGCCACCGAC
>Ga0114922_10003638_pt1 | contig 14345 bp, 12 predicted proteins | sample AartaG_FD_100975 | JGI IMG/M metagenome (GOLD analysis project Ga0114922, IMG submission 100975) | Deep subsurface microbial communities from Aarhus Bay to uncover new lineages of life (NeLLi) - Aarhus_00045 metaG | ecosystem: Environmental > Aquatic > Marine > Oceanic > Sediment | place...
CAATTGGAAAAAGAAGTTCCTTATTATCAAATCCGTCACATTGTCAAACCCGGCCTGACTGGCTGGGCCCAGGTTAATTTCCACTACGGCGCCTCGGTCCAAGACAGCATTGAAAAACTCCAATACGAACTTTACTACATTAAACACCGCTCCTTTATCTTAGATTTAAGTATTCTTTTAAGAACCATTAAAATTGTTTTGAAAGGAGGCGGCCGATGATAAAATTTTCAATTATTATTCCAATCTACAATGAAAAGAAGTCAATTAGAAGTGTTTTGAAAGAATTAAAAAAATATCTTAAAGGAAAAAAATATCAGACCGAAATTATTGTGGTTAACGATGGTTCAACAGATCAAACCAATAAGATACTTAAAAACATTAAGGATATTAAATTAATTAATCATCCTTATAATAAAGGATATGGGTCTGCTATTAAGACCGGAGTTAAAAATGCTCAGCACGACTGGGTTTTGCTTTATGATAGTGATGGGCAACATCGACCCGAGTATATTGAAAAATTGATTAAATATACACCGGATTACCATATGATTATTGGTGCCAGAACCGGCTATCAGGGACCATTTAGTCGTCAACCAGGCAAAAAATTACTTCGCTGGACAGCCAATTATTTAGCCCAGCAAAAAATTCCTGATTTAAATTCTGGTTTCCGGCTAATTAAAAAAGATTTATTCTTAAAATTTTCACACATTTTACCCAATGGTTTTTCTTTATCGACGACGATCACCTTGGCCTTTTTTAAAGAGGCTTTAAATGTAAAATATGTGCCTATAAAAATAAACAAAAGAAAAGGAAAAAGCTCTGTTAGTATAAAAGATGGATTTAAAAGTTTAATGCTCATTTTTAGAATAATTACTTTATTCTCTCCCCTAAGGATTTTTTTACCCGTTGCTATAATTTTGCTAATTTTAGCCACGGCCAGTTTTATTTATGATCTGACCCAATTAAATATTACTGAAATAACTATCCTTCTTTTCCTTTCTTGTTTAATATTATTCTTCTTTGGCCTTTTAGCTGACCAGATTGCAGCTATCAGGAGAGAAATAAAATAATTATAATATGCAAAAGGCTATTCTTACTTTTGACCTTGAATTTTGGTATAATAGTCGGTTCCTAAGAAAATATTTACCTAAAGATAAAAGTTCTCTTGAGGATTATATTAAAGAATCAACCGGACCGATTCTTAATTTGTTAAGCCAATATAATCAAAAAGCAACTTTTTTTGTTTTAGGACAAGTAGCTGAAAAACACCCAGCCACCATTAAAAGAATTTTTGCCTTGGGTCATGAAATTGCCTCTCATGGATATTCCCATAAGGTCTTAAACGAAATGACTCCTCAAGAATTTGAAAAAGAAATTACTAAAACCAATCAAATAATCAAAAAAATTATTGACCAAAGACCAATTGGCTTCCGAGCGCCAAATTTTTCGCTCAATTACAAAACTAAATGGGCTTTAAAGATTTTAAAGAAACACAAGTTTCAATACGACTCAAGTATTTCCCCTTGGTCAATATCCAGAATCTTTAATTCTTCAATTACGAAAATGCCTTCATCCTGGGGAGGTATTTATTTTAGAATAATCCCTCTTAAATTATACCTTGCCTTGGTTAAATATACTTCTAAAACGAAACTACCTATTCTTTATTTCCATCCTTATGAATTATTCTCCTCAACTTCTAGAATAGAATCAGCCCCTTGGTTAAAAAGAAAAATTAAATATGCTGGAACAAAAAATGCCTTGGCCAAATTTGAAGAATTATTAAAAAAATTCAATTTTATTTCTATTGAAAAATATCTCAATGAAGGTTTTACTAATTAATCCACCTAATTTTAATACCATTACCAGCTGTCTGCCCAAAATTCTTGAACAAGGGCTTGATTTTCTGCCGCCTCTCGGTCTAATGTATTTGGCTGGCTATTTAAAAAAATACAGCGATTACCAGATAAAAATTTTAGATTGCCAAGTTGAACAATTGGATTATCAAAAACTCAAACTAAAAATCAGTCAAGAAAGACCCGATGTCATTGGCATCACCGCAATGACTTTTACCCTTGTTGATGTTATTAAAACAGCTCGATTAATTAAACAAGTTAATCAAAAAATAAAAGTCGTTTTGGGCGGACCTCACGTCAATATTTATCCCGATGAAACAATGCAAATTAAAGAAACAGATTTTTTGGTTTTAGGCGAAGGCGAGGAACCATTTAAGGATTTATTAGATAATATTAATCAAACCGAAAAATTATACCAAATGAAAGGGATTGTTTTTAGAGATAAGGATAAAATAATTAATACTGGGCCAAGGAGATTAATTAAGGACTTAGATTCTATCCCCTTTCCAGCCAGAGAACTACTTCCTTATAAAAAATATTTTTCAGTTATTTCTCATCGAATACCAATAACAACTATGTTCACCAGTCGAGGTTGCCCATTTAATTGCTTATTCTGTGATCGGCCTCATTTAGGTAAAATTTTCCGGGCTCGCTCAGCTAAAAATGTAGTTGATGAAATGGCCGAATGTAAAAAAATAGGTATTGAGGAAATATTTATTTATGATGACACTTTTGGCGTTAATCGGCAAAGGGTTTTAGATATTTGCTCAGAAATCAAAAAAAGAAGATTAGATATTGCTTGGGACGTCAGAACCAGAGTAGATACCATTGATAAAGAAGTGATTAAGGCAATGAAGAAAGCTAATTGCCAACGAATCCATTACGGAGTAGAAGCCGGTACCCAGAAAATTCTTAATGTTTTAAGAAAGGGCATTACTTTAGAACAAATAAAAAAAGCATTTAAAATAACTAAAAAAAACGGTCTTCAAATGGTTGGCTATTTTATGTTCGGTTCACCTACTGAAACAAAGCAAGACATCCTCCAAACTATTAAATTAGCTAAGGAACTTAATCCTGACTTTGTTCATATTTCTATTACTACTCCTTTCCCAGCCACTGATTTATATTATCTGGGGTTAAAGCAAAAGATATTGCCTTATGATTACTGGCAAGAATTTGCTAAAAATCCTCGAGCTGATTTTATTCCCTATTTTTGGGAAGAAAATTTAACCCAAGAAGAACTATTTCAACTTCTAAAATACGCTTATCGTTCTTTTTATTTTCGGCCTAGTTTTATCTTTAAAAAACTATCAGAATTGACATCTTGGCAGGAACTTAAAAATAAAGCTAAAGCTGCCCTAAAATTATTAAAAGTTTAATTACTTATGAATAAAACTGTTAAAATATATCAAAAGAAGTATTGGGAAAGAAAAGAACTAATTAAAAGAAGACCTCCTAAACATCCTGTTATAAAAGCTTATGTTCTTCCAAAAATTAATATGATTAGCCGTTATGTTAATCTAAACAAGCAAACCCGTCTTTTAGATGTTGGTTGTGGTAATGGCTTCTTTACTTTTTATTTTGATAAAATCTGTGATACTTACGGTATAGATTATTCTGAAAAAATGCTGCAAATGAATCCTGTTAAAAAAAAATTCCTGATGGATGCCAATAATCTAAAGTTTAAAGATAATTCTTTTGATATAGTTTTTTGTCATTTCTTTTTACACCACATTGATAATGCTGACAAAATAATTCAAGAAATGCGAAGAGTTTCTAAAAGATATGTTGTTATTCTTGAACCAAATAGAAATAATCCCTTAGTATTTTTGTTTTCGTTTATTGTCAAGGAGGAAAGAAAGGCCCTAAAATTCTCATTGGCTTATCTGAAAAATATAGTCAACAGAAACAAATTACGAGTTATAAACTCATTTTCTTATGGTATGATAGTTCCCAATAAAACTCCGATCTGTTTAATACCATTAACTAAACTTTTTAATTTCAAACAACCATTTGGCATAACAAATTTTGTTATAGCTGAAAAAAATAAATGGAAATGAAATCCCTAAAAAAATATTCTTTTTTAATTGGATTTTTTCTTCTAATTTTTGTTATCTATCGGCTTAATCTAGAAACGCTCCTCTTAGCTTTTAAAAAAATTAATTACCCCTTACTTATTTTAGGCCTACTTCTAACTCCTTTCGTAATCTTGATTAAATCTTGGCGATGGAATTATCTAAAAAAAAATCAGGATATCAATTACCGATTGACTGATTCTATTCTAATGTATAGCGTAGCTGCGGCCATTGGTTTATTGACACCTGGTCGGATTGGCGAAGTGAGTAAAATCGCTTATCTAAAAAATGACAGGTGTTCTACTGGTCAATCTTTGGTCAGCGTAGTTATGGACCGCCTGTTAGATCTTTTTTTTCTGATGTTTTTTGGTTATCTGGGAATTATCTTTTTTTTTGGTTTTTTTGAAAAAATAACTCTCATTTATTCTATTATTATCTTTTCGATTATTGGACTGGTCTTTATTATTAAAAAACGGTTATATTATAAATTAATCAAAAGGATATTTGCTATTATTATCCCGCTAAAATATCAAAAATCATGGCAAACGAATTTTTCTGATTTTTTGAATGGAATAAAAATATATAATAAAAAAGTTTATTTTTATTCTTTGTTTATTACTCTCCTTGCCTGGTTAATATATTACTTACAGATTTATCTTTTTGCTAAAAGCATTTGGTTAATTAAAGTCCCCTTCCTTTATTTGGCTATAGCTGTGACCGTCTCTGGCTTTATTAGTCTTCTACCAATTTCCTTTTTAGGTATTGGTACTAGAGAAACAACATTAATGCTCTTGCTTTCTCCTTTAGCGATTAATCCTGAAAGGATTATTTTATTATCTGAATTAATTTTATTAGATTTCTTGGTTGTCGGAGTAATCGGAGTAATTTCTTGGATTTTCAAACCCCTTCCCTTAGCTCAAATATTTTCCACTAAGACAACTATAAAATCTTAATTAATAATATGTTAAAGGATAAAATTGCTTCTTTCCTTTTAGCAAAATTGAATCTTAATAATCTTTCTGACTTAGTCAGTCAAAGTTTTTTATTAAAGATTCCTTATAAATTCTTCAGCCAAAAAATGATTTCTTACGACTTCCCTCTGCATATTTTTGTTGAAACTACCAGCGCCTGTAATCTAAAATGCAAAATATGTCCTCGCACTAGGGGAAATACTCTAATTGGTCATATGGATTTTGAACTATTTAAAAAAATAATTGACGAAGCTAATTATTATGGAGCAAGAACTTTTTCTCTTCATTTATTTGGCGAGCCGCTTTTAACCAGAGATTTTTCTAAAACGATTAAATATATCAAGAAGGTTAACAAAAATAATACTATTCTCTTAACCACTAATGGAACTTTACTTAATAAAGAAATAGCTAAAGCGATGATTGAAGCACCCATAGATAAATTAGCCATCAGCTTTCCCAGTGCAGAGAGAAGTAATTATCAAAAAATAACTGGCTTAGATAAATTAGAAACAGTGGAAAAAAATGTGCTTGATTTAATTGAATTAAAAAAAATAAAAAAAGTCACCAAGCCGTATATCTATGTCCGAATGATTATCAATGAAGATAACAAAAATGAAGAAGAATTATTTAAAAATAAATGGCAGAATAAATCTCTAATTGTCGAAATCCGACCAGCTCATAATTATGGCGGATACACGCCAGGAGTTTCTTTTAGAAAAAATATTATCAAGAAAACTAAACAATATCCCTGTTATCATCTTTGGCTTTCGCCAGCCATTCATTGGAATGGCGATGTTTCTATTTGCTGTAATGATTGGGGAAGAAAAGCACTCTTGGGGAATATAAAAACCCAAACTATGCATCAAATATGGAATTCGGAAAAATTAAAACAATATCGTCAATATCATCTAAAAGGACTTTATGGAAAAGTTCCTCTCTGTGGAAAATGCGATGTTTGGACAATGTATGAAGATATATTTTTTAGCTGGCAAAAGAAATAATGTCAAAAATTAAATTATTACAATTAAAGGACTTAGAACCACTAATCAGGGCTGACCCTAATCAAAAAATCTATACTTTAGATCGTTATTACAAACCGATTCAAAAAATCCCCTATCTTAAAAGATTTAAGATGGTTCTAAAATTAATGAACAATAAGATATATAATAATTTTTTAGATATTGGTTTTGGCAGTGGGATTTTTTTACCGGAATTAGCTAGCCGTAGCGAAAAACTAACGGCTATTGATAAACATGACCATGTTGAAATAGTTAAAAAGATTATTGAATCAAAAAATATTTCAGCTAATTTATTAAAAGCAGATATTCTTAATCTACCCTTTCCAGATAATACTTTTGATGGAATTCTTTGCTTGAGTGTTTTAGAGTTTATTAAAGATATCCCAAAAGCCGTTAAAGAGATTAAACGAGTAGCTAAGCCGAATGCCAAAATTATAATTGGTGCTCCGGTCTTAAATTCTTTAACTGACTTTTGCTATAGCATTATTAAGTACAAGCAATATGCTAATCTTCTCCACAAATCAAATCATAAAACAATTATTAAACATATCAAAAACAATCTCCAAATAAAAAAAATAAAAACCTATCTAGGTTTTTTACCAATCAATTTATCGCTTTTTTTTGTCTTAGAAGCGACTAAAGAGCAAAAATCATTTAACTAAATTCATCAACCAACCTTTATTGCGAGACATTTCTGGAATAGCTGGCTTTAAAGAATCAGAAGCAATATTAACAATCTCAATCTGGTCAACAATTTTCTCGGTCAATTCGTCAGAATAACCTAAAATATATCTCACCTTAAATTGTTCAAAGGCCCAATCTAATCTATTTTCTTTTAATAAATCTTTAATGGTTTCGGGTTTAAATAAAACAACTGATTTATCAACCAAATAATTTAGATTATAAAGGCCAGCTGAATCTAAATTAACAGCAATAACTTCATGGTCAGGAATATTTAATTTCTTAATTTCTTGAACATATGCTTCAACCATTAAATTATTACTATTATCATAAGTCCTACTCCAAGAAACATGACTGACTAAAATAAAATTATAGAGAACTGTAAATAGAATTATTATATAAACAATTAATGCCTTTTTGTTCGCTAAATTAAAATAATTAATAATTACCTTGCTTAAAATCAATACTCCCAAGGAAATCAATAAAGCAATCGCCCAATTAAAATCCATCAAATGATTTCTGCCGGCTAAAACAATAAAAGCCAGCGAAAATATAGTTGAAAAAACCCAATAGACAAAAAATTGAAACAGACGTTTATTTTTCTGCCTTAAACTATAAAGGCCCAATAAAATCAAAAGCAAGATAAACGGTCCGCCAATATCCTCTAAAGAAACAAATCTAAAAATATGTCGTGAACCAAGCATTAATCCAGCCCTGATCCTGTCAAATAAACTGATATCCCAAATTCCCATATTTTTAAACATTCTTATATTGTTTATTTCTTTTGCTAAAACCAATTCGTTGTTAATAATTTTGTTTCTAGATTCCTCTAAATATGCTTCTTGTTCAAAATGATAAGTATAAGGATCTGGATAAACATGGCCATAAAAAGTAAAATCAGCCGCTTTATTTTCCTCTGATACTTGAGTTGTAAAAAACTGCATATAAGCATTATGACTAAGATTAGGAAGCCATAACAAAACAAATAAAATAGTAAAAGGAATAAAAATATAAGCTAAAGAGTTTCTTTGTTTGGTCAGCCATAAATAAATTAAAAGAAACGGCACAATTAATAATAAGGCCTCTCGAGATAAGCAAGATAAAGCCAAAAAAGCTCCAGCAATAATTAAGTAAATATAACTATTTTTTTGCCTGATACCATTTTGCCTGATACCATAAAAATAAAATAAAAAGAATAAAGCCAGAAAAAATAAGGTAAATTCATAAGTACCCAAATGATAAGATGAATGCCAATTAAAAGGTAAAAAAATATAAATTAAAGCAAAAATTGCCGCTGTTTTAAACTTAAATAAATAAAGAACCACGCCTGTAAAAATCAACAGGGTTAAGGCATAGATAAAAACGGACAGTAAAACAAAATTATCTGCCTCTGGTAAACCAATCAAGGCAAAAAGCTTGCCATAAGCCAAAGAGGTTAATTTATTTCCATAAATTGAGAGATGCCCTTGTTCTTCAATTAAATCTGAAGCCAAAAAAACATTAAGATCATTTTCTGCTGAATAAAGACCAGTCAGATATACATTACGACCCATTAATGCATTAGTTGTCATAGTATAAGCCGGGTAGCCCTTAAATAAAACTGGCGAATACCAAACAATAACTGCTAAAATAAATACAGTTAATAAAAATAAACTAATAAATAATGAATACTTTAATTGGCTCATTTTTTGCTTTCAATTATTTTTTGATAAACTTTTAAAACTCCTTGAGCTGTTTTTTGCCAAGTAAATAATTGAGAATGTTCGATGGCTGCTTTAGCTAAAGTTGCTCTCAAACTTTTATCTGTTAATATCTTTTCCAAAGCATTTTTTATCTCTTCAACGCTATAGGGATTAACTAATAAACCAGCTTGGCCTAAAACTTCAGGCAAAGAAGAAATATTAGAGGTGATGGCTGGTCTGCTACAAGCTAAAGATTCTAAAACCGGCAAGCCAAAACCTTCACATAGAGAAAGATAAACAAAAACTATCGCTGAACTATAAAGATACGGTAAATCACTAATCTCCACATAATCTAAAAATCTAACTTGATTTTTTATTTTTAGCTTTTCAATTCGACTCATCAGTTTCTCCAAAACAATTTTATTTCTTACTTGGCCAACAACAATTAATTGATACTTTTCCCTTAGGAAAGAAGGAAGACGGGCATAGGCCTGGAAAAGACGGGATAAATTTTTCCTTGGCTGAATCTGACCAACCGACAAAATATATTCTTTATCTATATTAAATTTCTTCTTAAGATATTCTTTATCTGGCTTCGGTTTAAATATATTTGAAACCCCTTCATAAACAACAAAAATCTTTTTAGGAGAGATATTGAAATTATTCAAAAGGTCTTTTTTAGTGGACTGCGAAACAGCAATAATAGCTTGGGATTTATCTAAAATATTCTTAAGATTTTTCTGGTAAAAATTTATTGAATATTTTTTAGCAAAGTTTAGTTCTTTTAATACGCAGATATCATGAATAGTGACCACAAAATTTTTTATCCGATCATTAAATTTCAATGGATTAGTTAAATGGAAAAGGTCGAGTTTATCTTTTTTGTTTTTTTTAAATAATAATCGCTGATTAAAAATGCCGATGTTTTTCCGAAAAAATTTGTATGGCCAACAAAAATATCCAGCCCGGTAATGAAAATTTTTCTGGCAAACAATTTCATTCTTATAAAAAGGCAACAGTTTATGTAAATAAGTATACAAATAATAATTATTTCTTTGGTCAATTTCAGCCAAACCTTTAATAAGCTCCCTTGTATAAGTAGCGTTTCCCCCTTGGCCAAAGGTAGATATGTAATCTAAGCCAATTCTCATATTATTATGTATAATGGCTTTTAAAAAATGAAATGGGCTCATAATAATATTCTGAATTTGATAACAATAATGAGTACAGTAGCATTTTTTATTAGATATATCTTTTCTCTGTTGTTTAGCTTTGTCTGACTGCCAAATTTTTAAAAAATTGTAATTAGAATCTCTTAAATTGCCTATAGCCGGCAGAAGCTCACAATTATAAACATCGCCTACTGCGTCAATAACTGGGAAAAAAGAAGAAACTCGGCACGGAATTAACTGTTTCTTTTCTCTTAATATATCAAGAGCAATTTTATGGTAATAGGAATATATCAGCTTGTGATGCCTGTTATTATTAAGGGTCTGGCTTTTTAATACCTGCTTTATCATTTGTTGGTATCTATCCAAAGATGGAGCTTGAACATTTTTCTGATTATAACAACCTCTTATTACTTCTAATGTATGAAATTTAACTGTAAGATTTTTATCTACAAAGTCAATAACTTGAGAAATATTATCTTCATTTTTGTCAGAAATTGTGGTATTAACACTAAGTTGTAATCGGGGATATCTTTTTGAAAGTTGGTTAAGTTTTTCATAGGTTTCTAAGAATTTATTAAAATTTCCTTTAACTCCCCTGATATAATCATGGGTTTTTTTTAAGCCGTCCAAAGATAAAACAATCTTAAGTTTTAATGGACATAATTCTAATATTCTCTCAACTGAATCAATAATTCTATCCGTTGACAAGCAATTAGTTGGAATAGTAACTTTATTGACTTGGTTATTTTTAGAAAAAATCTGACAAATCTCAACTAAATCATCCCGTAAAAAAGGTTCTCCTCCTCCTAAGGTAAGGTGTGGTAAATGACCAATGGTTTTTGTAAATTTCTTTATTTCACTAAGGGATACTTCATCGCTTATTTTATTGAGCTTCTGCCAATTAAAACACATTAAACACTTAGCATTGCATCTGTTAGTGATTTGAAAAAATAAACCAAATAAAGGTTGATTTTTTTTTAATAAAGAATAAAAATAAAATTTACTCACTGGCCAATAATTTTTAACTATTTTAATTTTATCTAATATTCCCATAATTTAATCTAAATTAAACAGCCGATGTAATTGACTATCCCTTACCTTTCTAAAACTATTAATTTTTCTCCTTTGTCTAACAATGATTGGTAAATGAAAGATAATCCAAGACCAGGCCAATAAAACAGGAATAAAACGTTCTGGATGACGAAAACAATCACCAGCCGTAAAACGTAAATTGGCTGGCAAATACCTCAGCAAACTTTTCAGTTCATAATTTCTAAGCATAATAAGAAGCCTATTGCGCATCCAATAATATACTCTTTTCTTGCCAATTGTCTGACTAACTGTTGTGCTTAACATATGATGACTAATAGCTTCAGGATAATATATAACCTTATAACCAGCTATATTTATTCGTAATGACAAATCAGTGTCTTCATAGCCATAATAATATACATCACAAAATCCTCCAATATCATCAAACGCTTTTCGGCGAATAATCGTTGAAGCGGTAGAAAAATATAAAACCTCTCTCATTTTATTATATTTTTCATCATCAGCTGATTTCCCAGAGCCAATAGGATAGCCCTTACCTCGAAAACACATACTTCCACCAGCCTCAACTAATATCTTTGGGTTATCAAGAGATAAAGTCTTTCCGCCTGCTTGACCAATCCTTTCATCTGATTCCATCAACTTAACCATTATAGTTAGCCAATCTAGCGATAAAGTAGCATCATTATCCATAGTCACTATGTATTTAGCTTTACTTAATTTAATACCATTACTGCGTGTTTTAGCCGCTCCAAGATTCTTCTTATTCTCAATTATAGTAATAAATGGATATTTATTTCTTAAAAAGCTTACTGAATTATCAGTAGAACAATCATCAACTAATATAATTCTAAAATTAGAATAAGATAAATCTAACAAAGAATCTAAACATTGGCTGGTAAGTTCTTTGTTATTATGAGCGCAAATAATAATATCAACTGTTGGATAACGAATATTCATTATGACTTATAAATTAAATTGGCATTTTATAAAAATTTATGTTTATAATATAAGAAGATTTCTCCAACGTTCCCTTGGCGGGGTCCAAAAAGAAAAGAATCCAAATATGTTCAAAAAAGTCAAAATCAGAATATATTATTTTATCAATAAATTGCAAGGATATCTCAAGATTGACTTTTTTTATTTAATTAAGGGTGAATCTTGGTTAATGCTGGGTAAAGCAATAAGCATGACCAGCGCTTTTTTACTCTCTCTGGCTTGGGCTAATTGGATTGATAAAGAAATCTTCGGAAACTATCAGTATATTCTTTCTTTAGTAGGTATTATTTCTATATTTTCTCTTCCGGAAATAGGAACAGCCGTAGTCCAAGCAGTCGCCAGAAAATATGAAGGTTCTTTTATTCGTGGATTTAAAACTCAACTGAAATGGGGAATATTAGGAAGTTTATCTGCTTTGGGGATAGCTGGCTATTACTGGCTGCAAGGCAACAAAAACCTCCCTTTGTCTTTTCTAATCATAGCCATATTTCTGCCCTTATTCAATGCCTCAATAATCTATCTTAGTTTTTTAACGGGAAGAAAATTATTTAATATCCAGGCGAAATATGATTCTATTACTCAAGTCGCTGCCGCGGCAATAATGATTTTAACTCTATTCTCTGTTAAAAACTTTTTATTTGATCTGCCTGTTTATGTTATTCTTTTACTAATCATCAGCATCTATTTTCTATCCAGAACCATTCTGCGTTTTTTCTTCTTTATTCTGACAAAAACAAAATTTCAGCCAAATCCAAAAGAAGATCCCAAAACCATCACTTTTGGCAAACACTTAAGTTTATCTGGGTTAATTGATATCTTGACTAGTTATTTGGATAAAGTGCTCCTTTTTCACTATTTAGGAGCCATAGAATTAGCTATCTATGCTTTTGCCGTTTTAGTACCCAAACAAATTGATGTATTGTTAAAACATATTAGCACCTTAGCCCTGCCTAAATTTTCTGTTCGTGACAAAGAAGAAATTAAAAAAATTATCCTCAGAAAAATTTGCTATCTGACCATTCTAATAAGCGTTTTAGTATTAATATATATCATAATAGCTCCCTTTATCTATCAAATTTTCTTCCCTAAATATCTAAACTCTATCTCTTATTCCAGATTATATGCTTTATCTATAATTCCTTTATCTTTTGCTATAATTGGTCATATTTTTAGAGCAAAAATGATGATCAAGCAGATCTATCAAGTAAGAGTTGTTATTCCTTTGGTCCGAGTCGGCTTATTCCTAACTCTTATTCCGCTGTACGGAATCTGGGGAGCTCTTTGGAGCATTTTAGTTGTCAGAACATTTTCTGCTTTATTATTCCTCTTCCTTTTTAGAAAAATATAGCTAATTTCTTTTAATTAATTGCTGAAATGATTTATAAACTTGAATATATTGATTAACAATATTTTGCCAATCCTTTTTTTGAGCTTGCTGGCGTCCGTTTTGACCCAACTTTAAAGCCAAATCTGGTTTATCAAAAATTTTTAAAATAGCTTGGCTAGTTTCTTCAATATCATTTTGAGAAACTAGCAATCCATTAAAATTATCTATAATCGCCTCTTGGGCTCCACAATCGTAAGTACCGATAACTGGTTTGCCACAGGCATTAGCTTCTAAATAAACTAAACCAAAACCTTCAAAACTACCATTAATATTAACTGGCGTTAGTAAAAATAAATCTGTCTGATGATAAAGCTCGAGCAGTTTTTGATCAGAGATACCTTCCAAGAAAATGATATTATTTTCCAAGTTATGTTTCTTGGCCAAGGATTGAAGCTTGGAAAAATAACTTTGGTTTTTCTGACTGCCAACAATATAATATTTTAAGTCCGGATATTTTTTTTTGACTTCTCCAACGGCTGGAATAGAAATGTGGTAACCCTTGCGAAAAACCAACGCTCCAACGCTAACAATTTTTCTACTATCTTGTTTTATCCTTTTCTTATCTTGATCTGACTGAAACTTTTTATAATCAATACCGTTATTAATAACCAAGATATTGTTATTTTGAATTTTTTTCAAAAAAACTTGCTGGGTGAATTTACTGATACAAATTATTTTTTTAGCTTTTTGATAAACTCGGTTGTATATTTTTTTTAAATACCACCTATTTAAAGCATCAACAGCATAAGTGCCATGAAGAGTAATAATTATCGGTTTATTACCGCTGGCTAAATAAGCAACAAGTCCATAGGGTTCTATTAAACTATGAACAATATCTGATTCCTGAATTAATTTTCGAATCCGCCAGTAATTTTTTAATAGATAAAAAATTTTAATCGTCCTCTTGGTAAACAACGGAGGAAGAAGTTTATCAATTTTCACCGAGAATAGATTACTATCTTGAGCATCAACAGATGCTAAAATCCGACAGTCAATTCCTTTTTTAATAAACTGATCAATCAAACTGATTGAATATCTCCCCCAGCCATGATTAGGAGACAACTCATTGGTTAAAAAACAAATTTTCATAATTACTTTAATGGGTAATTCTTTTTTTTAAGACGTATTTCTAATAAATCTAAATTTAAACTTAGGCAAAAAGATTAAGAAGCCATAAACAAAAAGGATAATATAAAAAGGATAAATGGGCAAGGCATAGCGAGGCGAAGCAAAAAGAGAACAATAGACAAGATTAAAATAAATAATAGTTAGAATCAACCAACCGAACCTTGACCAATTTTTAACAATTTTGATTGCTCCGTAAATAACAAAAAAGAAAAAGGTTAACCAAATTAATCTTATGGTCAAAATAATAGTCCCTTTAGTAAAATCAGATAATTCAGGATGGGTGCCGACAAATAGATTATGTATTCTGAAAATCTTAAACTCTTTTGGA
>Ga0114922_10003639_pt1 | contig 14342 bp, 10 predicted proteins | sample AartaG_FD_100975 | JGI IMG/M metagenome (GOLD analysis project Ga0114922, IMG submission 100975) | Deep subsurface microbial communities from Aarhus Bay to uncover new lineages of life (NeLLi) - Aarhus_00045 metaG | ecosystem: Environmental > Aquatic > Marine > Oceanic > Sediment | place...
ATACAGACTCTCGCGAGCGGCTTTTTGTTCGGCGCCTCTGGTCGCCGCCGCCGTTTGTGCCAATAAGCCAACGCTCGATGCATCACCTAATTGCCCCACTGCTTTGAGAGCTGCAATCCGAACGGATTCATTCTTGGCCTTTACAGCAGTAACAACCGCCGGCAAAGCATCGGCGTCCCCGCGGTCACCCAGGGCGGACAATAGTTGCACCTGGCTGGTAGCCGAAAGATTCGGCAGCTCTTTGGCCAAAGCTTTTGTTACTTCTGTCCCGGACATCTCCTTTACCATTGCTATGGCCACGGCCTGCATCTCCTGGTCGCCGCTCTTGAGAATATCCAGGACTATCCCGATGGCATCATCCTGCTGCTCGGCGGCCCCAAAGCAAACAGCACAACAGCACAATAACAAAAGCCGTAGGGTGGGCTTTAGCCCACTGAGACGAAGTTGGTGGGGCAAGCCCCACCCTACAAGACTACGGATTGCATACTTGATTTTCATTGTTTATCCTTACCTTTTCGCCGCGCTAATCATCCCTCGCAGTGCAGCGGTACGTATCGGCTTGGGCATGTCCTCTTTCTGGAGCTCCTTGTAGATAGCTAAAGCCTGAGTTCTTTTGCCCTCGGCCACAAGCTGGTCGGCGCACCTCAAATAAGAATCCAAAACCAGCATGCGCAATTTGCCGCTTGTCTCATCCTTTGCTGCTGCCAGCGCTTCGGTGGCCCTAGAATCAGCTATATGGCCAAGAGCGGCAGCAGCGGCGGCAGCCACCGTTTTGTCTGAATTGCCAACAAGTCTGCCCAGAGCACGAACCGCTCTTTTGTCACGGCGCTGACCTAATGAGTTGATTATACCGACTTTCGGTTTGCCCTTTGCTTGCCTTAAAGCTCTTCGCAATGCATCATTGACTGCCGTACCAGGTATCCGCTCCAGAGCATACCTTGCCATATCTGACGTTTCCTCACCGGTCAGCATCTTACTCAGAACCGGCACAGACTCACCGCTGCCGATAATGCTCAACTCCCTGCAGACATACTGCTTGCCGGCCCGCGTTGCATCCGAGGTGAGCACACCTAACAGACTTTTCTCAATCTTTTTCAGTTCCGCAGGTGAGCTGTGTGCCTTTTTTATGATATCGCTCACCTCGCTCAGCGCCAAACGGCTCTGGCCCCAATCATACGTCTTTACCTTTTCCAGCAATTCCTGTAATGTCGCCATTTCTGTTCCCTTTCCTGAACTAACGATAGGTTTCGGTTTTGTATCAACTTTATAGTCACCAAATGCAAATTGAATACCGTCGAGATAATGCCGCAATATCGCCGGGTTCCACAAAATCTCATTATTGTGTCCAAGCGAGCAGTAGAACACACGCCCTTTGCCACAGGTCTTGACCCAACTGATACCGGTATCGGCGTCCGTGGGTTTGGATGCCTTGGCTTTTGTCGTCGGGTCGCTCATATCAAGACTCATCAGAACAAGCTGTTTGTCCCGTGAATACAGTGGCGGGTCGGTTCGATAAATCTCGTCCTTTATCTTAAATCCCTTACCCCTGAAGGCCTTCATCAGCGGATGGTCCGGCTCATCAATCTTAATCGCCCAGGTCCCGCCGCCTCCCCAGGGATGGCCGGTGAATTTCCCGCCCATCATTTCTTCTCCCTGCGGCCACTGCCTAAAGTTGTCCGTCGCCGCGTGGACACCTACTATGCCTTTTCCGCTTTTGACGAAATCCATCAGGGCCTTGCACCGCTCGGGGGTCTCTTTGGGGTCGAACTTCAGCCCGGTCGTATTATTCAGACACACCGCGTCAAATTGGTTGAGGTTCCACGGCGTGAATACTGAATAGTCATCGGTGATTACGACATCGAATGCTCTGGTCTTTTTGCCCATAATCTCGAGCGCTTTGTTGACCACGGGAATCGATCCGTGGAAAAATCCTTCACACCGCCAGAAAACCAGCAGTTTCCGAGGCCTGGAAACCCTGACGGTCGCCCTTCTCGGCATTGCCTTTTCTATTTTTTGCACTTCTTCAGCCGTTACCTCCCGCAGCTTCGCCGGTGACTGGGCCTGCAAAGTGCTCACCAGAAGCAATGAACACAAGATAGCAGGCAATAAAATTTTGGTATCTTTTAACTTTCGAATCATTTTTGCTCCTTTCTATTTTTACTTTTTACTTTTATAAGTGCCACGGGCTGCGCATCGGTCGTGACAGCATTCTGTTGGCCTCATCATCGTTGAGGAAGGTTTCATTTTCAGGGTCCCATCGCAGTTTCCGCTCAGTAAGCATTGCAATCTCGCCGAGAAGCCCTACACTAATTGACCGGTGCGCTATCTCTATAGGTGTGATAGTCTTTTCACGAGACCGAACACAATCTAAGAAGTTCCGCTGATGGTCTCGGCTTCTATACAACCTGATTTCATTGGGACCAATAACTTCCTTTATGATTTTGTCGGAGCTGGCCTCAAGCTTGCCTCGCTTTACATGGATCCAGCCGTTGTCACCATACCAGACGGTTCCCATCCCCATCGGCTGCTGTCTGTCGTTGGCCACAATCATAGTCACGCCGTTCTCGTACTTACAGGTAAACTTATAAGCGGTTGGCGCATCGTAGATACCGTCTTTGGGATAGACACCTCGACCTTCTATCTCAACCGGTCCGGTATAGTCCAGCCCAAGGCCCCAGTGTGCAATATCGATATGATGGCCCGCCCAGTCAGTGAGCTGCCCCCCGGAGTAATCCATAATCCACCGCCAGTTCCAGTGCATAACGCCCCTGTACGGTACCCAGGGAGCCGGCCCCAGCCAGAAGTCCCAGTCAACACCCTCAGGAACAGGCTGTATCGCTTTATTTCCGGTGCCGCCGCCGGTCGGCAGGCCGACCTCAACCTTATGCACTTTGCCAATCCGCCCGTTGCGAACTAATTCACAGGCGTGGCGAAAATCGCGAACTGAACGCTGCCAGCTACCGGTTTGCCAAATCCTGCCGTAGCGATGAACCGTATCGGCCATAATACGGCCCTCACGTATCGTCCGCGCCAGTGGTTTTTCACCATACATATCTTTGCCGGCCCGGGCAGCCATAACTACCGGAATCGAATGCCAATGGTCTGGCATCGCCAATGATAATGCATCAATGTCTTCGCGCGCTATCAATTCGCGGAAATCAAAATACGTCTTGCAGTTATTATTTCCATACCTCTTGTCCACAGTTTGCTTGGCCTTGTCGCGATTCCCCTTATCAACATCACAGACAGCCACCATTTGAACTCCCCTTTTGCCCAGGAATCCGCGCATGTTACCGGAACCCTGGGAACCTACGCCGATGGCACCCATCACTATCCTGTCGCTCGCAGCGACGCTGCTGCCTTGGCCCAGCGCTGACGACGACACTACATAGGGAAATGCTATCGCGCCTGTGGTAAAACCGGCAGCACTTTTTAAGAACTGACGTCGATTAACTTTCTTCATAATAAAACACTCCTCTCTTGCGATTAATAAATGACAATCAATTTTCAGCCTTCTAACCAAAAACTCATAAAATCACATCTCGTTAAACGAGCAACGAGTTTCCCTTTTTCATTTACCAATAACCATTTCTACAGGTGCCACGGGCTGCGCATTGGCCGCGAAAGCAGTCGGCCGGCTCCGGCATCTCCGATAAGCACCTCATTTTGGGGGTCCCACCTCAACGGCCGGCCAAGCTTGTACGCTATATTGCCTAAATGACAAACGCTTACCGAACGGCAGCCGGTCTCTATATCACAAATCGGCCTGCTGCGCTTGCGGATAGCATCCAGCCAATCGACATAATGGTTCCTGCTCTCGTACAGATGTATTTCATTGGGGCCGATTTGCTGGTTCTTCAGATTCTCAGGCCACATGCGCAAATGCCCGCGATTTACCTCAACCTTGCCTTTAGTGCCGGTGAACAAAACACCGTTGGCATTATCGCGGGTCATCGTAACACCATTAGCGTATTTATAAGTGAGCACTTTATAATCTTTACGGTCGGGAGGAATAATTTCAACCGGGCCGCTCTCATCCATACCCATACCCCACTGGGCGATATCGAAGTGGTGTGCGCCCCAGTCGGTCATTCCGCCGCCGCCAAAGCTGCTGTGATGGCGCCAATTAGGAAAGCCGTCCCAGCTTAGATGCGGAGAAAGCTCCGAGTTATAAGGCCTCAACAACGCCGGGCCCAACCACATATCCCAATCCAGATAATCCGGTACCGGCTCTGCCGGCAGTGGTTTATCCTGGGGCGGACCACCTACGCCAACGGTTACGTGTTGTAACTGGCCTATGTAACCGTTGAGGACCAGCTCGCACCCTAAACGGAAGTGCCAGTCCGAACGCTGCATACTGCCGGTCTGGAAGACCCGGCCGTATCGTCTGACCGCATTGACCATTGCCCGGGCCTCGACGATAGTCTCTGAAAGCGGCTTCTCACAGTAAATATCCTTGCCGGCCATAGCAGACTGAATCACAATTATGGCATGCCAATGGTCAGGCGTGGAAATCACCACCGCGTCAATATCATCTCTGGCAAGCAGCTCACGAAAATCGCCGTAGGTGTCACAGCCTTTGTATGTGCCGCCGGTCTTCTTGGCATAGTGGTCTTCGACCATTTTTTTCCCGCGCGCCAGCTTGAGCTTATCGACGTCGCAGGCAGCCAGAACGTGTGTACCGGGCGAGTTCAGAAAAGACCGCATCAGATGTTTACTTTGCTTGCCTGCACCGATAAAGCCTAACGTAATCCGCTCACTCGGCGCAATATTACCGGCTTGGCCCAGAGCAGACGCCGGAACGATATGTGGAAAACTTATAACCGCTGCAGTACCGATTGTACTTTTAATAAATTGACGTCGATTAATCCCTCTTTCCTTCATCATAAAAACTCCACTACTCACAATTGAATGGCAATTGATTTTCAGCCTTCCTACCAAGAATTCATAAAATCATATCTCACTAAACGAACAGTGAATTTTCAATAATTAATAGCAAATAATAAATAGTAAACTTCACAGGTGCCATGGGCTGCGCATAGCTTTTCCGAGCAAACTCGTTGCAGTCGGGTCATCGAGTATTTCTTCGGTCTTGGGATTAAAGCGTATCTTGCGCCCCAACCGCATAGCAATCTGCCCTAAATGGCCCGGCGTCGCTGAGCGGTGTGCAACCTCACAAGGCGTTAGCGTGGTCTCATGACTTTTGATGCAATCCAGGAAGTTGCGCCAATGTCCGGGCGAACGAAACAGGCGTATCTCGTCCGGCCCGAACTTCTCATCGAGCAGCTTCTTCGGCTGCGCGTCTATATTGCCGCGAGTAACCCAGACCCACCCGTCTTCGCCTATCCACTTTGTCCCACCACGAATATCGCTGTGCCCGCCGGCGATAATCATCGTAACCTCGTCAGGATATTTGGCCGTCAGCCGATATTTTGTCGGGCTGTTCCATAATCCGTCTTTCGGATATTCCCCGGAGCCTTCAATCTCGTAGGGACCGCCGTAGTCCATACCCAGACCCCAGTGGGCGATATCGACGTGGTGCCCGACCCAGTCCATCAACTGTCCGCCTCCGTGGTCGAGGATCCACCGCCAGTTCTTGTGCACACGCGCCGGACAGTAAGGCTCATATAGCGCAGGCCCGAGCCAGAAGTTATAGTCAAGCTCTATGGGCGGCGGACAAATCCCTTCCTGACCCTTGGTCTTGCCAAAGTCGGTATGTCCCGAAGGCAGCCCCACCTCAACCGTATGCACTCTGCCGATGCGGCCGTTACGGACCAGCTCACAGGCAAAGCGGAAGTTGGCCTCCGAACGCTGCCAGCTTCCCGTTTGCCATATCCGCCCGTAACGCTTGACCGCATCGCACATAGCTCGGCCTTGCCTTAGATTATGCGACAGGGGCTTTTCACCGAATATGTCCTTGCCCGACCTCGCAGCTTCTACAGCCGGAATCGCGTGCCAATGGTCGGGCAGACCAAGCGATACCGAGTCGATATCATCGCGCGCTAACAGCTCGCGATAATCTGCGTACCCGGCACAGTCTTTGTTTTTGTATTGCTTATTAACACGATTAACTGCGCTCTGCAGATGGTTTTTATCAACATCACAGACGGCGATGATTTGACAGTCTTTTTCGCGAAGAAATGAGTTCATATTGCTGCCGCCCTGCCAGCCAACTCCAATACAACCCATAGTAATTCGTTCGCTCGGCGCTATACTCTCGGCCTTACCCAAAACTGACGAAGAAACAAGGTACGGAAACCCCACTGCCCCCACAGATGTGCCGGCTGCTCTCTTTAAGAACTGACGCCGGCTCAATCCGTTTCTGTCAGTCATAATAAACCTTTCTGTAATTGCTATTTCTTTTCGAACGCCGCATCGAAGGCGACCTGCGAAGGCTTGAAGTCCGCCTTTTTGAAGAACTCGCAGGCCTCTGCTGCACCGTGTTCACGGTCCATTCGGCTGTCTTCCCACTCGACCGAAAGCGGTCCCTGGTAGCCGACATCGTTCAGCGCAACGATGATTTCCTCGAAGTTGATATCACCGTGACCGATTGAGCGGAAGTCCCAGTAGCGGCGAGGGTCGGCAAACTCGGTATGACCGCCGAAGACACCAACCGTTCCATCACCGTGACCCCACCATACGTCTTTCATATGAGCGTGGAAGATACGGTCCCCGAAAGTACGGATGAACTTGACATAGTCCACACCCTGATAACCGAGATGGCTTGGGTCGTAGTTGAAGCCAAAAGATTTGTGACCTCTGACGGCTTTAATGGCACGCTGAGCCGAGGCAATATCAAACGCAATCTCCGTCGGGTGAACTTCCAGAGCAAACTTCACGCCCTCTGCCTTGAAGGCGTTCAGGATACGCCGCCACCGCCTCCCGAAATCGTCATAACCTGCTTGGATCGCCTCTGGTGAGGCCGGCGGGAACGAATAAACCATGTGCCAGATAGAGCTTCCCGTAAATCCATTGACGACCTTTACACCTAATTTCTTCGCGGCCTTGGCAGCGTCGATTACCTTCTGGGCCGCACGCTTGCGGACGCCCTCCGGGTCGCCGTCGCCCCAGACGTCCGGGGGAAGGATTGCCTTATGACGTTCGTCAATATTGTCGCACACGGCCTGCCCAACTAAGTGTGTCGAGATTGCGAACACTTTAAGGCCATACTTCTTCAGAAGGGCACGCTTGGCCTTGCAGTAGCCGCGGTCGCTCAGTGCCTTGTCAACCTCGAAGTGGTCGCCCCAGCAAGCCAATTCCAAGCCATCATAACCCCAGCTCGCCGCCTTTTTGGCCAATTTTTCCAGTGGTAAATCCGCCCACTGGCCGGTAAAAAGTGTTACAGGTCTTGCCATTTGTCAATCTCCTTATCAAAAAATTTCCACAAACTTTCCGTAAAATGAATCCTTAACTATCAGAAAATAATGCCTTTGAGCATTATTCTATTGCAATTTCCTCCGGTTAGATTGCCAATTCAATATAACCATTTTTATTAAAAGAACTTACGCTCAACAAAGAGTATCTGTCCTTGCCGATACGTGGCACGGCCATCTTGGCCGTGTTTTCACGGGCTGGAAGCCCGTGCCACAATCGTTTTTACATTATAACTTGCAAAAGTTGATATGCAATTCAAATTTTTTTTCGAAAATATCACCACATCCTCAAAGCTTTGAATCCCTTAACTGATTTACAATTTTCAACGCAAATCACAAACCGCATTTACCGTCTCAGCACTTCCACCTGTTTTTCTATACCAGATTCAAAACCACATCCATTACTTTTCGCTCTAAAAGGGGATTATCCAGATGTTGCGGAACGTCACCTCGTTGCCAAGGTTCTGTAGCAGAATAGGGCCTGGCTCCGGCCCTTCAGGGCGTCCCGCACCGGTTTTATTCGCCAGTTCGGCATCATCATGAATCAAAACACCGTTATGCCATACGGTTACGCGGGCGTTCTTAATTTTCCTGTTTCCGTCGAACCTCGCGGCATGGAAGATAATATCGTAGCTCTGCCACCTGCCCGGCATCCTGCAAACGTTCTTATCCGGTGCTTTGAATTTATAGAGTGAGCCGCATTCATTGTTCTTTGGCTCCAGACCGTACGAATCGAGGATTTGCAGCTCATAGCGGCGTTGTATATATATGCCGCTGTTACCCCGGCCCTGGCCTTTGACGTGCGGCGGCAGCTGCGGAGTCGTAAACTCAATGTGCATCTTAAAATCAGTAAAGTCCCGCTTCGTCATAATATTGCCGCTCTTGGGCACAATCTTCATCGCACCGTCAACAAGCTTCCATCCAATATCATTGTCACCTTCGGTAGTCCAATGCGCAAAGTCCGTGCCGCCGAACAGCATAATCGCATCGCTCGACTCAACCGTCTCAATCTCGACCTTCGGCGGGTGAGCATAGTCATTCCAGAGCCGTTCGGTGTTCTCAACATCGACTTTTCCTTCGTGCACGTACAAACGATAGCGATAGATATGGTCCTTGCCGGGCTTCAGCTCAAAGTCAGCCAATTGTACCGGCGCCCAGTTAAAGAACACATCCTGCTCAAACTCAGGCCAAATTCGCATCGGCTCCGGATGTCTGAAGTTATCCGGATGGCTAAAGTGTGTTACGCCTTTCCATTTCCCGTCGGAAACCCCAGCCGTATCACACCACCGTGCCCGCGTCGCATGACCGTCCTTACGGGTCTTGCCCTCACTGGTCAAATACGCCGCCTTCTCACCGGCCCATTCCCCCGCACCTCGAAAACCGAACCCGCCGTAGCGATACTTCTCTAAAACAAGCGCACTATCCGCAACACACCGCTGCGCCGATACAAAATCCCAAAGCCAGTAGCCCTCCCTCGACTCTGCTCGGGATGGTGAGCCTGTCGAACCATTGTCCGGGCCGCCAACATTATAGACACGCACATCCCAGATTTCCTTGAGCACTACCTTTTCTCCCTCATCGGTCTTTAGTGCAACGTGCTCATGCTCAGCCTGGAAACCACCATAAACAGGTCCGCTGGTCGTCGAAAGAAACCTCTTGAATCGAACAGTCCCCTGTCCACCGGCAAGATTCCAGAAATCGACTTCCTTGCCCTCAAACTTCGTCTTCGTCCACGGCATCCAGATTCCCAAGTGATGGTAATGGTCTTTCGGATGAATATTCGTCAGCACCGACCCCGTCGGCGACCACAAAGGATGTATGAATCCGCTGCGGTTGTACAGTTCGCTCTGCCCCTCCGGCGCAGGCACAATCGCATGATTGTAGCTCAGAATTTTGCCTCGGCCCTTTCTTATCAGCAGGACCTTATCATCCTTCCTCACCTCCACGCCCGGCCTTCTGCGTACACGCGTGTAACTTCGCCGCAGCTCATAAACTCGCCTGCTGCCCGCCGGAGTCTTGCCCGAGAGTACCCACCACAATCGCGGCGGACTGCCCGACTCGAGTTGGGCGGGCACCGGAACTCGCTCATCACCCTTGATTTCCAATACACTCGGTCTTTCATTGGGCAAACCGAACGGCACTCCACTCAAATCGAGCGACACCGGCGTATCGAACCGATCGTGTTCACCCGCATCCACAGTTATCCGAGCCAGTGGCTCACCAGCCGCAGCCGTCCGCGCTGCCAAGACACCGGAAATTGAAACAGAAATAAGAATTGAGCCTGTCAATATTGATATGAGCTTTTGCATTGTTGTACTCCTTTCAATCCATGCTGTTGATATACCCGTTTTTAAGATTCTTAAAGTAAAGTAAAACTATAATTGTAATACTGGTATGCACTCTAATCAAGGATTATCTGGGAAATCTTTGATATTATGTCCTTCTTTATGGCTTTATAAGCCTTCCGGAACCGGAAAACGTGCTCCTCCGGTTGCCCACTCGTACCGGAAATTTCCCCCGAAACAGGAATGTGTTATTTTTTCGGGCTGACCGCCCTGCCGTAAAGCCAGTGTGCATCGGTCAACTTGTAATTGATTATTTCACTTGGTGTGAAAAATAACTTGATTTCCTGCTGAGCAGATTCAGGGCTGTCCGAGCCGTGAACGAGATTGCATCTTTCAGAACAGCTAAAGTCCCCTCGGATAGTGCCTAACTCAGCGTAGAAGCCGAAAGTAGCCCCCATCATTTTGCGGGTCATATCGATGATGCCCTCAGCTTCCCAGACCATTACAAGCACCGGTGCTGAAGACAGAAACTTTATCAAACCCTTAAAAAACGCTTTTTCGCGATGAACCGCGTAGAGTTGACCGGCCTGCTTTTCAGACAGTTGCAAAAATTTTGCAGCAACGAGCTTAAGACCTTTTTTTTCGAATCGTCCGATTATCTCACCAACTATGTGTCGCTGCACACCGTCCGGCTTGATAACAATTAAAGTGCGTTCTACCATATAAAAATTTTTTCGATTTCCAATTCTTTATTCGTACAAGACTTTTGCAAAACTTCAGTTCATAGTAAGGGCAACTCGTGAACCGCCCTTACTGCGAAGAATGAATCTCCGACCTAAAACACCAATCGAATTTTGGAAATTATACTCCCTGAGCGACAATGTAAATTTCGACTCGTCTGTTTTGCGGATTACCTCCTTTGTTGGGCTTATTTTCCACAAAAGGCCGATACTCACCAAAACCTCGTACGCTCATTCGCTTAGATTCAATATTGTTACTGGCCATCACGTTCAGCACTGCTATTGCTCTGTGCGCAGACAAGTGCCAGTTGGTCGGATGCTTCGCACGTGTCTCAGACTTCATAATAGGAATATCGTCCGTGTGCCCGGCTATGATAACGTCGAATTTCTTAGCCTCTTCGGAATTCAAAATCCCACAAAGTGATTTAACAGCCTGGATTGCCGAAGACGCCACCTTGTCACTGCCCTTTTCAAAAAGCAAGTCACTCTTGAACTTTACTATCCCCCGAGTCGCATCGTATGCAACCATATCGTTCTCTTTGGCAAAGTCCTCCAGCAAAGTGCTCAGTTCCACCGGCAGTGCCCCTCCGCCTAAAATCAGCCTTTCCTGCATTGAAGCAATCAACTCTTTCTTTTTAGCAATGTCTTCCTCAAGAGCGGCAATTTCCTGCTGCAGCGACTCTACCTCGATATCAACCAATCCCTTAGCCGAGGCAAGTTTTCTCTGTAATTCATCAAGTTGCAAGATCTTGGCCTGCAGATCGCTCTCAAGCTGTTTCATTCGTTCTCGCTGGGTGTCGTTCTGGATTCGAAGGTCCTGCAGCTCCGAACCGCAGCCGGCCACCAGGAAGACACAAACACACAAAAGAAAAACCAATGAAAGTTTGACAGTTCGCATCGTTTAATCCTTTCCAAGAAAATTAAAACACTTCCTTTCGACCATCCTTAATATACTTAAGCTCTTTATTTGTAGGCTATTACAGCCCGACAGATTTTGTCTCCACCACTCTCGCCCACAAATAAAACCGATTTGTCTTTATACGTCAACAATAAACTTCACAAAAATATCAGCACCACCCCAATTTATTGAGGATTTATTTTCAATCGTAAATCGCTCAGCTATCAATACCGGAGCGCAAGGTGAACTATTCGCTGAGCTTGACGGCTGTGCCGTAAACCAAAAGTTCAGCCGCACTGCCAACAACACTCGTAGTCATATAGCGGACATTGATTACTGCATCCGCCCCCATCCGGGCAGCCTGGGCCATCATCCTATTAGTAGCTGTTGCCCGAGCCATCCCCAACATCTGGGTGTATTCAGTCAACTCGCCGCCGAGGACAAGTCTGATTAGGGCGGATAGGTCTTTGCCGAGCCAGATAGCATATACCGTATGGCCCTGGACCAGACCGAGAATCTCACGCCTCTGACGGCCTGGTATTTCTGTGGAATTCAACAGCAAAACCGTGCTGTCAGATTCAGCAGGCAGTGGCGTCTCTGCGGATGTTTTGATTTTCCTTTGTTCGAGAGCCACTGTCACCAGGACCACAAGGATACCGCCCAGAAGGCAGAAAACTGCTATCCGCAGCACCCAGGGCACGGGCCGCGGGTCCTCGGCAACCATCACGTGCCAAGGTACCCCGGCAAATACCACAGTGAACAGCCCTAATACGAAGGCCAACGAGCCAATTTGTCGAACTATTTTCATAATTTCCCCTTTCACTAATAAAACCCAAAATCCACGAAAATTTATTGAGTTCATTGTTCATTGTTGATAGTTCATCGATGAACTACGAACTAAGAACTACGAACTAAATTACCGTCATTGCGAGCAGCGAAGCCGCGTGGCAATCTCAACCAACGCGTCAAGGCAAATTCAGCCTCTCATTCAGAAACGTCACGACTTGGTCGTAGAAACCGGACACAGACCGGCCTGGCGACGGAGACCTTATGCCCCGTCGGCTCAAGCGCACCGGTTGCCTTCTCTATCCGGAAGACGACGACACTGTCCTTGCCCTGGTTGGCGACGAGACAGAACTTGCCCGTCGGGTCGATGTTGAAGTTCCGCGGCGTTTTGATATCGGCGGTCTCATGCTCGACGAAAGTCAGTGTCCCTTTGGCCAAGTCGACCCGGTAAACCACGATGCTGTCGTGCCCCCGGTTCGAACCGTAGAGAAACTTCCCGCTCGGGTGCACGCGTACCTCAGCGCACGAATTTGACCCTTCAAACCCGTTCGGAAGCGTCGTAACGGTCTGGATCTCCGTTAGAGAGCCCAAAGCCGACTCGTAGGCAAAGGCGGTTATAGTGCAATCAAGCTCGTTGATCACGTAAGCGTACCTCCCGTTCGGGCCGAAGGCAAAGTGTCGCGGTCCGGCGCCAGGCTTGACCTTTGCAAACGGAGGACTACTGGCGACGATGGTCCCCTTTTCAATGTCCAGCCTGTAAATCATTATCTTGTCGATTCCGAGGTCGGCAACGAAAGCAAAGCGATTGTCCGGGCTGACGTTTATCGAATGTGCATGGGGCCCCTTCTGGCGCCTGGGGTTCACGCTGGAACCCTCGTGCTGCACAAAGCCGGTCGGTTCTCCGAGTCTGCCGTCCGTTTTGATCGGAATCACCGAGGCGCTCCCGCTGCCGTAGTTGGCGACGAGCACGTTTCTTCCCGCATGGTCGATGCTGACGTGGCATGGACCCGCACCGCCTGAAGGCTGTTGGTTGAGGAACCTGAGAGTTCCCGCTCGCCTGTCGATTGCATACGCACTGACACTGCCGGCTCCGCCGGACTCGCTGACGGCATACAGGAACTTCCCGTTGGGATGAATCTCGAGAAATGATGGATTCTTGGCCTCGGCCGCAGGGACCGGATTGGATAGTTTTCCCGTCTCGAGGTCAAGCACGCTGCGGTAGATCCCCTTACTGGAATTCTCTCCCCGCGTGTAAGTTCCGAAGTAAATCCGGAGCGGTTCCGCCCAAACCGTTGATAACGCCGCAAACGAAAACACTGCAGTAATAAAAGCTTTCATACTCATACGCAAACACCTCCTTAATACCAGTGTTAAATATTGAATATCAAATCCACAAAATATAAATACTGTCATTGCGAGCACCTCACCTGATTCTCAGGATGTATGCAAAATAAACTAAGATATTGGCTGAATCGCGCTAACATGTTTCTATTACAATACTTACAGATAATATCGTGCCGAATGCGATTTCTTAGTTCATTAGGAGCAGCGAAGCTGCACCAGATCGTCCCTGGCACAGTTCTGATCTCGTTGTTCCTTCCTCAATACAATATTCCTCTTCTTCCTGTTGCGCCGAGCGCAGCACGGCGAGTCGTCTGCTTTTCCGTGACTCGTGGCCCGTGACCCGAGCGACAAGCGACGAGCCGCCGGCAGAGGTACTCACAACTGCTCAAATATGATACCATCGTTCAGAATGAAGTCCAGGGCTTTTCCGTGACTCGTGACCCGTGCGACGAGCGACGAGCGACGAACCCGCTGCGCAATTCCACCGCAAGGTGTCCTGCGGAGTATTTCGAGCTTCGTATTTCGAATTTTTACAAGATACACTTTACGCTCCACGACTCACGAGTCTGAAATCTTTAAATTAACCGCCTTCGGCGGAACCTTTTTAACCACATTGCCTATTTTAGCTATTATTACAAATTCCTATACTATCAAGGTATATATGAACGTTGACCCTGTCTTGCGTCATGCGGTAGAGCAGTTGCCTGTTGAAAGCTGGCTACAATGATAAATTGACGCTTATACGCTGCCGCAAATCTTGACAGATACCCTGAAGTGCAAGTACAATAGCTGTATAAAAAGTTTCAAAGAAAATTTCTTACTTTGCAGTTTTTCTTAACATTTTAGGATGACGATGGTAGATAGCCGGTCATCACAATCTGAGAAGGTTGCATTGCGTGAGCGAATCAAAGAGTTG
>Ga0114922_10003640_pt1 | contig 14340 bp, 14 predicted proteins | sample AartaG_FD_100975 | JGI IMG/M metagenome (GOLD analysis project Ga0114922, IMG submission 100975) | Deep subsurface microbial communities from Aarhus Bay to uncover new lineages of life (NeLLi) - Aarhus_00045 metaG | ecosystem: Environmental > Aquatic > Marine > Oceanic > Sediment | place...
ACCAGAAGTTCGAATTCGGCAGTTGTGAGTACAAGAACCTGTGAAGGTTTAATGACGAGTGCCGTTTCTTCACGGGGTCGCTTGGCAAGCGCAGATTTAACACCGAAAAACTCACCGTTTTTTATGGTGTCCCGTACCTCCTCACCAGTGTCGATCGAATGGTAGATAAGGCTTACGGCTCCTGATTTGAGGACATATATGTTATCGCCTATATCGCCGATGAAATATATGATAGACCCAGCTTTATAATTCCTCAGAATTCCTGGCACGAGACCTTCCTAAATCGGTAGAAATGGCAGTTCCTTGTGAAAACCAACAGTTTTTCTCAGCTTGTCCATCAGGGCTTGTGGGTCGCCAATCACAAACTTTTCCTTACCCTCAATGGCGATCTTGGTATAATCTGAACCCAGTTCTTCAAATATTTCACCGTAATCCGTATCCCCGTACAGTGGCTTTCCCTCTTTAAAGATAAGTGCAATGTTCTTGAGCTGAGCATTCACCAGAGAGGAATATGGATCTTTTCCATCACCCGCCACCACCAGCAGGTCACCCAGTTTTCCCTTGTCGATAGAGCCGACCCTGTCCTGCATTCTGAATGCCCTTGCGGGATTAATCGTTATCATCCTAACGATTTCCCTGTCTTCCAGGTCTTCACCGTACAGATCCCGGTACACCTCTTTTGCGAAACGAACCTCGGCAAGCAGATTGATCTCACCCGATGAGGGTGAATCGGTCCCAATAGAAATATTGACTCCCGCCTCGATTATATCCCTGACCTTGGCTGTTTTGCCAAACATGAACATATTGGAACCCGGACACCAGATGAAATGTGCCTTGTTCTTTGCAATAAGCTCAATATCCTTCTGTGAAAAGGCGATACCATGAATCATCACCGTATACTCGGTCAGAGCATTATGCTCAACGAGTATGTCTATGCCACGCATGGATTCCTGATCCCAACCCTCTTCAATATGGGTGACATAGGGAACATTGTTCTGCACAGCTTTCTTATGCTCCACGTCGATTCCATCGCCCCATTTCAAATCGTATGCAGACGCTTCATGGGAAAGCGCATAATCCTTGATGACCCGAATGGGCAGTTTTTCGATAAATGGGTCATTGATCTTGTGGGGAATGTGATCATGCACGGTCGTAACACCGGACAGAAGATTCTTGTAGCAACCCACCATGTACAGCTCAAAGGGAGTATTCTTGTTCCTTTCCTGATAAATCTCTGATAACTTGAGATCAAAATCCCAGGGGAACCAGCACACGTAGGGTCCGTTACCTATCTTAGGATAATAGGTGCCGAAGAGATGATCATGCGCGTTAAATAGTGCGGGAAAGAGTATATGCTTCTTCTGAAGCGTGTAGTTCTTGCCCTCAGAGGCAGAAAAATCAACTATTTTCCCCCTGTCAATCCGGATGTGCGCATCCCTCACCACTTCATCGGGTGTTACCATCGTTTTTGCTGAGAGGGAAAACTCAGTACTCATGAGGAGGAGTCCTTTTAGCAAGTAAGATTATATGGTAATGCACACCCCAAGTCAATAGGTTAAACCGTGCGCAGTTTTAAACTTACCTTTAATAATATATCGTCAAGTAGACCCGTTTTCCAAAGTTTTAATTGGCAAGTCGACGAACACATCCGTTGAAATCACTCCCCGGCGTACTGTAAAAGTGAAAAAACAGGAACACCCAGTCTCTTTCTACCCTCCAGAAAGGCAAGCTCCACCAGAAATGCAGCTTCCTCAATGTTACCGCCGAGCTTCTGTACAAGTTCGACCATCGCACTGACCGTACCCCCCGTCGCAAGCAGGTCGTCGACGATAAGCACCCTGTCACCCTTCTCTACGGCATCTTCGTGCATGGTAAGCGTGTCCGTACCATATTCAAGCTCATAGGTTGCTTCTACCTGCCGGTAAGGAAGTTTTCCCTTCTTTCGAACCGGTATAAATCCCGCACCGAGCAGATAGGCCAGCGGTGCACCCACAATGAAACCCCTGGATTCTGCTCCAACGATCTTTTGAATACCCCTGTCCCGGTATCGCGCGTGGAGCAGATCAATCGATTCTCTGCATGCAGCGGGATCCTTCCAGAGCGTTGTCAGATCCTTGAACTGGACTCCCGGCTTCGGGAAATCTGGAACATTTCTTACAAAGGCGTACAGATCCATGTATACCCCTTTCAACATATAGCAGTACTGCACCTTCACCGAATGGTGAACTCCCGAAGATCTTCGGAGAGCTTGAAGTTCTTGAGCTTTTTCAAGGCATTGTTCTGAATCTGCCGAACGCGCTCCCTTGTTATACCGATTATTCTACCCGTCTCCTCGAGCGTATAGGGACCTTCACCGTCCAGACCGAAACGGAGTTCTATGATCTTCTTTTCCCGCATGCTGAGCTTGTTAAGAACCTGTTTAATCAGCTCCTGCAATGCTATGAAAAAAACCGTGTCTTCGTGGCCGCTCGATTCTGTGTCAACGATAAGATCGCCAAGCTCGGATGAACTTTCCGGATTGACCGGTACCTCCAGTGAGCTCGGCTCCTGAGAGATGTGCAGGATTTTCAGGACCTTTTCCTCCGACACACCGAGCTTCTCCGATATCTCAGCTGCAGTGGGTTCCCTTCCAAACTTCTGGGTGAGCTGCTTCGTCACATAGTAACATTTCTTGATGGTGTTCAGCATATGAATGGGGACCCTGATGAGTCTTCCCTTGTTTGCAATGGCCTTGATGATCGATTGCCGAATCCACCAGGTGCTGTAGGTACTGAACTTGAACCCCCGCGTATAATCAAAACGATCAATTGCCTCGATGAGTCCGATATTGCCCTCATCAATGAGGTCTATAAGGCTGAGCCCTCGGTGCTGATACTTCTTTGCAATACTCACCACAAGACGCAGATTAGCCGTGATGATTCGGTTCTTCACCTCAACGAGATTATGCTCCAGCTTCTCCTTCTCCTGTTCAAACTCTTCCGAGGAGATCCTTCCTTCGCTGAGGTCACGGACAAGTTTGTCGATCATGTCCCTATGATAGCGGATCTCTATATAGCACTTCTTCTCTGCTTCCGGCGTCAGGAGAGGGATTTTTTTAATCTGCTTCAGATAAACGGCAAGAGGATCATCCTCATCATCATGGGATTTATGAGGTAGGTTATCGTATTCAGCACCGTTGGAATTCTTTCTTTTCAGTTTTTTACTCTCTTTAAGCGCTTTTGACTGCTATCGCATGTAACATAACACAATCATGTGTATTTGCTAAGGTAAATAGTAGAGAGGATTTACCGGTTTGCCCTTGAAAAAGAGTTCATAGTGTACGGTATCTTCAGGAGCCGTGCCTTCGGGGCCGGCTCTGGCAATGACGCTGTTTTTACTGACCTGCTGTCCTTCACGCACGAGGCTCTTAATATTCTTCGAATAGAGGCTGCAGAAGTTGTTCTCATGTTCAATGATGATGGTCGGTCCGTAACCGCGTATTGTGCTTGAAAGGACTACCATGCCCGGGAGGGTCGCAACAATGTCCTGATTCTTGGCTGATTTAATATCAATACCGTAACGGAAGTCTCCTCCCGATTTTCCGAAGGAATTGACAACCTGACCCTTGAGTGGCCAGATAAAACCCGGGTCATAATCTTCCTCAGTTTCCGCATCGGCGCTTCCATGTACATACATGATTTTGTCAGCATCGGGAATAATAAGCCAAGTGCCCTTCGCAACATGTACCACGTCCTGAATATCGTTGGCAATCTTTATCTCTTCGAGCGGCACACGATAGGTTTTTGCTATACGCCAGAGTGTCTGTCCTTCCTCGACCCTATGCCAGACTCCGGCAGCCCTGGTCTCCTCACCAGTCCTGTATGTTTCACCGGTTGTTGCACATGAGAATAGGAGCAGGAGCGCTGCTAAGCTGAGCAGAAGAAGAAACAAAACGTGCAGTCCCCATCCCGTCTTTTTTACCCGAAGATACTGTGGTGAAAAATCACTATCATTCATGACATTACGCCCTTCTATAGGTGAAATCGTTACTATCACTCATCCATTACATCGGTAAAATAGTGACTTCGTTTAAATGACTTTGCATCGATAATCGATACTGATATGGCACCCCTGTGGCTCCTACATAAATTATCTTGACAAACGGAATCTTTTCCGCTATGCTACGCATTGCCGTTGTATTGGGGGTGTAGCGAAGTCTGGTTATCGCGCCGGCCTGTCAAGCCGGAGATCGCGGGTTCAATTCCCGTCGCTCCCGAATAGGTATTTCTGAAAACAGTTCCCTACCCACGTGAACAGTCATGAGACATCTGTACATTTTCCACTAAAGACAGACCCATACAGCCATGCGTCACGGGGCCTTCACAGCACGGTGGGAAGGGTATGACGGGCTATAGCGCAGTTTGGTAGCGCGCACGGTTCGGGACCGTGAGGTCGTGAGTTCAAATCTCACTAGCCCGAAAAACACTGTATGCATAGCACTGGCAGATATACTGTGCTGCTGTGTAGTGATGGGGGAAAGAAAAGAGCCACCCTAACCATCCACTGGTTAAGGGCGGCTTTTTTTCCTGTTTTATTCCAGCTATAGGGTTCCTACAGATCGCACATATCCAGCAGGGTTGGCACATACTTCTCCCAGCCCATTGCCATGATGTGAAGCCCCTGGCACATGGGTTTTATTTCCTTGATGAACTCTGCCATCATCTCAATACTTTTCACGGCACGTTCCTCTTTTGGCGCATCGGCAAGGATTTTTACCATGTCATCCGGGACGAACACACCGGGGACGAAATTGTTCATATACTTCGCCATACCTGCTGACTTGATTATAACGACGCCGCAGAGCACAGGAACCTTGTACTTTTCAGCCTTTTTCATAAACACTTCGAAAGCCTTCGGGTCATAGATGGCCTGGGTCTGGAAAAATTGCGCCCCTGCCTCTATCTTGCGCTCCATTTTAATGAGCTGCATATCTATGGGGTCGGCTCCAGGTGTCACCACACCGCCGATAAACAGATCTGACGGTATACCCTCGAGCTCCTCGCCGGCAAGGTCTTTACCGCCCTTGAGCTCATTCATTGCCAGAAGCAGGCTCACAGAGTCGAGATCATAGACCGGTATACTTTCCGGATGATCGCCTGCGGTATTATGGTCACCCGTGATGGAGAGAATATTTCTGATACCATTCACATAGGCGCCGAGCACATCTGCCTGTATGGCGAGACGGTTACGGTCACGGGTCGTGATCTGGAGAATCGGCTCCAGGCCCTGTTGGGCGAGCAGGGTACAGATGCCCATGGAGCACACCCGCATTACTGCACTTTGGTTGTCAGTCACATTGATGGCAACCACACGATCACGAATGTGGTCAACTTCTCCTTTCCAGAGATGCTCCAGATCTATACCCTTCGGAGGACCGACTTCGCCAGTGACGGTGAACTTGCCCTGCTTCAAGCTTTCCTGTAACTTGCTCATCCCTGTTCCTCCTTCTCCTTTAGCAGAGACATCTGGGCCTCATAGATCACTTCTTTTTCAAGTGCCCACCGGGTGGTGTGCCGTTCATTGTCTGAAACATCCATCTTTCTGAAGTCCCGCAATTTCGGGATCTTCTTGAGGTTGTCGAGCTGGCCAAGTTCTTTGAGACGGTTATAGATAAGATACCATCCGCAATCGCGTTTCTGCTCCACTTCGCAGAGCCCCTCATGCTGACCGCCACACATGCCATTAATAAGACTCTTCGAGCAGGACGTGATGGGACAGATACCCCCGGTGTATGCCAGATAGCAGGTGCCACATCCAGCGCATCGCTCACTGGAGGGCCAGAGTCCCTGCATCCCCTGACTTGATAATGTGTCGTTTGCCGGAAGAGCGGGAATGTCCACCATGACAGCAGTTGCCTGCACACCGATACCGCATGAGATGACGAGCACGGCGTCGGAGCTCCCGAGCTCTCCTATCCTGTATCTAAGTTTTGTTCCAACCAGGGCCTTGTTGCACAGGAAATCTATCTCCGTGCTCCCGGTCACCTTTTTCTTGTTTTTATTCAGTATTTCAGATACCTCATCAATTCTCGCCTGGCCGCCGGAGTCACACCCCACGGGACATCCCCCGCAGGCAACAATGAAGAGGCTCCCATATCCTGAAAGCATCTCCAGCAGCTCTTCATCAGGCTTCGGTACATTGACTACCATTACTGTTCCTCCTTCACATATATCACAACACAGCCCCCGCATACACGCATAGCAAACACACACTCCAGTGCTCTGTTGAGAAGCCATGCTGCACTAGTTCACTACGATATTCAAAGATATCACTGCCCCTGCTTCAGCTCTTCCATGACCCTGTCTACAAGGTGATCGAGTCCTTGCTGCACAGAGGGGGACAGACCCATGGACAGTGCTATCTTCTCGGGTTCAATTCCAAAGAACACAATATCATCCGGCACCTTACCCACGAGCGTTTCCATCCTGAGCGCATCCACAACGCCGATATCGTGAAGTGAGATGAGTACATCTCCGCTCTTCACATCGTCCATTCCAAATCGGTATACCGTGCCTGACGGTTGGTCACCGCGGGCAACATCCAGAATAATAAGCTTTTTAAAATCCTTGAGATCCGATACTATGGCAAAGAACGCTGTACCAGCGTCGATAAGCTCCACATTCTCCGGGTAACCACGCTCATTGAGCAGTTTCAGGGCTTCAACGCCTGCCCCCTCATCGGCCATGAGAACATTACCAATGCCGATGACAGCTACCCTCTCCACATATCTCCCCTACACTACCCTCAGGGAGGCTATTTCAGAGCCCTTGAAATCAAGGGTGTGTACCGAGCAGGCAAGACAGGGATCGAAGGAGCGAGCGATCCTCACGAGCTCGAAAGGATTGGCCGCATCCTTGACCTTTGTGCCGAGCAATGCCTGCTCCATGGGACCATACTGGCCCTTTTCATCCTTGGGTCCACCATTCCACGTGGTGGGCACGACGAGCTGGTACTTGTCGATGACCTTGTCCTTGATACGTATCCAGTGGCCGAGTGACCCGCGAGGACCATCCACAATCCCCATACCCTCCGACTCATCGGGTATCTCATAGGTTGCGCAGACGGGTTCACCGGGGTTGAGCTCCAGAAGCCACTCGCCCATCGAGTCAGCAACAACCTTTGCATCGAGAGCCCGCGCTGCATGCCGACCGAGCACTGAATTCAAATCTTCCAATTTTATGCCGAGATCGCTTACACAGGCATCAAGGGTGTCCTTCACCTTCTTGTTGCCCGCGAAGTAGGAAACCACCCAGCGTGCGAGCGGCCCCACTTCATACACCTCACCCTCATAGCGAGGTGAGCGTATCCAACTGTACCCGTCCTTCTTCCGAGCAGCGGGTTTGGTTTCCTGCTCGAGCGGACGTACCGGATCTGAATCTTCATACCAAGAGTGCTTAACGCTTTCTGTTATATTTGAGGGATCAAGGACCGCCAAATCTGATAGTCCCTTTACCGTTCCCTGCTGAAACATTCTTTCCCGTTTTGCATAGTCGGGATTGGTACCGTCCAGATCGAAAACGCCGTAAGAAAGAAAGTTGCCCGGCCCATCACCAATACCGAAATAATCCGGATAGGTCTGTGCAACCGCTACAACATCGGGTATGTACACGCTGTCGATGAAATACCTGATATTGTTCAGCCGCCACAGAAAGCCCGTAATCTTGTCAATCGTCGGCTGCTCGGTCACACCACCCGGAACCACAGCTGCATTGTGCGGCATTTTCCCGCCGAACAGAGTGAGCATTTCATGTGCGACCCTCCGCATCTCGAGCGCCATGAGATAGTGCTTGACGAGTTTCTGATTGACCTCTTTAGCAAACCTGTAATCACCCTCATACCTAGGCGCAAAGGGTGCAAGTTCTCCCCTTGCAATGAAATCCCTGACTGACAGGAGTGCCGGATCATCACCGCTGTAGTCAGCAACCGCGGTGACATCCACATAGTCAAGTGCAGTGAGGTGGTAGAAATGAAGAATATGCGACTGCAGGTAGTTGGCGCCCAAAATGAGATTTCGCATGACACGGCCATTGTCGGGTACCTTGTTCGCAATACCGAAGGCGCTGTCCAGGTTGAGAGTCGCCGCGGTTCCATGCACGGTAGGGCATACGCCGCATACACGCTGGGTGATACGCTGCGCATCCCTCGGGTCCCTGCCTTTCAGGATAATTTCGAATCCCCTGAACAGTGTTCCTGCGCATCGGGCATCCTTTACCTCGCCACCATCGATGGTAGCCTCTATTTTCATATGTCCTTCGATCCTCGTCAAAGGATCGATTTTAACCTTAGTTGCCATGGTAAACCTCCATCGTGATTAACGAGTTTTAATCTTGAACCGTTCGAGATCGTCCTCACCGATCTTCTGGAACATGGGTGCGAGCTGATCATGAAAATCGGGTTCGACACACCCGATACACTGCGCTCCCGCACCGATACACCAGTTGGTACCGTTGTTCCACTGACGGTTGGGACAATCGGCATATGAGTAGGGTCCCTTGCACCCGAGCTCATAGAGGCAGCCCGGTTCGCCTGTGTTCCGTGCAAACTGTCCTGCATCGAAGAATCCCCGTCGCGGGCAGTTGTCATGTATGAGTTCCCCGTAGAATGCTTTGGGCCGTAGAACTTCGTCGAGTTTATCAGCTGTAGGCAGTCCGTTTATGAGAATATCCGCTATGGTTCCCACGATCCAATCAGGATGGGGCGGGCAACCCGGGATATTGATCACGGGTTTGTCAATCTTCTGTTCCTTGAGAAATTCCATCACCGATTTTGCCCCTGTCGGGTTCGGTTCACCGGAAGGGATACCGCCAAAAGAGGAGCATGTGCCAACGGCCAGTACTGCCAGGGCTTTTTTGGCGAGGTCTGCCGCCATCTCCATCATCGTAACTTCCTTACCGTCGATCTCACCGAGCGTGCAGTAGATTCCGTCCTCACCGGTGGGGATGCTCCCATCTATGATGAGAACATACTCACCCGGTATCTCCTTTGCCGTATCCCGGAGTACTTTCATAACAGGCTCTCCCTGCCCCGCCATGATGGTGGCATGAAACCGCAGGGAGACATGTTTTCCCGGTATGACCGGATCAACGAGAAGATTCTGTACATTCGGATTTATCGTATTAATCAGTGAAACGCTGCATCCCGAGCATGCTGCTCCAGCAATATAGACTGCTGGGATTTCATAGACTTTCGAAGACACTGTTCCCTCCTTACTGTAGAATCACCAAAAGTGCAGGTAAGCTGTTCTGCCCCCTACTCATTATTATATCTTTTCTAACTTATTGATATATAAGGAAATATATTGTTTAAAATTTCACAATCTCAGGCATTATAAGCATAACATAAAAAATTGTCAAGCAAAAAAACGACCGATCAGTCCCAGAGCATGCAAATACAGCAGATATGTCTCTCTCAGGGTTCTCTGAAAGTAGCAGGCGAGCTGAATATCGATGAACATGAACCTCAGGATAACCGTGAGGATCAGAATTGACCAGGTAGCGATAAAAACCAGCGATGAAAAGTAACCGTAACGTCGCATATCGGGCTGCTCTAGCTGAACATAGTGAATGGTGGCGAGGAAATGAAAGGAAAGAGTGGTGCCAAAGAGAAGATAGAACGGGGCAGCAAGAACAGTCGATGCAGTGAAATGCGTAATCAGCCTGAAGAGGGCAACAAGTATCACCGTGTAGAGGGGAAGGGAATAGGGAGCAAGTGCGATAAAGATGTTTATCCGGTCCGTTCGTACATATGCGTTGCTGCTCTTCACGCTCACAGTACGGATTCGGATGCCACTAAGCAGGGCGAAGACAATATGCGATAACTCATGCTCGAGAATATAACTCTTGACAGGAGCACCGAAGAGCATGAAGAGCAACAGGAAAAGTACAAATCCACCGATGGCCCAGAGCATGTGGGTCGTGACAGACGAATAGGACCGGAAGAGATGGGGAAGATGGACGACCAGGGATGCGGTGAATGGTAAGACTGCGACAGCGAGGAGAAACAGAAAGGCCTTGAGTAGACTAACTTTCTTCCTGCGGCGGTTTTCTCTTCCACCTCTGCTTTCTCTGCTCTTTCTTCTCCCTCTCTTCAACGATTTTACCTATCATTTTTTCGGCAAGCAGAGTTGCCGCAGGGTCCTGATATTCATTGATAACGATTCTAAAATAGAACTCGGCTTCATCATAGTCCTCTTTCACGAGGTAGCAGAAGCCAATTTCATAATGTGCCCAGACAAGCGCCTTTGAGTTGTCCGGGTAGTTCGAAATGACTGCTGTGTACGCTACTATTGCATTGTCATACCTTCTCTCATCAAACTCTTTCTGTGCTATCTTTTCATAATCGGTTATTGAAAATGGGTTTCCATCCTCTTGATAGAGTGCCGGCATCTTCGATGCGCATGACAGTACCAGAAGGAGGACACCTGTGGATAAGACAGCAAAATGAAACCAGTTTTTCATGCTTCAGTCCTGTCTTGACTCGACTTCATGTATGTGTGAAGAGGAACATGAGTATATCTCATCCTTGATGGGTAGACTTTTTCGAAGCTCTTTCAGAAAAGACTTTTCTTCACCCATGGGATCGTAATGGTCACACTGTTCCATGATCCTCCGTATGATTGAAAAGTACTTGTAGATCTTCTCGTCCCCGGATTTCTTCTTCCACATCCCCATGTTGCATCGAACACGAAGGACATATGCGCTGGTACTCTCTATGGGCTGCTTGAAAACTACGCAGTGGGAACAGTTTGAGCAGTAGATTTTCCCATTAAATTCACTGTGCCCCTTTTCACCCTGCATATCCCCACCAAAGCCTCTATAATGTAAATCACCAAGATTAAAAGTCAACCATATTTTAGCTTGACCCCTTAAGCCCTTTGGCTATATCATGTTCCTGCACGGTAGTGAGCCGTGTGTGGGGTTCCACCTGAGAAAAGGGGTAGTCCCTCACCGGGGGGTGTAGCTCAGTTGGGAGAGCACTTGAATGGCATTCAAGGGGTCAGGGGTTCGAATCCCCTCACCTCCACATAATACTGTAATGAAAGGGACACCTTACGTAATTATCTCTATAATTATGTACGCTGTCCCCTCTTCGTTTGCCCCCACTCGTTTATGAGTATCAACTAAAGTGAGCTGCCACCTTTTCCACCCACACCCCTTTTTCTATTTGTGTTTTGCGTACAATGGTATTACAATGATATACAAAGGATAAAAGAAAACCGGAGAGAGACGGTGGGTGACACGAATACCGAAGGCCTTGATCCTGAAATCGCTGAACTTCTCGGCATTGACGAGGAAGAAGAAGCACAGATCAGCCTGGACGCAATAGAAACAGCCGGCCGGCCCATTACACAGACTGAATTCAGACCTATCGATCTGCAGAAGGTGTTTCAGAACAAGAGCGCCTATATGAAGATCATTGCCGACGGCGGAGAGTTGGGACAGAGGCTGCACGGTCTCATCACAAAGTTCTTAAAGGCAAAGGACAAAGATGAGCGGTCCCTGTACCGGGAGAAGGTCGCTCCCGCATACTGGAATCTTCTTCTCTACCTGGTGAACAGTTACTTCGACGACATGACCTCGGAAAAGCAGGCGCTGTACCGTTACGGCCTTCTCAATTCCGCCTTTATCGACGACAACCAGAAATTGATTCTCCAGCATATCAATCAACCGGTAGATTCTTTGGAGACCGTCTCCTACGTAGATGAGTGGCTCTACAAGGTTGGAAATGGAGAGGTCAAACCTTCCGCCATTGACGAAACGAAAAAAGTGAAGAAGAAGTCTCCATCTGCCATGCGGAGTAAGATGGAGCGCAAATCGGGAGCACGGGAAGCTGACATTGTAAGCCTGAAACAGAAGATCGAACAGCATCTCATGGTTGAGAGAAGTCTGTCGAGCACGGTGAGCGTTATTACAAACCACGATAAAATAGACGAATATGGCGGTATCATCACACCCTATTCACCTGAGCAGAAAAGAGCGCTCCTCCAGGTTCAGGACGTCGTAAAATCACTCCTCAAGTCTGACAGGGAAATAGAGGTAACCTTTAGGAGCCTGAAATCACTGGACCAGGAGATAATCGCCCTCAAGGGACAGGGTGGTGAACTGAAGGAGGAGATTGACACCAAAACAGTGCAGGATGAGCTGTCCACCATACGTCAGATGCACAAAATGACAGCTGGAAGACAGGGCAACCATTTCCCCTTCCTACTCAAGGCTTACATGCCGGACAGTGATTTCGAAATCTGTACCAAGGACCGCCTGCTCGATGTGCTCAAAGAAATTGAAACAATTGACCCCAACATTTTCCTGAGAACCTACAAGGGAGAGGAACACCGTATTGTACCTTATTTCATTATCGTTCCATCGTACGGTGATTACGGCATATGCTGGGAACCCTTTGACCGCATGAACAAGGCAACGAGCAAGGGCCGTATTGCCCTTCCCATGTATCCCAGAGAGCTTAAAACCGCCCTGCTCTATGCGCTCGGTGACCTGAGATGGCAGATCGCCAAGGAGAAGGCGCTCCACTACTGGATGGAGGAGGGCCTCACGGGGTACTACTACCAATATGCCCAGGAAAACAAACTGAAGGGAGATCTCAAAGAGATGTTCATTCAGGACTACATACTCTGGGTCAAGTTTGAAGCACAGGGTATGCAGAAACTGGCACGAGAAGTTCGGACCATTTTCTGGCGCTACACTCCCTTTCCTCAGGAAATCAAGGACCAGTTGAAAAACCGGGGTTATTACTACGCCGAACTCTATAAAAAAGACCAGAACCGCGCAATATCACGAGGCTATTGACCCCTGATGACATGGGTTGTGGCCTGTCTTCAGCAGTTTCTTTTCCCCTAATCCCAGAGAAGCTCTTTCAGGTGGCTAAAGTGTTCCCGTATCTTCTTCAATGCCTTCATCTCGATTTGACGCACCGTTTCAGGAGAAATGCCCAAGGTTTCACCGATGTCTTTCAGCGTGTATTTCTTTCCGTTTATGAAGGAGTACCGGTATAGAAGGACCTTCCTCTCCTTCTCTTTGAGGACCTGAAGCATTTCAGAAGTCTTTTCCCTGAGATACTTCCGCATAACGATAAAATCGGGATCGTATTTCAAATCCTGAAGAATACCCTGTAGAGAGTAGCTGTCACCTTCAGTGGCAGATTCGATGGACAAAACCTTTTCAGGAAGACGCAATATGCTTCTGATCTCCTGCTCATCAATCTTGGTTTCAGATGAAAGCTCCTCCGCATCGGGTGTCCGGCCATTGAGCTTTGAAAACTTCTGCGAGGCCTTTGAGATTTTCCGCAGTTTCTCTTCCTTGCGATGCGGAAGCCGTATCATCCTGCTCTTGTTGGAAAGCGCACGGGCGATACTCTGCTTGATCCAGAAGGATGCATAGGTGCTGAACCGCACGTTTTTTCTGAAATCAAATTTCTCAGCTGCCTTGATCAGTCCGAGATTGCCCTCCTGTATGAGATCGAGAAGATCCATATCATGTGTGAGGTACCCACGGGCGATCTTCACCACAAGTCTGAGATTTGAATTGATCAAATTTTCACGTGCGATTTTATCTCCCTTCAGAATCCTCTTTGACAGGTCCTTTTCCTCATCAGCGGTAAGAAGCCTGTCATTTCGTATCTTATAGAGATATGCGGTCAGGTTACTGTCCTTGGTTTCTGTTTGCACTGCCATTTTTTTCACTCCCCTCCCCTAAATTGCAATTAGCGTGCCAACGCCATGTTTTCAAATGGCAGTGCAATTCATTATATATTGAGAGTTACAGAACAGGGAATTTTCCTAATGTGATAGATACGAAAAAAGTATTATTTATTATACTTTTCATAGTATAATATACCACACTTATTACGTTTTTGTTACTAATTTGAGGATTTTTTTATCAGGGTAAGGACGGAAAGTAAGCGTAGGAAAACTGCCAAGATAGTCAATATCCACACTAAATTCTATAATTACTTACTATTAAATGAATTATAAAAACAGTCATAATACTGTCAGAAGCTGGAGAAGAAGTGTTTCTATTGGATGATTTTTGGGAAGACAATCTATCCATTGATTTGCAGAATGTTTTATAGTGGAACGATCTAAATAATTACGATAAAGTAATACAATTGTTTATTGATTGTATAAAAAATAATACAGGGTGTAGCTAGAGGTGCACCCTCAAGTGGGTTTTGAACGTCCTTGCGTGGAGTTATTTTTCGCTGCTCTTGATATTGTATTTTTTTCTAAACCGTTCGATACGTCCGGCAGTGTCAACGAGCTTCTGCTTTCCGGAAAAGAAGGGATGG